>Ga0187779_10000574_pt1 | contig 24596 bp, 23 predicted proteins | sample 1015_Q2_SP10_10__FD_132435 | JGI IMG/M metagenome (GOLD analysis project Ga0187779, IMG submission 132435) | Tropical peat soil microbial communities from peatlands in Department of Meta, Colombia - 1015_Q2_SP10_10_MG | ecosystem: Environmental > Terrestrial > Soil > Wetlands > Peat | place... | reverse complement strand
CGGCGAGGTCGCGCTGCTCCTCGGGGACGAGGTCGGCCAGGCGCCGAAGCCCGTGCCGTCGCGCTCGAACCGCCACCTCGAACGGCCACCTCGCCGCGAAGGGGACGGCCACGACGAAGCTCTCGTCCGAGAAGACGACGCGGTCGGAGTGATCGTCCGCCCGGGTTGTCGCGCACGAGAGGCAGCGTCCCTCGCGCCGGCGATGGCGGCGGTGGGCCTCGGCCTTCGCCGCCGTGAACGTCGGGACGTGGTCGAGCGCATAGATCTGCCCGTGCGGGTGCGCGATGGTGGCGCCGACCTCGGCGCCTCGGTTCTCGAAGACGCAGACGTATGCGTGCGCGGGATCCGCCCAGAGCTCGCGTCCGCGGTCGATCCAGATCGCGACGACTCGGGCGAGCTCGACCGGCGACAGCTCGCCGAACGAGGCGTCGTGCCGGTCCGTGTAGAGAACGACCTCGCAGCGCCCCTGCGCCGGTCCGGTCGGGCCGTCGAGGAGCGGCGCCGGCGGCGGGTCGGGACGGAACGACGGGAACCGGTTGTCGAAGACCGCCGCGTCGTACGAAAAGGGAACCTCGATCCCGCCCGGACAGAAAGGGCACCCCTCGAGGTCCGCGCTCTCCGCCGGCGAGTCGAGCGGCCGCGCGTTTCGCGCCGGCGCGATCCCCACCCACGCCCCGGTGAACACGTCGAGGCGCTTGTGGATCTGGGCGCCGTCGCCGGCCGCGCCCGGCCCCTCCTCGTCGAGGGAGCCGCGCAGCTCCCCGTAGACGAGCAGCCGTCTCCCGTCGGAATGGACGAGCACGTGCCTGGCCAGTGGTCTCATTGCTTCGGAATCGAGCGTAGTATCGTCGCCTCCGACGATAATGGAAAGAGCTGACAAGCGCACACCCGGCGGCCTTCGCTTCGACGACCAGGTCGTGCTCGTCACCGGCGCCGGGCTCGGGCTGGGCCGGGCCTACGCCCTTGAGTTCGCCCGGCGCGGCGCGCACGTCGTCGTCAACGACGCAGGCGTCGAGCGCGACGGCAGCGGCGGCGGCCCCGAGGTCGCAGCGGCGGTCGGCCGCGAGATCGGCGGCACGGCGCTGGTGAGCGCCGAGGACGTCCGAGACCCGACCGCTTGCGACGCGCTCGTCGCACGTGCGCTCGAGCGCTTCGGTCGGCTGGACGCGCTCGTCCACAACGCCGGGACCGTCTCGTTCGCGACGATCGAGGACACGGAGGATACCGTGTGGGAGTCGACGATGGCCGTGCACGCCGGCGCGGCGTTTCGGCTCTGCCGCGCCGCATGGCCTGTGTTCCGTCGACAGGCGTACGGGCGGATCGTGCTCACCGTCTCCGGCGTCGCCCTTTCGGTCGAGCGGGCGGTGGACGACCTGGCGGCGTACAGCGCCGGCAAGGGGGCGCAGTTCGGGCTGATGAACGCGCTGGCGGTGGCAGGCGCTCCGGACGGTATCCTCGTCAACGCCATCTCGCCCGTCGCCGCCACGCGCATGTCCCGCGACAGCGCTCCTCCCGCCGAGCACGTCGCGCCCGTGGTCGCGTTCCTCGCTTCTCGCGAGTGCAGGCACAGCGGAACCGTCGTCCGCGTGGCGGGGAGTCGAGTATCGACAGGCGCGTACATGAGCGGCCCGGAGCTCGACCTCCGTGACGAGGCGCTCACCTCCGAGCGGTTCGCCGGCCTCCTGCCGCAACTCGTCGACTGGAGAGGCTCCTGATGAACATGAGAAGGCTCGGGAAGACGGGATACCAGGTCTCCGAGATCGGCTTCGGAGCCTGGGGCATCGGCGCCGATTGGGGCGCCGTCGACGACCGCGAGTCGCTGGCGGCGCTGCACGCCGCGGTCGACGCGGGCGTGACCTTCATCGACACCGCAGACGTGTACGGCGACGGGCGCTCCGAGCGGCTCGTCGGGCGGCTCCTGCGCGAGCGGCCGGAGCCGCTCGTGGTGGCGACGAAGTTCGGGCGCCGTGTGCCGCTCGACCTCTCCCTCTACACGTACGACAACTTCCGCAGCTGGATCGAGCGGTCGCGCGAGAACCTCGACGTCGAGACCGTCGATCTCGTGCAGCTCCACTCGCTCCCGTGGGAGACGTACTACATGCCGGCGGTGTTCGACGCCTGTGACCGTCTCGTCGACGAGGGTCTCGTGCGCGCGTACGGGGTCAGCGTCGAGAAGGTGGAGGAGGCGCTGAAGGCGATCGAGTACCCGGGCGTCGCCACGGTCCAGATCATCTTCAACATCTTCCGGCAGCGACCCGCCGAGCTGTTCTTCCGGCAGGCGGTGGAGGGAGACGTGGGCGTGATCGCGCGCGTCCCGCTCGCGTCCGGCCTGCTGACGGGGAAGTTCGGGCGCGACACGCGCTTCGCCCGCGACGACCACCGCGCCTTCAACCGCCACGGCGAGAGCTTCGACGTCGGCGAGACCTTCTCGGGAGTGGACTTCGAGACCGGGCTCGAGGCGGTGGAGGAGCTCCGTCCGCTCGTGCCCGAGGAGGCGACGCTCGCGCAGCTCGCCCTGCGCTGGATCCTCGACTTCGACGCCGTCTCGACGACGATTCCGGGAGTCAAGACGCCGGAGCAGGCGCGCGCGAACAGCACCGCGGCAGAGCTGCCGCGGCTGCCGCCGGCGACGCACGACGCGATCGCGGACGTCTATCGGCGGCGCATCGCACCGCAGGTGCACCAACGCTGGTAGCCGGCTACCCGGCGGCGTCGGCAGTGGCGCAGACGTAGCCCGTTCCGTCCCTGCCGGTGCGCGTGACGTACGCCGCCGTCACCGCCGCGGATAAGGCCTCCGCCTCGCCGGCGTCGGCGAGTGCGACGACCGACCCGCCGAACCCGCCGCCCGTCATGCGTGCGGCGAGCGCGCCGTGGTCGCAGGCCAGTTCGACGAGCAGGTCGAGCTCGGGGGTGGAGACCTCGTAGTCGTCGCGGAGGCTCGCGTGCCCTTCGTGGAAGAGCGCGCCGAGCGCGCGTCGGGCCGGCCCGCCCGGCGACTCGAGCACGCGCACGCAGGCCCGCACGCGCTCGTTCTCGGAGACGACGTGGCGCAGCCGGCGGCGCGCGACCTCGTCGATGCCCGCGGCCCGCGCCGCGGTCTCCGCCTCCTCCACCGTGACCTGCGACGGGCGTGCGCCTCCGAGGGCCGGGAGCGCACGCTCGAGCTCGGCACGCCGTGTCGCGTAGCCGGAATGCTCGAGCCGGTGGCGGACACCCGAGTCGAGGACGACGACGGCGAGGCCGTCCGGCATCGGGATGAGCCGGTGCTCCTCGGTTGCGCAGTCGAGCAGGAGCGCGTGGCCGCGATGGGCGAGCAGGCACACCGCCGGGTCCATGAGGCCGACCGGCACACCGACCGCCCGGTGCTCCGCCTCGCGCGCGACGTGCGCAAGCTGGAGTCGCGGAAGCTCGAAGCCCGCCGCGCGGCAGAGGACGAGCCCGACCGCGACCGTCAACGCCGCCGAGGACGACAGCCCTGCGCCGATCGGCAGCGTCGACGAGACGGTTCCGTCGAGCCCCACCGCCGGCCGCCCCCGCTCGGCCAGCAGTGCGGCGACGGCGGCCGCGTAGCGGCCCCAGCCGGCGAGCCCGGGCGGCGGCGTCCCGTCGGGCGCGAGCTCCACCAGCTCCGGGAACGCGGCCGAACGGAGGCGGATGGCGTGGGCATCCGGCCGCCAGCGCACCGTCACGCCGCGATCGACGGCGACCGGCAGGACGAGCCCGCCGGAGTAATCGGTGTGCTCCCCGATGAGGTTGACGCGGCCGGGAGCGAGGATCGGCGGAGCTTCGGTGATCACGCTTGTGAAATCTATCGAGACTTGTTATATACGAATATCGATCTGGTGATCTGGAAAGTGCCCGACCGCGGCGCCTCCGCTCAGGGCCAGCAGGGCGGTTCGATCGGGACGAGATCGAGGTGAAGAGAAGGAGGAGGGATGGCAACCGACGGGCATGACGAGGTCAGCAAGGAACAACGTGAGTTCTCGCGGCGACGCTTCCTCCGCCACGCAGGCGTGGCGGCTGCAGCAGTACCGCTCTACGGCGGCCTGGCCGAGATCCTGGGCACGCAGGGAGCCAGCGCGGCGACGTACAAGCGCAACGACGACAACGCGTTCTTCGTGAGCCACCCGAAGTACAAGTTCGTGATGGTCAACCACGTGACGACGAACTCGTTCTTCACGGCGACGATCTACGGAATCCAGGACGCCTGCGCCCTGACCGGCTGCTCGTATCAGTGGACCGGCTCGGCGACCTCGATCGTCAACCAGATGGTCGCGGCGTTCAACGCAGCGATCGCCGCCAAGGCGAATGGCATCGGGTGCTGCCTGATCGACAACACGGCCTTCAACGCGCCCGTCGACAGCGCCTTGAGCCACGGCATCCCCGTGATCGCGTACAACGCCGACGTCTCGGCGGGGGTCCCGAACCACCGGCAGGCGTACGTCGGCCAGAACAACCTGACCGCGGGAGCGGCGGTCGCAGAGCAGATCCTCAAGACGGGGGTCACGAAGGGCGATCTCGTCGCCGGGATCATCGCGACTCCGGGAACCGGGAACATCCAGCCCCGCATCGACGGCGCGAAGCCGGTCCTGACGAAGGCGGGCATCAACTTCGTCGAGGTCGGGACCTCGGCGACCGAGGGTGCACCGGAGTACAACAAGATCTCCGCGTGGTACGCCGGACACAAGGACGTGAAGTTCATGTTCGGCGTCGACAGCGGGGACAGCGACGCCATTGCGGAGTTCATCCAGAAGAACAACCTGAAGGGGAAGGTCGGCGGGGCGGGATGGGACGTCGGGACGCCGGTCGTGCAGGGCATCAACGCCGGCAACCTGACCTTCACGATCGACCAGCAGGCATACCTGCAGGGCTTCGACACGATCATGCAGCTCTACCTGTTCAACGTCTCGGGTGGGCTGATGAAGCCGACCAACACCGACACCGGACTTGGCATCGTCGTCAAGTCGACCGTCGCGCCGTACCTGGCGCAGAACAGGTTCGAGGGGACGAACGCGAAGCAGCAGGCCCTGAAGCCGCCCGCCTCGATCCCGCACTAGTCGTCGCGAGCGTGCATTCGGCCGCTCCAACGGATATCGCTGCCCCGGCGGCCGGACCGCCGGGGCAGCGGCGTGAAGCCGTGTCGTTGGGGCGTCGTCTCCTGCGCCTCTTCGTCTACCAGCGCGAGTTGACGCCGATCGTGATCACGATCGGGCTGTTCGTGTACTTCGTCATCCGGGCGGGGTCGACGTTCACCGACTCGCTCAGCCTGAGCTCGGCCGCCGGCTACGCGGGACCGATCAGCGCGATCGCGGTCGGAGAGGTGCTGCTGCTCGTGCTCGCGGAGATCGACCTGTCGGCCGGCCAGGTCTTCCTCTTCGCCGCGTGGGTCGAGTACTGGCTGCACAACCTCGGGCTACCGGTCGCGCTCGCCATCCTCGTCTCGCTCGCCGTTTGCTGCGGTGTCGGAGCGATCAACGGGCTGATCACGGTGCGCCTGAACGTTCCGTCCTTCGTCACGACTCTGGCGACGAACTTCATCCTGTTCGGGCTCGTCCTCATCTACTCGAACGACGCGGAGGCGTCGCCGATCCCGCTGTCGGCGTCGAAAGGCTTCTCGAGCGACCTGATGGGCGCTTGGCTGTGGTCGGAGATCCTCTGGGTGGCCGCGATCACGATCATCGGACACGCGCTGCTCACGCGCACGCGCTTCGGCGTCCGGATCGTCGCCACGGGCGGGAACCTGGTCGGCGCGGCCGAGGCAGGCGTACCCATCCGGCGCGTGAAGGTGTGGGCCTTCGTGCTCTGCTCGTTCCTGTCCGGCCTCGTCGGGATCGTCGACGCGGTCAAGTACGGAAGCCTCGACCCCGGCAACTTCGGCGTCGACTACATCCTCTACGCCATCGGCGCCTGCGTGATCGGCGGGACGGCGCTCACGGGTGGGCGCGGGACGGTGATCGGCGCTTTCATCGGCGCGATCCTGATCGGCGTTCTCGAGGACGGCCTCACGCTGATCGGGGTGAGCACGAACGACTTCTACGTGTGGGTCGGCGTGGTGATCATCTTCGCCATGGCGCTGAACGTGCAGTTCGACCGAGTCATCGCCCGCTCGAGGGGTAGATGAGCGCGCAGCGGGCCGAGCCGCCGCTCGGCACCGCGGCCCGCGAGCCCGTGCTCGAGGTCCGCGGCGTGACCAAGCGCTTCGGTGCCCTCGTCGTTCTCCGCGGCATCGACCTCGCGCTGCGCCAGGGCGAGGTGCTCGGGCTCGTCGGCGACAACGGAGCGGGCAAGAGCACGCTCGTCAAGATCCTGTGCGGTTTCCACCAGCAGGACGACGGCGAGGTGTTCGTCGGCGGCGAGCGCATCCGCTTCCACTCGGTCGAGGACGCCCGCGCACACGGGATCGAGACCGTCTACCAGGACCTCGCGCTGATCCCGCAGCTGCCGGTCTACCTGAACCTGTTCCTGGGTCACGAGCTGACGACGATGGGCCCGCTCCGCTTCCTCGACAAACGAGAGATGCGCAAGCTCTCCCGCCGGTACCTCGACGACATCAACGTGAACGTGCCGAGCGTCGAGGCCGAGGCCGAGCAGCTCTCCGGCGGCCAGCGGCAGGCGGTCGCGGTCGCGCGAGCCGTGCGCGCGGCGCCGAAGATCCTGCTGCTCGACGAGCCGCTCGCGGCCATGGGCGCACGCGAGTCGCGCCTCATCATCGACCTCGTCAAGGATCTCGCCTCGAGCGGCCGGGTGTCGATCATCGTGATCGACCACAACTACGCCCATCTCTTCGAGCTCTGCGACCGCATCAACGTCCTGCAGGGTGGCCGCATCACCATCGACCGGCCGGTGCACGAGACGTCGCTCGAGCAGCTCACCGAGCTGATGGTCTCGAGCTACCGCAGCCAGCTCGAGGAGATCTCGAGCGATGACGCCTGAGGCGCTCGGACAGCTCGAGGTCTGGCTCGTCACCGGGAGCCAGGAGATGTACGGACCGGCGACGCTGCGGCAGGTCGAGGCGCATGCACGGGAGGTCGTCGCCGGCCTCGACGCGCAGCCGGAGATCCCGGTGCGCGTGGTGCACAGGGAGGTCGCCACGAGCTCGGGCTCGATCCGGCGCACGGCGCTCGAGGCGAACGCGGCGGACACGTGCATCGGCGTGATCGCATGGATGCACACCTTCTCGCCGGCGAAGATGTGGATCGCCGGGCTGAGCGCGCTGCAGAAGCCGCTGCTCCATCTCCACACGCAGTTCAACCGCGACCTGCCGTGGGCGGAGATCGACATGGACTTCATGAACCTGAACCAGTCGGCGCACGGAGACCGCGAGTTCGGGTTCCTCGAGACGCGGATGCGTCTGCGCCGGAAGACGGTCGTCGGTCACTGGCGTGACCCGGAGGTCGCGGCACGCGTGGGCGTCTGGGCACGTGCGGCCGCCGGCTGGCACGAGGCGCAGTCGCTCCGGGTCGCCCGCATCGGCGACAACATGCGCGAGGTCGCGGTCACCGAGGGCGACAAGGTCGAGGCGCAGATTCGACTGGGCGTGGCCGTCAACGGCTACGGCGTAGACGTCCTCGCGGACGCGGTCTCGGCCGTCTCCGACGCCGAGCTCGACCGTCTCGTCGTGGAGTACGAGGAGGCGTACGAGCTCGCTCCGGCTCTGCGCGCCGGCGGCGCGCGTCGGGAGTCGCTACGAGACGCGGCGCGCATCGAGGCCGGCCTGCGCGGGTTCCTCGACGGAGGCGGGTTCCGGGCTTTCACCGACACCTTCGAGAACCTCGGGCGCCTCACGCAGCTGCCGGGCATCGCGGCGCAGCGGCTGATGGCCGACGGCTACGGGTTCGCGGCCGAGGGAGACTGGAAGACGGCCGCGCTCGTCCGCATCGCCAAGGTGATGAGCACCGGCCTGGACGGCGGCGCGTCGTTCATGGAGGACTACACGTACGATCTGGCGCCGTCCGGCCCGAAGGTGCTCGGCGCCCACATGCTCGAGGTCTGCCCGTCGATCGCCGCGGACCGGCCGTCCTGCGAGATCCACCCGCTCACGATCGGCGGCAGGGCCGACCCGGTGCGGCTCGTCTTCACGGCGGCGCCGGGCCCGGCGGTCGTCGCCGCGATGCTCGACCTCGGCGACCGCTTCCGGCTCGTGCTGAACGAGGTCGAGCTCGTGGAGCCGGAGGAGGACCTCCCCCGGCTGCCGGTGGCGCGGGCGCTGTGGAAGCCGAAGCCCGACTTCGCCACCGCCACCGAGGCGTGGCTTCGCGCCGGCGGCCCCCACCACAGCGTCCTGTGCCGGGCAATCGGCAGCGAGGCGTTCGCCGACCTCGCGGAGATCGCCGGGATCGAGCTGCTCGTGATCGACGGCGCGACCCGGATCCGCGACGTCGCCAACGAGCTCCGCTGGAACCAGGCGTACTACCGGCTCGCCGGAGGGCTCTAGGTGTAGCTCCTGAGCAGGGTATTTGGTTCAGGCCTGCCTCGAGGCTGGGTGTCGAAGCCACCGGCTCCAGAGGAGCGCATCGGAGCTCGCACATGTCGACGGCCGTTGAAGCGCGACGAGACGAACGAAGAGCGGGAGCGACGGGACTCGAACCCGCGACCTCCGGCGTGACAGGCCGGCGTTCTAACCAGCTGAACTACGCCCCCAGGGCGCGCCTAGTGTAGCCGGGGGCCGCCGCCGCCCGTGCTGCGACACTGCCTTCGTGTCGCTCGCCACGGTCGACTGGATCGCGCTCGGCGTCATCGCCCTCGGTGCGCTCGGCGGACTGCGCCGCGGGCTGATCGCGAGCGGGCTCTCGCTCGCCGGGCTCGCGGTCGGCGCGTACCTCGGCTCGCGGCTCGGGCCGCACCTGCTGCACGGGGGCGCGGCATCGCCGTGGACGCCGATCGCCGGCCTTGCCGGCGCCGCCGTCGGCGCGCTGCTGCTCCAGGCGGTGGCGAGCTTCGCCGGCTCGTTCCTGCGGAGCGGCCTCAGGCTGACGCCCTTCCGCTTCTTCGACTCGGCCGCCGGCGCCCTGCTCGGCGCGGCGACGGGCCTCGTGCTCGTCTGGGTGCTCAGCGCCTCGGCGCTGCTCGTGCCGGGCCAGCCGAAGCTGCGGCAGGCGGTGCAGCGCTCGCAGATCGTCCGCCGGCTCGACGAGATCGTGCCGCCGCGGCGGCTGCTGCACCTGCTCGCGCGCATCGATCCGTTCCCGTCGGTCGCGGGGCCGGCTGCGCCGAGCGCGCCCGTGAGCCCGGCGATCGCCGCGAACCCCGCCGTCCGGCGCGCGTCTCGCTCCGTCGTCCGCATCCTCGGCGAGGCGTGCGGCATCGGCATCGAGGGCAGCGGCTGGTTCGCGACGCGGGATCTCGTCGTCACCGCCGCGCACGTCGTCGCCGGCGAGCACAGCACGATCGTCGAGGTTCAGGACGGCTCCGGCCCGCACCCGGCGAAGGTCGTCGCCTTCGACTCGCGCAACGACGTCGCCGTGCTGCGGGTCGGCGGCGCGTCCGCGGTGACCCCGCTGCGGCTCGTCGACTCCCGGGTCGGCGCGTCGGTGGCGATCCTCGGCTATCCGGAGAACGGCCCGCTCACGGCGACGCCGGGCCGGATCGGACGCACTGCGGTCGTGCTCACCCGGGACGCGTACGGCAACGGGCCGGTCACGCGGACGATCACCGCCGTCGCGGGCAGCGTGCGCCACGGCGACTCGGGCGGGCCGGCGGTCGACCGCTCCGGCGCCGTCGAGTCGACGCTCTTCGCGGCTCGCATCGGCTCTCCGAGCGGCTACGGCGTGCCGGCCTCGGTTGTCCGGCGCGCGCTCGACTCGGCCAGGGCGCCTGTCTCGACCGGCGCCTGCGCGGGCTGAGGATCCGGAAGCACGTCGAGCGCGGCGAGGGGCGCCTTGAACGGCGCGATCACCTCGATCCCGGCGACGCGGCCCTGCGCCTCGGCGACGAGCTCGCGTGCGACCTCGAGCCCGACGCGCATCGCGTCCGTTCCGGCGGCGCGGAAGCGCTCGCGCACGGCTTCCGGCACGACCATCCCCGGCACCTCGTTGTGCAGGCGCAGCGCGAGCGGATAGCTCGTGACGTAGAAGACGCCGAGCAGCACGGGGATTGGCCAGCCGCCGAGCAGCCGCTCGAAGCGGTCGAAGTGCGAGAGGTCGAACTGCGACTGCGTGATCGCAAAGCGCGCGCCCGCCTCGATCTTCTGCTCGAAGCGCCGCAGCTCCTCGTCGACGTCGTCCGCGGTCGGGTTGACCGCGACACCGTAGAAGAACGAGGTCGGCGCGTCGAGCGACTTGCCGCCGTACGACTCGCCGGAGTTCAGCTTCTGCATGATCGCGCAGAGGCCGATCGAGTCCACCTCGTACACGCCGGTCGAGCCGGGATAGTCGCCGACGTCGGGCGGGTCACCGGTGATCGCGAGGATGTTGCGCAGGCCGGCCGCGTGCGCGCCGAGCAGGATCGACTCGAGGCCCATCACGGTCGAGTCGCGCGGCGTCAGGTGCGGAATCGTCTCGATCCCGACCTCGCGCTCGATCGCGGCCGACGCCATGATCCCGTGCATCCGCGCCCGCGCCGTATAATTGTCGGTCACGTCGAGGAAGTCGACCTTGCCCGAGTCGCGGAGCGCGCGGCAGAGCTCGAGCAGGCCCTCGTCGGAGCCGCCCTTCGGCGGATTGATCTCCATCGTCGCCGCGAAGCGGCCGTTGCGCAGCGCGCGGGCGAGGCCGCTCTCCTCGCTCGAGGCGACGCCCCGGCTGCGCGGCGTTCGCTCGCGCGTGAATATCGGCTGCGCGACGTGGCGCTCGCTCTGCAACGCATCGCGAATCGCGGCGATCTGCACGGGCGTCGTGCCGCAGCAGCCCCCGATGATGCGTGCGCCGAGCTCGCGCGCCTGCGCGGCGAAGTCGGCGAAGTACTCGACGTCGGAGTGCGGATAGACGATCCGGCTGCCCCAGCGGCTCGCGAGGCCGAGATTCGGCAGCGCCGCGAGCGGGAGCGCGCCGCCCATCGCGGCGAGCGCGGTGAGCGCCGCCTGCGGGCCCGCGCCGTGGTTCGCGCCGGCCGCCGCGACACCCAACTCCCGCAGGAGGGCGGCGGCCTCCGCCGCGCCCACGCCGCCCGGCGTCTCGCCGTCCGGGTCGAAGGTCAGCAGCGCGACGATCGGGAGGGCGGACACGCTGCGCACGGCGTCGATCGTCGTCGCCAGGTCGTCGAGCTCGTAGAACGTCTCCACCATGAACAGGTCGACTCCGCGGGCGGCCAGGTGCGACGCCTGCTCGGCATAGGCGGCCGCCCGGTCGACGGCCGCGGCGGCTTCGCCGAGCGGTCCGATCGAGCCGGCGATCAGCACGTCGCGGCCCGAGACCTCGCGCGCCTCGCGTGCGAGCTTCACGCCGCCGCTGTTGATGCGCGCGACCTCGTCGCCGAGGCCCTTCGTCGCGAGCTTGACGCGGTTCGCGCCGAACGTGTTCGTCTCGATCAGCTCCGCGCCCGCCCGGATGTAGCCGACGTGCACCGAGACGACCGTCTCCGGCGAGACGAGGTTCGCCTCCTCCGGGACGCGCACGGCCTTCGGTGCCGCGGCTGCGATCAACGCCCCCAGGCCGCCGTCGGCGACGAGCGGCGCGCCCGAGGCGAGCCGTTCGAGGAGGCGGGACATGCGGCCAGTGTACGGCCGCCTCCCGCCGCCGGAACCGAGGACGGAGAGCGTGGCCGCCGCCAGCCACGCTCTCCGAACCACGGATGCTTCCGGGGCCGGCCCCCGCCGCATCGGGGCCGCTCAACGGATGCAGCCCAAGTATCGCGCGTCCGGCCGACTTCACCTATCCCTCGGACTCGGTTGACCCCGCCAGTTCACGGCCGCGCGAAGAGCTGCGCTCTTCGCGCGGGTCGGGTTTCGGCTTCGCGGAGCGGACGCCGGCCGAGCCGGCGTCCTTTTGGCCTGGCGGCGGGACGAACGGTGGCGAGGCGTGGCCGGTGGGGCTTCGCCTCCCCGTCCGCGTGGATCCGCCTGCGGCCAACGCGCCTGCGGCCACGTTGGCCTCCGGCCCGGACCGCTCGCCGAGCGGCGGTTTCAACCTCCTCCCAGCCGACGGTCCAGGGCCGAAGCGAACGCGAAGCGTTCGCGCAGGCCGGATCCACGCGCGCGGGGACGGCGCAGCCACCACCGCGCGCGCGACCCGACCCGTCGCTCAGACCACCAAGAGCTCGCCGGCTCGGCCGGCGAGCGCTCTGCGGAGCACAACATCACACCGGGGGAAGTGCGCAGCACTTCCCCCGGCTCAATGGAGCGTCCGCCCCTCCATGCCGCCGGCGACCGTGACGAGCTCGCCCGTGACGTGGCCGGACAGCTCGTCCGAGGCGAGCACGACGACGGCTCGGGCGACGTCCTCGGGCGCCGCGACCTTGCGCAGCGCCATCGTGCGGGTGACCCGGTCGACGGCGGCCTCGTCGAGCGAGCCGCGCGTCATCGGCGAGTACGTCCAGCCGGGCGCGACCGCGTTGACGCGCGCCCGTGGCGCGATCCGCACGATCTCGTTCTTCAGGCTGAGCAGCAGCCCGACCTGAATCGCGGACTTCGCGGCCGCGTAGTCGGCGTGGCCGGCTTCGCCGAATCGGCCGGCGGTCGAGCCGACGAGCACGAGGCTGCCGTGGCTCGTCCGCTGCACCTCACGGAGGAAGCCGCGCGCGGTGAGGAAGGTCACGGTGAGGTTCGCGCGCAGCGTCGCCTCCCAGCGCTCGAGCGGAAGCCGCCAGACGGGCTCGTCGTCGGCGGGCCACACGCCGGCGACGGCGGCGCAGACGTCGATCGTTTCGAGCTCCTGACGCGCGCGTTCGAACAGCGTCCCGACCTGCGTCTCGTCGGTGAGGTCGGCGCCGACGGCCGGCGTGCCGCCGAGCTCGGCGGCGAGCGCCTCCGCCCGCTCGCGGCCGCGGTGGTAGTGGACGAGCACGCGCGCTCCTTCGGCCGCGAACGCGCGTGCGCAGGCGGAGCCGATGCCGCCCGACGCACCGGTGACGAGCACACCCTTGCCCGCGAGCCCCGTCTCCACGCCCGCAGGCTAGCCTGCCCGCGTGACCCCGCACGTCGTCCGCCTCTCGATCGCGCCGGTGAAGTCGCTCGGGCTCGTCCACCCGGACGCGGTGACGCTCACGCCCGGCGGCGTCGCCGGCGACCGGCGCTTCTGGCTCGTCGACCGAAGCGGCCGCCTCGTCAACGGCACGCGGAACGGGCCGATGGTGCGCGTGCGGCCCGAATGGGACGAGGCGACGCGCCGGCTCGCGCTCACCTTCCCCGACGGCGCGCGCGTCGAGGGCGTCGTCGAGCTGGGCGAGCCCGTCGCCGCCGAGATGTACGGCCTGCCGCTGCCGTCGCATCGCGTGCTCGGACCGTGGGAGGGCGCGCTCGCCGAGCACGTCGGGCAACCGCTCCATCTTCTCTGGGCCGACGGCGGCGCTGCCGATCGCAGCGGACGGGGCGGCACCGTCTCGCTCGTCTCGCGCGCGTCGCTCGAGCGGCTGCGCGTAGAGGCCGGCGTGGACGAGCCCGTCGACGGCCGCCGCTTCCGGATGCTGTTCGAGATCGACGGCGTCGGCGCGCACGAGGAGGACGAATGGCTCGACGCGCAGGTGCAGATCGGCAAGGCCGTGATCCTCCTCAACGGCGACGTCGGCCGCTGCGCCGTCACGACGCACGACCCGGAGCGCGGCGTCCGGGACCTCGACACGCTCGGCGTCCTCGCCGGCTACCGGCGCGAGGGACGGGACGAGGAGCTGCCGTTCGGCGTCTACGGCGCCGTCGTCGTTCCGGGGCGCGTCCGCGTCGGCGACGCCGTCCGGCCGCTCCGGCACTGACATAGCACGACTGCTATGCTGGCGACGATGGCGGCACGTTCCCACCGGGAGCCGAAGCTGCCGCTCGAGCGGTCCCTGGAGCGGCTGCGCGAGCGCATCGCCACCGGCGACCGCGGCTGGTTCTTCGCGCAGATCGCCGACAAGGTGTCGGAGCGGCGCGTCGCGATGGGGCTCTCGCAGCGCGAGCTCGCCGAGCTCGTCGGCACGACGCAGTCCGCGATCGCCCGCCTCGAGCGCGGCGGCCGCCCGCCCCGCATCGACACGCTCCTGCGCATTGCCGAGGCGCTCGACTGCGAGCTCCTCGTCGAGCTCGTTCCGCGCGGCTAGACGGACGCCGCGGTGTCCCTGCGCTGCCGCACGACGTCCAGCAGCGACGCGCCCACCGGACGCATCGCGGTGCCCACCCGCCCGGCGAGCGGCAGGCACGCGAAGCCGATCCCGAGGGCGAGCAGGTGGCCGACGTCGGTGAAGGACCGGGACGCGGCGAGCCATGCGACGAGGAGCGCGACGAGCCCGACCGCGTAGGCCCGGCGTACACGGCGATCGACGAACGCCGTCATCAACGCCGCGACGGCGAAGAAGCCGTAGCTCGGGCCGACGTCGCGCGCGTTGATCACGTTCTGCTCGACGAGGTCGACCCGCAGCGCGATCCACAGCCCCGCCGCCGTGAGCAGCGTGGCGCCGACGTGGCCGGCGGCGAACACGAGCGTCGCCCGGCCGGAGCCGAGCCGCCGCTCGACTTGCGCGAGCACGAGAACGAACAGCGGTGCCCACAGCAGGAGCTGCCAGCCGGCCGACAGCCAGAAGGCGCTGCCGACGAGCACGCGGATCGGGTCGCGGGCGAGATGGTGCAGGTTCGTGCTCTGCTCGAGCAGCAGCCTGTTCGCGATGCGCGAGCTCGACGTCTGCAGCACCCACGTCGTGACGACGAGGACGAGCAGGTACGCGGAGGTCACGGGAGCCGTGCGCATGACGTCCCGCAGCGCCGTGCGGATCGAGAGACGTCCCTTCACAGCCACCAAGCCTGCCTCCTCCGGATGAGAAGAAACTCATAACGATGTAAAGGCCACGGGAGTCCGGGGGCAAGGTTCCTCGCCGGCGGGCGTCTTCACCGGCATGCGCCTGCTGCTGCCGCTCGCCGTCCTCCTCGCCTGCGCCGCGCCTGCGGCCGCGCTGCCGCCGCTGCCGCACGGCTGGCCCGACACGCTTCAGATCGGCCTCGCCGACCCCCCGGGTGGTGCGGCCGCGCTCCGGCGCTCGGCGCCCTTCGGCTTCCGCTACCAGTACCTCGCCGGCGGCGTCGACACGGGCCAGGGCTGGGCGACCTGGAACCCGGACGGCACGTTCGCGTCGATGTACGTGGAGGACTCCTGGGCCCATCACGTCGTCCCGGTCCTGACGTACTACATGCTGCTTCAGTCGAGCCCGAAGGGCGGGGGCGGCAGCGAGTCGCAGACCGACCTGTCGCACCTCGCCGACCCGCAGCTGATGCAGGCGTACTGGAACGACGTGCGCCTGCTCTTCCGGCGCGTGCGCGGAACGCAGCCCGTCGTCGTCCACGTCGAGCCCGACCTCTGGGGCTACCTCGAGCAGGCGAACGACGTCGCGCTCGCCTCGTCGTTCGCGCAGCAATGGGTCACGCTACGCGACCAGCTCGCCCCGAACGTCATCCTCGCGTACCACATGAGCGGCTGGGGGACGAAGCACGACATCGTCTACGAGGACCCGCCCGACGCGACCGTCCGTGCGTACGCCGCCCAGTCGGCTGCCTTCTACAACGCGCTGCACGCGAAGTTCGACATCGCGTTCGAGGACTTCTCCGACCGCGATGCCGGCTTCTACGAGAAGGTGGAGGGCAATCCGAACACGTGGTTCACGCCTGCGGACTTCCACCGGCACCTGCTGTACGGCGCGACGTTCGTGAAGCTGACGGGGCTGCGCATGGTCGCGTGGCAGATCCCGCTCGGCAACACGCTCATGCGCGCCGAGGACGACACCTGGGGCCATTACCAGGACAACCGCGTGCAATGGCTGCTCGGCACGGGCAACCGCGGGCATCTGCGCGCCTACGCGAACGCCGGCTACGCCGGCTTCCTGTTCGGCGGCGGCGCCGACGGCACGACGTGCGCGTGCGACGCCCGGCACGACGGCGTCACCAATCCGGCGCCGATCGACGGCAACACGAGGGTCTCGCTCTCCGCCGACGACGACGGCGGCTACTTCCGCGCGCAGGCGCGCGCGTACTACCGGGCCGGCGCGCTCCGCCTTCCCTAGGTCACAGCTCGACCTCGAGCCCGTCGACCGCCCGCTCGAGCCCTTCGTCGAGCGCGAGCTCGTCCGGGCGGTGGATCACGAGCAGGCGCCGTGCGCCCGAGGCGCGGAAGGCATCGACCGCCTCGGCGGCGCTGAGGTGGCCGCGGGTCTCGCTCGGCTCCGTGGCGGCGAGCGTCGCCTCGCAAAGGAAGACGTCGGCGTCGCGGGCGAGCTCGGCGAGGTTCGGGTCCGGCCCCGAGTCGCCGGAGTACGCGAGCGTGCTCCGCCCGTCGGCGACGCGGAAGCCGAACGTGAGCTCGTCGTAGTGGGAGAGCCGGAACGCCGTCACCTCGAAGCCCCCGACGTCGAACGGCACACCGTCTCCGTACTCGTGCAGCTCGAACACGTGCTCCAGCCGCGGGGCGAACGCGAGGCGCTGCCCGAGCGAGCGCAGCGTGCCGGCTCCGCCGGGCGGCAGCCAGAGGTGGGGCCGTCCGCCGCCCTGCCCGGGCCCGAAGCTCGCGCCGAAGATCCACGGCACGAGGTCGCCCCAGTGGTCGAGGTGGAAGTGGCTGATCGCCACCGCGTCGACGTCGGGCCAGCCCTCTCGCGCGCGGAGGCGCTCGAGCACGCCCGGGCCGCAGTCGAGCAGGAGCCGCCCCCCGGTGGTCTCGACGAGGTACCCGGACTGCGCGCTGCCCGGATTGGGCCACGCCGGCGAGCAGCCGATCACGGTCAGCTTCACCGGTACATCCTCGCCGATTCGCGACCATCCCCGTCCGGTGTATAACTGGGCCGTGGCCAGGGCCTCCGCAGGGATGCTGAAGAAGGTGCCGCTCTTCGGGGGCCTCGACGATCGCGAGCTCGGGCAGATCGCGGATTCGATGCACGAGCGGCGCTTCTCCGCCGGGGACACCATGACCCAGCAGGGCGCCGGCGGGGCCGGCTTCTTCGTCATCGACGAGGGCGAGGCCTCGGTGACGGTCGACGGCCAGCCCCGCCGCACGATCGGGCCCGGCGACTACTTCGGCGAGATCGCGCTCCTGACCGGCTCGGAGCGGACCGCGACGATCGTCGCCGACACCGACATGCTCTGCTACGGCATGACGCCGTGGGACTTCCGCCCGCTCGTGGAGAGCAACTCCGCGATCGCGTGGAAGCTCCTGACGGCCATGGCAGAGAAGCTGCGCTAGACCCCGGACGCCTCCGGATGGAAGCCCTTGATGTGGCGGGGGCGTTGGGGGGTGCGCGGCAGCGTGATCGTCAGCATGCCGTCCCGCAGCTGTGCGGCCAGGCGCGGCAGCTCGAGATCGCGCGGCACCTCCACCTCCACCACCAGCTCGGTCTCGGACTCGCGTAGGTGCACCGACGAAAGCTCGGGGAGCAACTCGGTCATGTCTCATCCTCCTCCCGGTGCTGCGATCTTCACCCTCTCGCCGCCGCCGGCCATCGGGGCGCAGACCGATCGTCCTACGGGATCTCGCGGAGGGCTCCCGGCACGAAGCGGTCGTCGGTCAGCCAGAGGCCGACCACCGCGAGGGCTGCGCCGGCGAGCGCGATGACGATCCCCCCCGGGCCGGGGGTCGTGAGCGCGAAGAAGTGGCGGGAGAACGGCGCCACGAGCGTGAGCGAGAAGAGGAGGAGCATCGCCGCGACGAGCGAGGAGATCGCGGCCGCACGCCGCCGGCTCGTCGCCTCGAGCGCGAGGAGCAGGTAGAGGCCGACGAGCACGAGCACGGTCGTCGCGATCGTGCGCGACTCGGCGAGCGGCAGGCGGCCGACGTTGCGCGCGAAGGTGAAGCTCGCGACCACGCCGAGGCCCGCCGCGGTGCCGGCCGGGACGGCGAAGCGGCCGACGTCGAAGAGGAAACGCTCTGGACGGAAGCGCCCCTCGCTCGGCGCGAGCGCGAGGAAGAAGGAGGGGATCCCGACCGTGAGCGCCGCAGCGAGGGTGAGATGGCGAGGCAGCAGCGGATACGCCTGCGGCGTCAGCCCGATCGAGAGCACGACGAACGTGGCAAACGCGGACTTCGCGACGAACAGCTTCGCCACCCGCTGCAGGTTGCGCAGCACCTTCCGCCCCTCGGCGACGAGTGCCGGGACGCTCGCGAAGTCGCCGCGCACGAGCACGAGATCGGCGACGCTGCGGGCCATCTGCGAGCCGCTCCCCTGCGCGATCGCGAGCCGCGCAGCCTTGAGCGCAGGGACGTCGTTGACTCCGTCCCCGATCATCGCCACATAGCTCCCTCCCGCGGTGAGGGCCTCGACGACGCGGCGCTTGTCCTCGGGCGCGATCCGGCCCACGACGGCATGCTCGTCCAGCAGCCGCCGCAGCGACGCCGCGTCGTGGGGAAGGTCGCTGCCGTCGAGCGGCGGCGCGCCGACGTCGATGCCGGCGTCGGCGGCGACCGCCGCCACGGTCTCGGGGCGGTCGCCGGAGAGGACCGCGACGCGAACGCCCTGGTTGCGGAAGAACTCGACGGTCTCGCGTGCGTCGGCGCGCAGCCGCTCGCCGAGCACGACGAGCCCGAGCAGCCCGAGCCCGTGCGGCGTGCTCTCGGCGTCGAGGCGGCCGTCGGCTGTCGCGAAGGCGAGCACACGGCGCCCCGCGCGGGCCTCGTTCTCCGCCGGCGCCTCCAGCTCGCCCAGCGGAAGGAGCTCGGGCGCGCCCAGCACGTACGTCGCCGTGCCGAGCGTCAGCGCCGCCCAGCGCCGGCGCGAGGAGAAGGGCACGCTGTCGCGCGGCTCCTCCGGCTCGCCGCCGCAGTAGTCGTCGACCGCGACGAGCGTGGCGTTGCGGGCCGGCGCACTCGCTGCGTAGCGCCCGAGCGCGTATGCGAGCTCTCCCTCGTCGACGCCGGCCGCCGGCAGCAGTGCCTCGACCTGGAGCTGCGCGTCCGTCAGCGTGCCGGTCTTGTCGATGCAGATGGTGTCGACCGAGGCGAGCGACTCGATCGCGTTCAGCTGCTGCGCGAGCACCCCCTTTGCCGCCATCCGCATGCCGGCGACGGCGTACGTGAGGCTCGTGAGCAGGATCAGCCCCTCGGGCACGAGCGTGACGACCGCGGCGACGGTCGTCGGCACGGCGCTGTGCAGCGACGTGTGCCGGCGCCAGAGCGCCCAGCCGAGCGCGACGCCGAGCGGGACGAGGATCGCGACGAGCGCGAACAGCAGCCGGTTGATCGCGCGCTCGAGCGGCGAGCGTGGATGCCGGAACTCCTTCGCGATCCCGGCCAGGCGTGACGCATAGCTGTCCTCGCCGACCGCGCTCACGACGTACGCGCCTGCCCCCTCGACCGCGAACGAGCCGGAGCGCACCTCCTCGCCGCGGCTCCGCGGCGCGGGCATCGTCTCGCCGGTCAGGATCGACTCGTCGAGCGCGAGCCCGTCGCTGCGCTCGAGCGTGCCGTCCGCGACGACCTGGTCCCCCGGCTCGACCAGGACGAGGTCGCCCTCGACGACCTCGCCGACGTCGAGGTGCCTTGCCGTACCGTCCCGCACCACCGTGGCGTGCGGCGCGACGAGGGCCGCGAGCCGGTCGAGCGCCCGCTTCGCGCGCACCTCCTGCGCGATGCCGATCGCCGAGTTGGCGACGAGGATCGCGAGGAAGAGCGCGTCCTGCGCCTCGCCGAACGCGAGCGTCAGCACGCCGAAGACGAGCAGGATCAGGTTGAAGACGGTGAAGACGTTGGCGACGACGATGCTCTTGTAGGAGCGGCTCGCCTCCGCCGGCTCGGGGGGCTGCAGGGCGAGCCTGCGCTCGGCCTCCTGCTGCGTCAAGCCTTGCGGCGGAGCCGTCGTTTCCACGCCACCAGTCTCGCACCGGTTCGTCCGGCGGTAGGGCGAGGATGCACGGCGAGGCGTGCGGCCCGTCCTGCTCACCCGCGAGTATCCGCCGGAGGTCTACGGCGGTGCCGGCGTCCACGTCGAGTACCTCGCCCGCGAGCTCGGCAGGCTCCTGCCGCTCGAGGTTCGCTGCTTCGGCGCAGAGCGCGAGCCGGGAGAGGGCCCGCCGGTGCGCGCCTTCGAGCCCTGGGCGGGGCTGGGCGGCGACCGCCGGTACGCCGCCGCGCTGCGTGTGCTCTCGGTCGACCTCGCGATGACGGAGGGGCTCGAGGCGGCGACGCTCGTCCACAGCCACACGTGGTACGCGAACTTCGCGGGCCATCTGGCGAAGGTGATGTTCGGCCTGCCGCACGTCGTCACGACGCACAGCTTCGAGCCGCACCGGCCGTGGAAGGTGCAGCAGCTCGGGGAGGGCGGCTACGCGCTCTCGAGCTGGTGCGAGCGGACGGCGCTCGAGCACGCGGACGCGGTGATCGCGGTGTCCGGCGCGATGCGCGACGCGGTGCTCGAGCTCTACGACGTCGATCCGGCCCGCATCGAGGTGATCCACAACGGCATCGATCCGGACGAGTTCCGCCCCGACCCGAGCACCGACGCGCTGCCGCGTTGGGGCGTCGACCCGGCGCGGCCGTACGTCCTCTTCGTCGGGCGCATCAGCCGTCAAAAGGGAATCGACCTCCTGCTCGAGGCGGTGCGCTCGCTCGATCCTGCCGCGCAGTTCGTCCTCTGCGCCGGCTCGGCAGACACGGCGGAGCAGCGCGAGGAGGTGGCCCGCACCGTCGAGGAGCTGCAGCAGCAGCGCACCGGCGTGCTCTGGCTCGAGGAGATGGTGCCGCGCGCCGACCTGATCCAGCTGATCACGCACGCCGCCGTGCTGGTGGTGCCGTCGGTGTACGAGCCGCTCGGCATCGTCAACCTCGAGGCGATGGCGTGCGAGACGGCGGTCGTCGCGAGCGCCGTCGGCGGCATTCCGGAGGTCGTCGTGGACGGGGAGACGGGGCTGCTCGTGCCGTACGACCCGAATGACCCCGCCGGCTTCACGGCCGCGCTGGCGGCCCGGATCGACGAGCTGCTGGCCGACCCCGCCCGCGCCCGGGAGATGGGCGCCGCCGGCCGCCGCCGGGTGCTCGCGGAGTTCAGCTGGCGCTCGATCGCCGAGCGCACGGCGGCGCTCTACGAGCGCGCCGGCGGCTAGGTGACCCGGCGGGCGCCGTCGTAGCGGGCGCCGTACCAGCCGCTCATCGTCGAGATCCGCACGACCGCGCCGGTGTGGGGCGCGTGGATGAAGCGCCCGCGGCCCACGTAGATGCCGACGTGGTCGGCGCCGTCGAAGAAGACGAGGTCGCCGGGCTTCAGCTGCCAGCGGCCGACGCGGCGGCCGCGCACGAAGTCGGCGAAGCTCGAGTGGGCGAGCGCGACGCCGAAGTGCCCGTACACGTAGCGGACGAAGCCGGAGCAGTCGAAGCCGGTGCGGGGGGAGGCGCCGCCGTAGAGGTAGCGGACGCCGATCAGGTGGCGGGCGAACGAGACGACGCGCTGGCCGAGCGGTGCGTGGAGCGCGTGCGCGACGTGGCTCACCGCCTTGCCGCGCCGGCCGAGCCGGCCCGTCATACGCAGCTCGATGAGGCCGGGCACCGGCGACGTCGGGTCGGCCGGCGGGGTCGGCTCGGGCGTCCGGGACGGATCGACGTCCGCCCGTCCGGGAAGCGGCCGCACGAGCGCGACGGTGAGCGCGAACGTGAGCGACAGCAGGAGGAGAAGGAGGCGTGTCCGCATGACGGGATCCCTTCGGCACGGGCGCGGCTGCTCAGATGGCGGCCGCCTGTCGTTGGGCAGCTCATTCTGAACAGGTATCGGGCCTCACCGTCACTCCCCCTTTTGGGGGATGTGGCTCGCCGTTCGGGGGATTCGCCGGCGAATCCCGAACAGTGCTGGATCCGAAAAAAGGGTCGGTGGTCGTCTTGCCAGCACCAGCCGCCTGATCTAGGATCCGAGAATGGATGGAGACCGTCCGGCTCTCCTCGAGCGCGAGCTCGTGCCCGCGCCGGCTCAGGGCGCACCGCACGCATCGGATCAGGTCGTCTGCACGGCCGACCTCGCCGACTGCACGTGTCCGGAGTTCTGCGAGCGCGACCACACGAACGAGTAAGCCGGCGCCCGGCTGAATCGCGTCGGCTCCGGTCCGGCGGGGATCAGGACGGCCGGGCTTCGCCTGCGCGGCCAGGCCTTCTCGTAAGTAAGATTAACGAGACGATGAAGATCGCGGTCGTCGGCGGAGGATCGACGTATACGCCGGAGCTCGTGTCCGGCCTGACCCGTCTCGATGTCGCCGAGCTCGTCCTCCAGGACGTCGACGCCGGTCGGCGCGAGGTCGTGGGCGGGATGGCGGCTCGCATGCTCGAACGCCAGGGGTATGCCGGGCGGCTCGAGGTGACCGACGACCTGGACCGGGCTGTCAGCGGCGCGGACTTCGTTCTCGTCCAGATCCGAGTCGGCGGCCAGGAGGCGCGGCTCGACGACGAGACGGCTCCGCTCGCCTGCGGCTGCATCGGCCAGGAGACGACGGGAGCCGGAGGATTCGCGAAGGCGATGCGCACGGTCCCGGTCGTGCTCGCGATCGCCGAGCGCGTGCGGGCGCTCGCTGCGCCCGGCGCGTGGATCGTCGACTTCACGAACCCGGTCGGGATCGTCACGCGTGCGTTGCTCGACGCGGGGCAGCGTGCGGTCGGCCTCTGCAACGTGGCGATCGGCTTCCAGCGGCGGTTTGCGTCCTGGCTCGGCGTCGAGCCGCGCCGGGTGGTCGTCGACCAGGTCGGTCTCAACCACCTGACATGGGTCCGGCGCGTGCTGCTCGACGGGCAGGACGTGCTGCCCGAGCTTCTCGTCGCCCACGGCGAGGAGCTCGCCGACGACCTGGAGCTGCCCCGCCGGCTCATCGACGAGCTCGGCGCCGTCCCGTCCTACTACCTGCGCTACTTCTACGCCCACGACGAGGTGCTTCGCGAGCAGCTCGACGGCGTCCCGCGGGCTCAGGTCGTGAGCGAGATCGAGCGCGGGCTGCTCGAGCTGTACCGCGATCCGAGGGTGAACGAGCGGCCGGAGCTCCTGATGCAGCGCGGAGGCGCCTACTACAGCGAGGCCGCGCTCGGCCTCGTTGCCTCGCTCTCGTCCGACGACCGTGCGGTCCACGAGGTCGACGTCCGCAACGACGGGACGCTCTCCGGGCTCGCCGCCGACGACGTGGTGGAGGTGCCGGCCCGGGTCGGAGCGGACGGGCCGGTGCCGCTCCCGCAGAAGCCGCTCGCACCGGAGCTGCTCGGCCTCGTCCAGCACGTCGCCGCCTACGAGCGCCTGACCGTGAGGGCGGCTCTGAGTCGCGACCCGGTGGACGCACGGAAGGCCCTGCTCGCGCATCCGCTCATCGGCCAGCTCGAGCTCGTCGACGGCCTGCTCGACCGGCTCGTGGTGGAGGCGGTCCGCTGAGCGTCGTCGTCGCCGTCGACGGCGGCAACTCGAAGACGCACGTCGCGCGCGTGCGTGACGACGGGACCGTGCTCGGGGTCGTCCGTGGTCCCGGAAGCTCTCCCCACGGACTCGGCGTCGAGGGGAGCCTCGACGTGCTCCAGGCCCTGATCGACGAGGCGGGCGGGCACGGCGACCTCGCAGTCCTGCTGCTCGCGGCGATCGACTTTCCCGACGAGGAGGCGGTCTACCACGCCGGGGCTGCCGCGCGCGGCTGGGCCCCACGGACGATCGTCGGCAACGACACCTTCGCCGTCCTCCGTGCAGGCAGCGAGCGCGGCTGGGGCGTGGCCGTGACGTGCGGCGCGGGCATCAACTGCGTCGGCGTCGCGCCGGACGGACGCCGGGTCCGGTTTCCGTCGCTCGGCGAGATCAGCGGCGACTGGGGAGGCGGGCAGGACGTCGGGCTCGCGGCTCTCTGGGCCGCTGCGCGCAGTGAGGACGGTCGTGGGCCGCGCACGAGCCTCGAGCGCCTCGTCCCCTCGTACTTCGGCATCGACACGCCGGCAGGGCTCGCGCGCGCGCTCCACTCCGGCCGGGTCGTCCAGCGCCGGCTCGCCGAGCTCGCCCCGGTCACGTTCGCGGCCGCCGACAGCGACCCCGTCGCCGGCGCGATCGTCGACCGCCTCGCGGCCGAGGTCGTCGCGATGGCGCAAGCCGCCCTCACGCGTCTCGACCTCACGCGCGAGGCGGCCGATGTGGTGCTCGGCGGAGGCCTGCTCCAGTCAGGGAACGCGCGGCTGCTCGACGGGATCGAGGCCGGGCTGAGCCGCGTGAACCCGGCGCTCGCCGTCCACGTCTCGTCGTCGCCGCCGGTCGTCGGTTCGGCGCTCGTCGGGCTGGACGAGCTCGGCGCAGGCCCCGAGGCGCGCGCCCGCCTCCGTGTCGAGCTCGGGGCCGCCGTGGCCGGGCTCGCCAAGCCCGAGGCGGTCCCACTCGGGCACTAGAATTAGACGGCGGCGAGCGTCCCGGGCCGCTCCTCGGTGTCGGCCTCGGCAACGTGGCAGGCGACACGGCGGCCGGGGCCGAGGTGGCGCAGCACCGGCGTGACGGCCGCGCACTCGGCGACCGCGAACGGGCAGCGCGGCTGGAAGCGGCACCCCTCCTTCGGGTCGACCACCTTGGGCGGTTCGCCG
>Ga0187779_10000573_pt1 | contig 24624 bp, 26 predicted proteins | sample 1015_Q2_SP10_10__FD_132435 | JGI IMG/M metagenome (GOLD analysis project Ga0187779, IMG submission 132435) | Tropical peat soil microbial communities from peatlands in Department of Meta, Colombia - 1015_Q2_SP10_10_MG | ecosystem: Environmental > Terrestrial > Soil > Wetlands > Peat | place... | reverse complement strand
GCAGGTCATGGTCGAGCGCCTCTCCTCGCTCGACGGGGCGGGCGAGCCCGTGCAGCTGCCGCTGCGCACGACGCAACCGCGCGTGCGCGCGCTTGCGCTCGCCGGGGTGGCGGCCCAGGCGCGCCTGGCCCTCTCGGCGCCGGTGAGGCTCGAGCTGGGACCGACGCGGTGGGTCGTCCGGCCCGCTCGCCTCGCCCCGCTCCTCGAGCTCCCCGCGGGCGGAGAGACCGCGCTGCGCATCGGCGGCCCGGCTGCAGACAGCTGGCTGAAGCAGCTCGGCGCCCGCGTCGAGACGGCGCCGCACGATGCGACGTGGGCGGTCTCGGGGCCGCACGTGCGCCTCGTCCCGGCGAAGCCCGGCGTCCGGCTCGACGCGGTGGAAAGCGCTCAGGCGCTGCTCCGCGCGGCGCTGCGCCCGCGAGCACGCGTCGCGCAGCTCGTCGTCGACGAGGAGCAGGCGAAGCTCAGCACCGCGCAGGCGAGCAGGATGGGTGTCGTCGGGCTCGTCTCGAGCTACACGACGATCTACGGCGGGATTCCCAACCGCATCCACAACGTGCAGCTGGTCGCGCACCTCGTGAACGACAAGCTGATCGCGCCGGGAGAGACCTTCTCGTTCAACAAGACCACCGGCGAGCGCAACGCGGCGAAGGGGTTTCTCGAGGCGCCGGTGATCGTCAACGGCGAGCTCACGACCGGGCTCGGCGGCGGCGTCTGCCAGGTCTCGACGACCGTCTTCAACGCCGCGTTCGAGGCCGGCGTGCCGATCACCGACCGGACGAACCATGCCCTTTACATCAGCCACTACCCGCAGGGCCGGGATGCGACCGTCGACTACCCTGACGTCGACCTGAAGTTCGTGAACGACACGAAGCACTGGATGCTGCTGCGGACCTTCGTCGGCCCTTCGTCGCTCACGGTCAGCCTGTACGGCACCCCGACGGGGCGCAGGGTCGTCAGCACGACCAGCCCGCTCGTCGTGCACGGCAAGACGCCGGTGAAGAAGACGGTGGATCCGACGCTCAAGCCCGGCGAGAAGGTGATCGACGATCCGGGCGAGCCGGCGATGACGACGAGCGTCACCCGTGACGTGTACGCCCCGGACGGCAAGCTCCTCTACCACAACGTGTGGTTCTCGTCCTACCGCGCGTCACCCGAGCTCCTGCGCGTCGGGCCGAAGAAGAAGAAGAAGAAGGCGAAGACGCCCGCGGCACCGGCTACGACGACGACGACGGAGACGACGCCGACGACTCCGCCGAGCGGATAGCCGCCACGAGCCACGCCGGCACGCGCGTCGGGCGAAACGTCCCCGCGTCGACGCACGCGTGCGCCGTCCAGCCGTCCGCAAGCAGCTCTCCGTCGTCCCGGACGACGGCGTACTCGTAGCGGAAGCGGGCGCCGCGTACGTCGCCGCAGCGGGCGTGAACATGGAGCGCGTCGTCGAACCGCGCCGGCACGCGATAGCGGCAGAAGGATTCGAGCACGAGCGCCTCCGTCCCCGTCTCGCGCAGCGCCTGGTAGCCGCCGGCGTACGCCCGTAGATACTCGACCCGTGCGACCTCGAACCAGACGACGTACGCCGAGTTGTGCGCGATCCCCTGCGCGTCCGTGTCTGCGAAGCGGACGCGCACCGGGGTCGAGAACGTGAAGCCTTCCATCTCGTGCAACTCTACGATGGTCTGCGTGACCCTCGAGCGCCTTGCCTCGCTCGTGCGCGACCGGCAGCCGTGCGTCGCCCTTACCGGCGCGGGAGTGAGCACCGAGTCGGGGATCCCCGACTTCCGCTCGCCGTCGGGAATCTGGGCGCAGTACGACCCGATGGAGTACGCGACCATCGACGCCTTTCTCGCCGACCCGGTGAAGGTCTGGGACTTCTACGGAAGACGGCTCGGGATGCTGCGTGACGCGCAGCCGAACGACGGCCATCGGGCGCTTGCGGACCTCGAGCGGCGCGGCTGGGTCGACGCGGTGGTGACGCAGAACATCGATCTCCTGCACGAACGCGCGGGCTCGCGTGCTCTCGTCGAGGTGCACGGCTCGATCCGGACGTCGAGCTGCCTCGACTGCGGCGAGGTCGTCCCTCTCGCCGAGGTGCTGCGCCTGCTCGAGACGGCCGCCGCGCCGGCATGCCCGCGCTGCGGGCGGATCCTCAAGCCGGACGTGGTCATGTTCGGGGAGCTGCTGCCCCCGCGTGCAATGGAGCGGGCCTCTGCGCTGGCAGCGTCGGCACGCCTGCTCCTCGTCGTCGGCTCGTCGCTCGAGGTGTACCCGGTCGCCGGCCTCCCGCTCGAGACGCTCGCCGCGGGTGGGAGCCTGGCGATCGTGAATCGCGGCCCGACCCCGCTGGACGCCCGGGCCTCCGTCACGATCGACGCCGCCGCCGGCGAGACGCTGCGCGCGCTCGCCGCCGCACTACCCGAGCGCGGGTAGCGACACGGCGAAGATCGCCTCGCGGAAGCGGCCGTTCAACGGCGGCGCCGCAAGCGTGAAGACCGGCACGACGCGGTCGGCTGCGAACTCGACCGAGTAGTAGTCACCGACCATCCGACCGCCCTCGGAGCGCGCGAGCCAGTCCTCCCGCATCGGCTGTGCGTCGAGCCGCTGCGGTGTCGTCCACGTGGCGCCGCCGTCCCTCGACTGCTGGACGGCGGCCCCCAGCAGGCACGCGCCGCTCGCGCACGAGCCGGGGTGGAAGTAGGCGTAGACGACGGCGAGACGGCCGGGCACGACGGGGTCCACGGCGAGCCCGGTGATGAACGCGTCCAGCGTCGACGACACCGCTGCGACGGGCACGCGTGACGGTGCCGACCAGGTCTGGCCGCCGTCGCTCGATGTCGAGAGCACGACGTCGTTCTCCGCGCAGCCGGCCCGGAACCGGCAGTCGTGCCAGACTGCGTAGATCCTGCCGGTGCTGTCGGCCTCCACCGACGGGAGCGCGCTCGAGCGCATCACGTCGTTCGCGTCCGCAGTGACGTCGGAGACGGTGACGCGCGTGAACGTCGCGCCGCCGTCGGTGGAGCGGAGGCTGACGATCGACCCGTGGAATCCGTTCTCGTCGGAGTAGTCGCCGGCCACGACGACGAGCGTCCCGTCCGGTAGCACCACCGGCTGTGCGCCGACGAGGATGCTCGCGGCCGTCACCGGCTGCGACCAGGTCAGGCCGCCGTCGTCGCTCGACTGGCTGACCGTGATGTTCTGCTGATCGTCGGTGTACTCGAGGTAGCAGCGGCCGCGATGCGGGCTCGTCGCGCCGTTGTCGCACGTGAGCCAGTCCTTGTCGAGCTCCGGTCCCGTTGCGGCGACGACGGGCGTCGCCCAGCTCGAGCCGTCGTCCGAGCGTGCGACGAGGACGTGCGACGAGCCCGGCTCGAGCGTCAGGGTGCCGATCAGCCAGGCTCCGAGCGCTGCGTCGTATGCGACCGTCGGATCGGAGGCCGCCGTCTGCGTTCCCGGGGGATTCGACTCGACGGTGACGCCGGGCAGGACGCCGCGGCGCCAGGTACGGCCGGCGTCGGTGGAGGTCGCGAAGCCGATGTTCGACGCCCCGCCGTTCGAGAAGCGGCCGAGCTGGTACGCGGCGACGACGGTCGATCCCCACGCCGCGTCGTCCGGCTCGACCGCGGTCTCGTGCTGGCTCGAGGGGTTCGTGGAGAGGTCGACCGAGAGGCGACGGGAGACGACCTCGCAGCTCGCGGCGACGGTGTCGCCGAGATCGGCGCTGACCACGTCTCTGCCGGGACCGCAGTCGACGTGGTCGACGCCGCCGAACGCCGCCTGCACGAAGTCGTTGCCGGCGCCCGCCGAGATCGTGTCGTCGGCCTGGGTGCCGACGATGAGGTCGCTTCGCGGCGTGCCGTTGATCGTCGCGGCCCCCGCCGGGGCGGCGAGGACGAGCACGAGCAGGACGAGCACGCGGCGCATCGGGTCGTGCAGGGTAGCGGCGCGGCACTAGGCTCTCGTGCCGTGAAGGTGCACGAGTACGACGTGCTCGTGGTCGGCAGCGGTTTCGGCGGGAGCGTAGCGGCCCTGCGGCTGACCGAGAAGGGCCATCGTGTGGGCATCCTCGAGGCGGGGCGGCGGTTTGCCGCCGCCGACTTTGCGCGCACGAACTGGAATCTGCGCCGGTACCTGTTCATGCCCCGGCTCGGGCTGCGCGGCATCCAGAGGCTGACGATGCTCGACGATCTCGTCGTACTCTCCGGCGCGGGAGTCGGCGGCGGCTCGCTCGTCTACGCCAACACGCTGGTCGAGCCGCTCGACCGGTTCTTCGACGACCCGCAGTGGGCCGAGGTGGCGGACTGGCGCGAGGAGCTCGCGCCGTACTACGCGCGCGCCCGCAGGATGCTCGGCGTCGTCGAGACGCCGTTCGAGACGGTCGCCGAAGCCGTCGTGCGCGAGGTCGCGCACCGCCTGGGCGTCGCCGACACGTTCCGCCCCACCCCGGTCGGCGTCTACTTCGGCGTCGAGCACGCGGTGGACCCGTACTTCGGAGGCGCAGGCCCGCCGCGCAGCCCTTGCGTGCGCTGCGGCGGCTGCATGGTCGGCTGCCGGCACAACGCGAAGAACACGCTCGACCTCAACTACCTCTGGCTCGCGGAGCGCGGCGGAGCCGTCGTGCACCCGGAGCGGGAGGCGGCGCTCCTGCGGCGGGTGGAGGGCCGCTGGGAGGCCGAGACCGTCCATCCGGGCGCCTGGCTGAGGCCGCGGCGCGAGCTGTTCCGTGCCGACCAGGTCGTGCTCGCAGCGGGCGTGCTCGGCACGCTGAAGCTGCTGTTCCGCTCCGGCCTCGGCGGACCGAACCTCGGCATGCTCGTCCGCTCGAACTCCGAGGTGCTCGTGGGCGCGGGCGCAAGGGACACGTCGGTCGACTACTCGACCGGCGTCGCCATCGGCTCCTCGTTCAGGCCGACGGCGGAGACGCACATCGAGCCGGTCCGCTACCCGAAGGGCTCGAGCATGATGGGCCTCTTCTCGACCGTGCTCGTCGACGGCGGCGGGCGCGTGCCGCGGCCGCTGCGCTGGCTCGCCACGGGCCTGCGCCACCCGCTCTTGCTCCTGCGCTCGCACTCGGTCCGGCACTGGGCGCAGCGGTCGGTGATCCTGCTCGTGATGCAGGCGCGCGACAACTCGTTGCGCATGCGCTGGACCGGCCGCCGCCTGCGGACGGCGCACGGCCACGGGGAGCCGACGCCGACGTGGCTCCCCGAGGCGAACGAGGCAGCCCGTCTCGCCGCGGAGGTGATGGGTGGAAGGCCCGGCTCGGCGCTGAACGAGGTGCTGCTGAACCGGCCGTTCACCGCACACATCCTCGGCGGCGCGCCGATCGGCGCCTCGGCGCAGGCGGGCGTGCTCGACGCGTGGCAGCGGATGTGGGCGGAGCCGGGACTGCACGTCGTGGACGGAGCCGCTGTGAGCGCGAACCTCGGAGCCAATCCGTCGCTGACGATCGCCGCGCAGGCCGAGCGCGCCTTCGCCTTCTGGCCGAACAAGGACGAGCCGGATCCGCGGCCGCCGCTCGGCTCGCCGTACGCGCGCGTCGCCCCCGTGCCGCCCCGCTCGCCCGCGCTGCGCGAGTAGCTATCGTCACGGCAGCGACCGAGGAGGAGCGATGGCGCAACCGCGCAGAACGGATCTGCTGGGCCGGCTGGCCGACATCAGCGAGGAGGCGATACAGCGCCTGCACGACGCGCCCGGCGCCGATCGCGTGCTCGGCGCGCTCAACACGATGCGCGACCGGGTGGACGAGCTGCAGCGGCGCGTGCGCGGGCTCGAGGATCTCGAGCGGCGGCTGGCGGCCCTCGAGCGGAAGGTCGACAAGCTGTCGAAGGGCGGCGCCACGGCGCGGCGGAGCACCAAGCCTGCCGCCGAGAAGAAGCCGGCCGCCTAGACCGCGCGGCCCACGGCTGCGACGAGCAGGCCCGAGACGAGCAGGCCGCCGGCGATGTCCGACGGCGTGTGCATGGCGTCCACCTCGATCAGGACGAGCGAAGCGGCGGCCCACGCCGCGGCCCACAGGCGCCCCGCCGGCCAGGTTGCGGCGACCGCGGCCGCGAGGAGAACCGTTCTGATCGTGTGTCCGCTCGGGAACGAGGAGTCGAAGGCGAGCAGGTGCAGCCCGTTCCGGTAGAGCGCGGGCCTGGTGAGCGTGGCCTTGCAGACCTCCTCGATCGCGTTGCCTGCGAGCCACGCAGCCGCCCACCCGTACGCAGCGCGTGTGTGCCCGCGCCGGCGCATCGCGAAACAACAGCCTCCCACGAGCAGCAGCGACGGGAGCAGCGACGCGGGCACGGTCACGATGCTTGCGACGGCGCCGAGCAGCGAGCCGAAGTCTGCATGGAGCAGCGGCACGAGCGCATCGGCGAGCGTCGGCGGCGTGGCGCCGCCGTGACCGCCCGCCATCGCGTGGTCGATCGCCCACTGGTCGAGGTGCGTCAGCGCGCCGACCGCGACGAGGACGCTGAGCGCCGCGAAGGCGGCGGCAGCGCCGAGCAGCGTGAGCGTGCTACGCCGGGACACGCACGCGCAACGCGCCGGGAACGACCTCGAAGCGCACCGGCGTCGTCCCGACCTGCTCGCCGTCCAGCTCGATCGGCAGGCGCTCGGGCGCGTCGACGGCGACCGTTGGCGAGCGCAGGAGCTCGACCTTGGGGTGCGAGAGATACGTCCCGCGGTAGATCTTGGGCGCGGTCGTCACGAAGTCGCGTTTGGTGATGTCGCCGATCAGGACGACATCGAACAGGCCGTCGTCGGGCTGCGCCTGCGGTGCGAGCCACATCGCTCCGCCGTGGTACTGGCCGTTCGCGACGATCACGTCGTGCATGCGGCCCTCGCGCCGCTCGCCGGAGGCGAGCTCGACGCTGACAAGCGTGTTCTTCCACTCGAGAAACACCCGTACCAGGGCGTAGAAGAAGGTCGCACGCCCGCCGGCCACCTTCGACATCCCGTTCGCGCGGCGCGCGACCGCGGCGCTCATGCCGACGCTGCCGACGTTTGCGACGTGGCGCTCCCCTTCGGCGCCGTCCCAGGTGCGGTACGTGACGCGTCCGACGTCGATCCTGCGGACGGTTCCGTCGCGTGCCGTCCGAACAGCGTCCTCGAAGCGCGCCGGGATCTTGTACGTGCGGACGAAGTCCATTCCGGTGCCGATCGGGATCGTGGCGAGCTCGGCCGAGCCGCCGGCTCGGAGCAGGCCGTTGACGACCTCGTTCAGCGTGCCGTCGCCGCCGACGGCCACGATAAGCTCGGCGCCTCCGCGCGACGCCCGCTCGGCGAGCTCGACGAGATGTCCGGGACGCTCCGAGAAGAGCGTCTCGCCGGTGAGCCCGAGACCGGCCGCCCGGTGCGCGAGCTCGGGCCAGCGCTTGCCCGTCGCGCCGTTGTCCGACGCCGGGTTGACGAGGAATGCGGTGTTAATCGGAGGTGACGGTCGCAAGGGCGACGCGCGTCATGCGATCGACGGCTGCGCGCAGCTCCTCGTCGCTGATCCGCGTGAACTCCCCCTCGACGACGATGTCGCTCACGGTCAGCAGGCAGCCCGCCTGAACCTTGCGCAGGGCGCCCAGCGTGAACAGGATCGCGGCCTCCATCTCGACGCCGAGGATGCCGCGGTCCGACCACCGCTGGTACTGGCCGCCGTCGGGGTTGTAGAAGACGTCGCTGGAGACGACCGGACCGACGTGGAGCGGCTGCCCGAGCTCCTTCGCGGCATGGACGGCCGCATGGACGAGCGCGAAGTCGGCCGTGGGGCAGTGCGGCTCCCGCACGTAGGTCTCCACCGTCTTGTCCTGCGGCACCGCGGTCAGCGCCACGATCATGTCGCCGAGCCGGTGGTGGGGCTGAAGGCCGCCGCACGTGCCCACGCGCAGCAGCTTCTTGCAGCCGAGCATCACGAGCTCCTCGATCACGATCGCCGCCGAGGGGCAGCCCATGCCGGTCGCCTGCACCGAGACGGGCTTGCCCTCCCACGCTCCGCGGAAGCCGAGCATGCCGCGCTCGGAGTTCGTCTGCACCACGTCGTCGAGGTAGGTCTCCGCGATGTACTTCGCACGGAGCGGGTCGCCGGGGAGCAGGACCGCCTCGGCGTACTCGCCGGGCTCGGCACGGACGTGGATCGGCATGGAGGCAACCCTATCCGAGGTGCACGCCCCGGATGGGATGATCAGCGGCGATGGCGACCGTGCGCGCAGTCGTTCCGACGCTCGAGCAGATTCTCGCGTTCTGCGCCGAGGGTCCGGTCGAGCGCGTCTTCCTCGAGGACATCGCACGGCGTGGGCTGGGGCGCTTCTCCGCGCTCGAGCGCGACGGCCGTCTGATCGCACTCTGCCATGTCGGTGCGAACGTCGTGCCGTCGGGCGAAGGCTGCGCGTTCTTCGCCGAGGCGACCGTGCGCGGCCAGGCCCGGATGATCATCGGCGAGGAGGCCGCGGTCGGCGAGCTCTGGGAGGAGGCGCGCGGGCGGATGCCGAGGCCGCGGGACGACCGGCCGGGCCAGCCCGTCTACGTGCTTTCCGAGCCGCCGGAGCCGGGGGAGACGGCGCTCCGCCGCGCGACGCTCGACGACCTCGAGCTGCTCGTGCCCGCCTGCGCCGCGGCGCACCGCGAGGAGATCGGGATCGACCCGCTGCGCCGCGACCCCGACGGCTTTCGCTGGCGGACGCGCGCGCAGATCGAGGAGGGCCGCTCGTGGCTCTGGCTCGAGGACGGAGTGATCCAGTTCAAGGCGGAGGCGTCGGCCTGGACGCCGTCGGCCGTGCAGCTCCAGCAGGTCTGGGTCGACCCGGGTGTGCGTGACCGCGGCAATGCGAAGCGGGCGATGCGCGACCTCTGCCGGATGCTGCTCGCGCGCGTGCCGACGGTCTGCCTGTTCGTGCGCCCCGAGAACGCCGCCGCGATCCGCGTCTACGACGGCATCGGCATGCGCCGCACGATCGTGTACCGCTCGCTCATCTTCTGAGCCCGCAGTAGCCTGGGCCGCGTGGAGCGGCTGATCCTGGCGCGGCACGGCGAGTCCGACTACAGCGCACGTGGGCTCGTCAACGGCGACGCGTCCGTCCGTGTGCGGCTCACCGAGGCGGGCGAGGAGCAGGCGCGCGCGCTCGGACGGGAGCTCGCCGCCGATCCGCTCGACCTCTGTGTCACGTCGACGCTCGAGCGCACACGGGCGACGGCGGCGCTGGCACTGCAGGGCAGGGACGTTGCGGTGGACTCGTGGGACGGCCTGAACGATCCGCGCGCCGGACGTTTCGAGGGTCTCCGCCTCGACGAGTACCGCACGTGGGCGTGGACCGCGGGCTCGCGGGAGGAGGCTCCGGGCGGCGGCGAGAGCCGTCTCGAAGCGGTCTCGCGCTACAGCCGCGCCCTCGCGGCGCTCCTCGACCGGCCGGAGGCGACCGTCCTCGCAGTCGCGCATGCGCTGCCGATCGCGTACGTGCTGACGGCGCTGGAAGGACATCCGCCCGCGCCGCGGATGGACCGGACGGTGGCGTACGCGCACCCCTACCGGCTCGTCGCCCCCGACCTGCGTCGCGCGCTCGCGGTGCTCGAAGCCTGGTGCGCGGCTCCCTCGTGGTAAGAATCCCGAGCGAAGACCCGAACGAGTGATCGAGCCGCTCCCGAAGGAGCGCCGATTGAGGGACCAGTGCGGTTACGGCGTCTCACTGCGGTGACGCTTGCCTGCGCGGCACTCGTTCTGGGAGCGTCGGTTCTCCTGAGCAGCGGCCGGGCGCAGGGCGGGGCTTCGCATACCTGCTCGGCCCCGGACAAGCAGTTCATCCAGACCGTGCGCTCGAACATGGACCAGCTCGCGTACTGGGCCGACGAGCTGCGCACCGACGACGTCGCTCCGGCCGTCGTCATCGAGCAGACGCGCTCCGAGGCGGATCAGATCGCGGCCACGGCTCCGACGGACCCCACGCTCGCGATGACGCGAAAGCTGATGCGCACGATGCTGATCGAGTATTCGCGCGGCATCTATGCGAAGTTCCACAACGGCGACGCCGGTGTGCACATGCAGCTCTCGTACACGCTCGCCAACTCGGTGCACGACCAGCTCGTCGGCGCCGAGGGCGCCCTCGCGGGAATGGGCTGCGACGTCGCGCCGCTGCTCACGGCGTAGTCCACAATCGCCCCGTGGACACCAAGGCGCTGCGCGAAAGGGTGGAGCAGCACATCCGCCGGCACGACCTGATCGAGCCGGGAGGCCGCGTCTGCTGCCTCGTCTCCGGCGGAGCGGACTCGACGTGCCTTTGGCACGTGCTGCGTGCGCTCGGCTACGGCGTCTCCGCTCTCCATGTCAACCATCTGCTCCGCGGCGCCGCCTCGGAATGCGACGCGCGCTTCTGTGCGGAGGTGCTCGGCGCGGAGATCGTGGAGCTCGACGGCCGCGGCCTGAGCGAGGCCGAGCTGCGGGAGCAGCGCTACTCGGTCGGACGCGACCGCCTGCGCGCGACCGGGCACACCGCCTCGGACCAGGTGGAGACGATCGTGTACCGGCTCGTCTCGCGCGGCAGCCCGACCGGGATCGAGCCGCGCCGCGCCGACGGCGTCGTCCGGCCGCTGCTCACGCTCTGGCGGGACGAGACCGCGGCGTACTGCGCCGCCGAGGGGCTCGCCTTCCAGGTCGACGCGACCAACACGAGCACGAAACGCGGCCTCATCCGCGAGGAGATCCTGCCGTTGCTGCGGCGGCTCCACCCGGCCGCCGACGAGAACCTCCTGCGTGTCCTCGACGTGCGCGAGACGCTGCCACCCGTGCTCGCCGAGCTGCTCGCGTCGCCCGTCGGCTCGAGGCGCGTCGACCTCGGCGGCGGCGTCCAGGCCGTGCGCGAGTACGACCGGCTCTGGCTCGAGCGCGGTCCGGTGGATCTCGCGGGCGAGGTGCGCTGGGGCGACTGGCGCATCCGCTCCGAGCTGCGAGGCCTTAAGGTACGGGGGTGGAGGCCCGGCGATCGGCTCGCCGGGCGACACAAGAAGATCCAGGACGTGTTCGTCGACGCCAAGATCCCCCGTTCCGAGCGCGAGGCCTGGCCGCTCGTCGTCCGCGGCGACGAGGTGGTGGCCGTGCCCGGGATCGTCGATGCGCCCGGAATCGTCGCCGTGAGGGAAGACGCGTGAGCGCGGCGGAGCTCGAGCGCGCCGTCACCGATGTCCTGATCGAGCCGCAGGTGCTGCAAAACCGGATCGCCGAGCTGGGCGACGAGATCTCGGCCGACTACGAGGGCCGCGACCTGCTTCTCGTCGGCGTCCTCAAGGGCGCCGTGTTCTTCATGGCCGACCTGATGCGACACCTCACCATCCCGTGCGAGATCGACTTCATGGCGATCTCGAGCTACGGCGACTCGACGGACTCGTCGGGCGTCGTGCGGATCCTCAAGGACCTCGACATCAACATCGAGAGCCGGGACGTCCTCGTCGTCGAGGACATCATCGACTCGGGGCTGACGCTCTCGTACCTCATGCGGAACCTCGAGGCCCGCGAGCCGGCCACGCTCGAGATCTGCGCCCTCCTCACGAAGCCGGAGCGGCGGGAGATCGAGGTGCCCGTCCGGTACGTCGGCTTCGAGATCCCGAACCGGTTCGTGATCGGCTACGGACTCGATTTCGCCGAGCGGTACCGGAATCTGCCCTACGTGGGCGTTCTCGACCCCTCGCTGCTCCTCGCAGGGGAGTAGCGCCGGGCGGCGAATCGACCGACGGCTGGTACCCTGCCGGGGAGGCCTCTTGAATCGTTTCTTCCGCAGCGCCCTCTTCCCGCTGATCATCATCGCAGCGCTCGTCTGGCTGGCCCTGCAGACGCTGGGCAGCCACGGGACGAAGAGCACGAAGCAGACCTACTCGCAGCTGCTCAACACGGCGATCAGCGCGCCGGCGGACATCCAGAGCGTCACCTTCGTGCCGACGAAGCAGGAGATCGACGCGGTGATGACCAGCGGCACGAAGGTCGTCGTCCACTATGCGAGCGACCAGGACGAGCACACGTTCCAGCAGGCGCTCCAGAAGGCGGTCAGCGACGGGACCGCGCCCAATCTGAGGTACGACTCGAAGGGCATCGGCTCGTCTCCGTGGTGGTCGATCCTGACGAGCCTCCTCCCGTTCGTGCTCCTGTTCGGGTTCTGGATCTTCCTCATGAACCAGGTCCAGGGCGGCGGCTCGAAGGTGATGAGCTTCGGCAAGTCGCGTGCGAAGCGCGTGACGCCGGACTCGCCGAAGATCGGCTTCAAGGACGTCGCGGGCGTCGACGAGGCGGTCGAGGAGCTCCAGGAGATCAAGGAGTTCCTCGAGAACCCGAAGAAGTTCCAGGCGCTCGGTGCGCGCATTCCGAAGGGTGTGCTCCTCTACGGCCCGCCGGGCACCGGCAAGACGCTGCTCGCCCGCGCCGTCGCCGGCGAGGCGGGCGTTCCGTTCTTCTCCATCTCCGGCTCCGACTTCGTCGAGATGTTCGTCGGCGTCGGCGCCTCCCGGGTCCGCGACCTGTTCGAGCAGGCGAAGCAGGCCGCGCCCTGCATCGTCTTCATGGACGAGATCGACGCCGTCGGCCGGCACCGCGGCGCCGGCCTCGGAGGCGGCCACGACGAGCGCGAGCAGACGCTGAACCAGCTGCTCGTCGAGATGGACGGCTTCGAGATGAAGGACAACATCATCCTCATCGCCGCCACGAACCGGCCCGACATCCTCGACCCGGCGCTGCTCCGCCCAGGCCGCTTCGACCGGCAGATCGTCGTCGACCGGCCCGACCGGATCGGCCGACGCAAGATCCTCGAGGTGCACACGAAGGGCAAGCCGCTCGCGCCGGAGATCGACCTCGACACGCTCGCCTCCGGCACCCCGGGCTTCACGGGCGCCGACCTGGCGAACCTCGTCAACGAGGCGGCGCTGCTCGCCGCGCGGCGCGGCAAGAAGATCGTCGAGCAGGAGGAGCTCGAGGAAGGGATCATGCGCGTCATCGCCGGCCCGGAGAAGAAGGCGCGGCTGCTCTCCGAGCAGGAGCGCAAGATCGCCGCCTACCACGAGATGGGCCACGCGCTCGTAGGCAACTTCCTCGAGCACACCGATCCCATCCACAAGATCACGATCGTGTCGCGCGGCCAGGCGCTGGGCCTGACGATCTCGCTGCCGACCGAGGACCGCTACCTGACCACACGCAGCGCGCTCATGCACCAGATGGCGATGACGCTCGGCGGCCGCGCGGCGGAGGAGATCGTCTTCCACGAGGTGACGACCGGCGCGGCGAACGACCTCGAGCGCGTCACGGCGACCTCGAAGGCGATGATCATGAAGTACGGCATGAGCGAGAAGCTCGGCCCGCGCGTGCTCGGCCGCGGCCACGACCAGCCGTTCCTCGGCCGCGACTACGGCGCGGAGGCGGACTACTCGGAGGAGATCGCCCGCGAGATCGACGACGAGATCCGGCGGGTGATCGAAGAGGCGCACGAGCTCGCGCTCTCCGTGCTGCGCGAGCACATGGACGAGCTTCACCAGATCTCGATCATCCTGATCGAGCGAGAGACGATCGACAAGGACCAGTTCGAGCGCCTGCTGGCCGGCGAGGACGAGGCGTCCGTGTTCCCCGACGAGAGCGCCGCCGTCGAGGCGCCGAAGCCGGCCGAGGAGCCGCGTCGCGAGCGCCAGCCGAGACCACGGCCGTTCCCGCTGCCGGGCGCGACGATCCAGCCGCCTCCGGATCCGGCGAAAAGCTGACGCTTTTCGCCGGGGCTGGGTTGTGCTCCGCAGAGCGCTCGGCGGCGAAGCCGCCGAGCTCTTGAGCTGCCCGGCTTCGGGAGGCGTGGCGCGCCCGGTGGCGCTGCGCGTCCCCGGGCGCGTGGGTCCGGCCTCCGCCAACGCGCCTGCGGCTGCGTTAGCTCCGGCCTTCGGCGCCGGTTTCGGGCGAAGGTGTAAACCTTTGCGTCCGTGATCGCGATCGAGGAGCGGTTCCCGCGGCCGTCGGTGATGGGCGTTCTCAACGTCACGCCCGACTCGTTCTCCGACGGTGGCGTGCACTACGACCCCGACGTCGCCGCCGCGGCGGCGCGGCGGATGGTCGAGGAGGGGGCGGCGATCGTCGACGTGGGCGGGGAGTCGACGCGCCCCGGCTCCGACGGCATCTCTGCCGGCGAGGAGCTCCGCCGCGTGCTGCCCGTGCTCGAGCGGCTCCAGGGCGAGGTGCCCGTCTCGATCGACACCGCCAAGGCAGAGGTGGGACGGCGCGCGCTCGAGCTCGGAGCCGAGCTCGTCAACGACGTGACCGCGTTCCGCGCCGACCCGGAGCTCGCCGAGGTCGCCGCGAGCGCGAACGCCTATGTCTGCCTCATGCACATGCAGGGCCGTCCCAGGACGATGCAGGAGAACCCGCGCTACGACGACGTCGCGTCCGAGGTCGCAGCCTTCCTCGAGGAGCGCCTCCGGTTCGCGGTCGCGCACGGCGTCGCCGAGGGGCGCGTCTGCCTCGATCCCGGGATCGGCTTCGGCAAGACGCCGGCCCACAACTTCGAGCTCGTCCGCCGGCTCGACGTGCTGCTGGCGCTGGGCCGGCCCGTCCTGATCGGCCTCTCGCGGAAGAGCTCGCTCGCCAGGGTGCTCGGTGATCGGGACGCGAGGACGGGCTCGCTGCCGGCGAGCGTCGCGGCCGCGGTCGCCGCCTACGAGCGGGGCGCGACGCTTCTCCGCGTGCACGACGTCCGCGAGCACGTCGAGGCCCTGACCGTCGCCCGCGCGGTCGCGAGCGGGCCGTGATCGTCGTCGAGCTCCGCCGCCTGCGTATCTTCGGGCGCCACGGTGTCCATCCGCACGAGCGCGAGCACGGCCAGGACTTCCTGTTCGACGTCGACCTCGAGGTCGGCGAGCGCGGCGTCTCCGACCGGCTCGAGGACGCCGTCGACTACGGCGCCGCCGCCCGCACGGTCAGAGAGGTCTCCGACGCGCACGCGTACGACCTGCTCGAGGCGCTCGCGTCGGCTGTGGCCGACGAGCTGCTGCACCGGTTCGGCGCCGAACGCGTCGTCGTCCGCGTCACGAAGCCGGCGGTGAAGCCCGGCGGCCTCGAGGGCATCGCGGGCGTCAGCGTGTCGAAGCCCTGACGCTCAGCACGTACTGCGCCTCGGCGGTGCGGCCGGTGAGCAGCACCTCGACGTAGGCGGCGAACCCGGTGCTCCCGGCCCGGACGAGCTGCCCCTCGAGATCGCGTCGCCGCGCCGCGAGCGACTCGTTCACGCTCCGCGTCTTCGGCCCCCAGATGCGAGCGGCCGCATCGCCCGCCGCGGCGACCGACACGCGCACGACGCGGTGTGCCGGAACCCAGATCCGGTACAGGTCGCGCGGGTCCTCTTCCACGTCGAGCGTGCCCGCGATTCGGTTCGACGCCTTCGCCGCCGTCGTGAGCGCCGGTTGCCCCGTGGCGAACAGACCCCGCGGCTTCACCTCGTCGACGTCGTCGTTCGGCTCTTGCGGATCGCGCGGCGGTGCCGGCGCGGCAAGCGCGTTCGGGATGTCGAGCACCCCCCAGCCGGAGAGCGCGTCGAACCCGGGTGGCCCGATGTCCCGCGCGCTGCGCCGCATGAGCTCGAACATCTGGGTGACGTCGAGCGTCGGCCGCATCGTCCAGACCCAGGCGGCCGCGGCCGACACGATCGGCGCCGAGAAGCTCGTTCCGTCGAGCCCGGTCGAGTAGCCGGTCGGATCGTGCGAGAGCGGTACGGCGCCGACGATGTCCACGCCCGGGGCGGCGAGGTCGACCCACGCTCCCTGGCTCGAGAAGGGCGCCACGGTGTCGCTCTGATCGGTCGCCGCGACGGTCAGCACGTGCGGATACGCTCCCGGGAAGTCCGGGCGGCCGGTCGCGCCGTCGTTGCCGGCCGACGCGACGACGAGGCAGCCGTTGCGGAATGCCCCGAGGACCGCCGCCTCCAGCAGCGAGTTCGGCTCGGTGCTCCCGAAGCTGAGGCTGATCACGCCGGGGCAGTGCCGCGCGGCCGCCTCGATCCCGGCGATCGCCGAGAGGGTGGAGACGCCCGGCGTCGGGCTTGCGTCCCAGATCTGGAGTGCCGCCTGCGGATAGACGCCGAGGATCCCGACCCCGTTCGCGGGCGCGGCGGCGACCGAGGCGACCGCCGTGCCGTGCCACTCGGCCGGCCCGTTCACCGTCTGGTCGTTGAGGAACGTCGTATCCGGCCGCGAGGAGAACTCCGGGCTGGTCGGGTCGACGCCGCTGTCGATGATCGTGAGCGGGACGCCCGGCCCGGGCGGCGTCACCTGGTCTGCGCCGATGTCGTGCAGCCACCATTCCTGGCTCTGGAGCGGCTCGTCCGCCAGGCGGCCCGGCGCCGCGGCGGCGGTGCCTGCGGCACACAGCACTACGGCGAGAGCGATGAGCGGTTGGCGGCGCACCGGCGCCGGGAGGGTAGCGGTACGCTCGCGCGGTGCAGCGCGTCTACGTCGGCCTGGGCTCGAACCTCGGCGACCGCGAGCAGACGGTGCGTGCAGCCGTTGCCGCGCTCGCCGCCCACCCGGCGGTCGAGGTCGCGGCCGTCTCGGGCCTGATCGAGACAGAGCCCGTCGGCTACACCGACCAGCCGCGCTTCCTCAACGGCGTCGCCGCCCTCGACACCGACCTCTCCGCCCGCGAGCTGCTCGAGCTGCTGCTGGAGGTCGAGCGCAGCTTCGGGCGCACGCGCGACGGCGTCCCGCCCCAGGGGCCGCGGACGCTCGACCTCGACCTGCTCCTCTACGGAGAGAGGGAGATCGACGAGCCGGGCCTGCGCGTACCGCACCCAGGGCTGCACGAGCGGGGGTTCGTCCTGGGACCGCTCGCCGAGGTCGCGCCGGGCCTGGAAGTGCCTGGACGGGGGAGGGTCGAGGCCCTTCTGGCACGGCTACACTGAGCCCGATGTCGCACCTCGACGATCTCGACGAGTACGAGGCGGACCTCGAGCTCCGGCTGAAACGGGAGTACCAGGCGGTCTTCGGCCTGTTCCGCTACTGCGTGCTCACCCAAGACGCGACGTATCTCTGCAACAGGCTCGAGCGCACCTACGTGCCCCAGCAGACGTACCCGTTCTTCCATCTCAAGCTCGAGGACGTCTGGGTGTGGGACAAGAACCGCCCGACCCGCATGATCCCCCGCACCGAGATCTTCACCTCCGGCGACGTGACGATCGAGGAGCTGCGCGGCGAGGGCGACGAGCCGACGCTGACGCCCGAGGCGCTCGCCGAGCGCATCGGCGAGGCGTCTCCTCGCGACGAAGAGTTCTAGTACGCCGGTGCCAGGCACCAGGGTGTCGGCCCCTGGCTCCATCGCGTCAACCTCGGGTGCCTGGCACCGGAGAGGTCGTTCGTCCCCTGCTCGCGTTGGGCGAGACTCCGGTACCTGATACGGGAGAACGTAGAATCGCGCGATGCTGCTCGCGGTCGACGTCGGCAACACGCAGACGATCTTCGGGCTCTACGACGGAGACGAGCTCGGCGACCGCTGGCGCATCGCCACCGAGGCGCAGCGGACCGGCGACGAGCTCGGTGCCCTCCTCGGCGACTTCCTCGACGTGACCGCGCTCGACGGCATCTGCCTGTCCTCGACGGTGCCGAGGCTCGTCCCGGAGTACGAGCATCTCGCGGAGCGCTGGGCGAAGGTGCCGCTGCTCGTCGTCGGCCCCGGGGTCAGAACCGGCATCGAGATCCAGTACGAGTCGCCCCGGGAGGTCGGACCGGATCGGATCGCGAACGCGGTCGCCGCGAAGGAGCGGTACGGGGCGCCTGCGATCGTCGTCGACTTCGGCACGTCGACCAACTTCGACGTCGTCTCGCCTGAGGGCGCGTACGTCGGCGGCGTGCTCGCGCCCGGCGTCGAGATCTCGATGGACGCGCTGTTCGCGCGCGCGGCGCGTCTCGTCAAGGTCGACTACGTCGAGCCGCCGCAGGTGATCGGCAAGACGACGGCGACCGCGCTCCAGTCGGGCCTCATCTACGGCTTCGCCGGCCAGGTGGACGGTATCGTCGGCGCGATCCGCGGCGAGCTCGGCGTCGACGCGACGGCGATCGGAACCGGCGGCCTCGCCGACCTGATCGCGCCGCATTGCCGCACGATCTCGAAGATCGACCCGTTCCTCACCCTGGAAGGCCTGCGGATCGTGTGGGAGCGCAATCGGTAGGACCGCCGGTCCCGGCGCACCCAGAGGGCCGGACGCTGACGCGGCAGCGTTAGTCGGAGGCCGGATCCACGCGGCCGGGGACGCATGGCGCCACCGGCCGCGCCGCGGCACCGGTCGGCCCCCTGTCCAAGAGGTCGGCGGCTTGGCCGCCGACCGCTCTGCGGAGCACATCCTTCACCTGCGAGAAGTGCATCGCGCTTCTCGCAACACGGTCAACCGCCGCCGTAGATGCTGATCGGCAGGCCGTCGAGGAGGACCTCGTCGGCGGCGAGGGGGATCCGCTCGACGAGCTCGCCCGCGCCGGGCGCGGCGGCGAGCAGGCGTGTGACGACCTCGTCCGTGGAGGAGAGCTGCACGAGCTCGTTCTTGAACGGGCGCGGGAAGCGGCCGCGGCCGAGATACCAGCCGTAGAACTTCTTCAGGAAGCTCGAGGCGCGCCGCTCGCCCAGCTCCCGGACCGTCTCGCGGACGAAGTGGATGAGCTCCGCCGCCACCTCCTCGCGCGACGGCGGCGCCCCGTCGCCGAAGACGATCTCGCGCAGCGCCCAGGGATTGCCCTGCGCGCCGCGCCCCACCATCACCGCGTCGGCGCCGGTCGCCTCGAGCACGGCCTGTGCCGTCGCATGCGAGGTGATGTCGCCGGATGCGATCACCGGCACGTCGACGCGCTCGACGAGCTCCGCCGTCAGCGAGTGATCCGCGTACCCCGTGTACATCTGCGTCGCCGAGCGCGGGTGCAGGGCCAGAGCCGCGGCGCCGGCCTCGACGAGTTGCGGCCCGAGCTCGAGGCAGGCGCGCGAGCCGTCTTCGACGCCGCGCCGCATCTTCACCGTCACCGGCACCGGCACGGCCGACGCGACTGCCTCCGTGATCCTGCGGGCGAGCGCCGGATCGTCGAGCAGGTGGGCGCCGGCCCCCGTCTTCGTCACCTTCCGCACCGGGCAGCCGAAGTTCATGTCGACGACGTCGGCGCCCGCGGCCGCGACCATCCGCGCCGCCTCGGCCATCGCCCCGGGCTCGGAGCCGAAGATCTGGATCGCGAGCGGGTGCTCGTCCCCGGCCACCCGCAGGTAGCCGAGCGTGCGCTCGTTCCGGTGCTCGATCCCGGCGCAGGAGACCATCTCGGAGCAGACGAGGCCGGCCCCGAACCGCCGACCCTGGCGCCGGAACGCCTGGACGCTGACGCCGGCCATCGGGGCGAGCACGACCCGCGTCGGCACCTCGACGTCGCGGATCCACCAGGATTCCCTCAGATCCGGCGGCATGGGCAGGACATCGTAGCCGGGGCGTGTTGACGACGGTCCGGGCGTGGAGGTACCATCCGCCCCCGCCGACGGCGCGTTGCCGCCGGCCGTTTTCGTGCAGGGGCAGTCCAGGAGGACCGTTGTGAAGGAAGTCATTCTCACGCCCGAGGGCTTCGAGAAGCTCAAGTCGGAGATCGAGCATCTCTCGAGCGATCGCCGCCGCGAGATCGCGGAGCGCATCCGCGACGCGCGCGAGTTCGGCGACATCGCCGAGAACGCCGAGTACGACGCGGCCAAGAACGAGCAGGCCCATCTCGAGGCCCGCATCGCCATGCTCGAGGAGCGGCTCAAGAACGCCCGGGTCGTGACGAAGAAGGAGATCAAGTCGGGCGAGGTCTCGATCGGGACGAAGGTGCGGCTGCGCGACATGGGAGCCAACAAGACCGTCGAGTACCACATCGTCGGCTCGGCGGAGGCAAACCCGGCCGAGAACAAGCTCTCGAACGAGTCGCCGGTCGGCAAGGCGATCATGGGCCGCAAGAAGGGCGAGATCGTCGAGGTCTCGGCGCCACGCGGCTCGCTGAAGTTCAAGATCATGGACATCAAGGCCGCGTAGGTCCGCGGGCGCGCTCCGGCCGGGTGCATCTCCGCCGGCCGAATTAGACTCGCGCTCCATGGCGGCGCCCAAACGCTTCCCCGACCGCGTCGAGATCGCCGCCGTCCGCGCGGAGGCCGAGCCGCTCGGGAACGACGAGACGGCGGGCACGACGCGGCGCCTCGCCGGCCGCGTGCTTGCGCGCCGCGACCTGGGGAAGCTCGTCTTCCTCGACCTCGTCGACCGCTCCGGCCGCATCCAGCTCGTCTGCCCGCTGGAGCGCACCGGCGAGTTCGACGTCCACCTCGGCGACATCGTCGGTGTGACCGGCTCGCCGGCCAGATCCCGCCGCGGAGAGCCGTCGCTGCTCGTCGACTCGCTCGAGCTCCTGTCGCGCATCCGGACGCCTCTGCCCGACACGTTCCACGGCCTGACCGACGTCGAGTCGCGGCACCGGAAGCGCTATCTCGACCTGCTGATGAACCCGGAGTCGCGTGACGACGCCCTCGTCCGCTCGGCGACGGTCTCGGCGCTCCGGCGCCGGCTCGACGAACGGGGATTCGTCGAGGTCGAGACACCCGAGCTCCAGCCCGACTACGGCGGCGCGTTCGCCGAGCCGTTCGTGACGCACTACAACGCGCTCGACGCCGACTACTACCTGCGCATCGCCAGCGAGCTCTACCTCAAGCGGCTGATCGTCGGCGGTCTCGAGAAGGTGTACGAGATCGGCAAGGACTTCCGGAACGAGGGCGTCTCCTTCAAGCACAACCCCGAGTTCACGATGCTCGAATGGTACGAGGCGTACGCCGACTACCGCGACACGATGGAGCGCATCGAGCAGCTCGTGGCACAGGTCGCGCTGGACGTGCTCGGAACGACGCGGATCACCTTCCGCGGCGTGGAGATCGACCTCGAGCCGCCCTGGCAGCGGATCAGGTTCGTCGACGCGCTCGACGAGCACGGCCTCTGGACGCGCGACGCGGCCGAGCTGCGGCGGCGCCTCCGGGAGCGGGACGTCGACGTGTCGCACGACCCGACCTGGGCGAAGCTGATCGACCACGCGCACGCGCATTTCGTCGAGCCGACGCTCGTGCAGCCGACGATCCTCCACGACTATCCGATCGAGCTCTCTCCGTTCGCGCGCACGACCGACGACGATCCGTCGCTCGTCGAGCGCTTCGAGTACTTCGCCGGAGGGATCGAGCTCGGCAACGCCTTCAGCGAGATCAACGACGCCGAGGAGCAGGCTGCGAGGTTCTCGTTCCAGAAGGGGGAGCGCGCAGCGGGCGACGTCGAGGCGGAGGCCGGCGATCCCGACTACGTCGAGGCGCTCTCGTACGGAATGCCGCCCACGGGCGGGATCGGCCTCGGCATCGACCGGCTCGTGATGCTCTTCACCGGCCGCGAGTCGATCCGCGACGTCATCCTCTTTCCGGCGCTACGCAGGCAGCAGTAGAGGCCGCGCCCACTCAGCTCTCGCCGAGCGCCGACGCCGAGCGCGTGGCCTGGAGCACGTCCCGCAGGATCCCGTCGAGGGTGCGCGTCGGCGCCCACCCTATTGCGGCGGAGACCTTCTCGATCGACGGCTGCCGGTGGAGCATGTCCTCGATCCCGAGTCCGTAGACCTCGTCGTACGGGACGTGCACGATCTCCGAGCCGGAGCCGGTGAGCGCGATCACCTTCTGTGCCAGCTCCGCGATCGAGATCCGCTCTGTCGAACCGACGTTGAAGATCTCGCCCGAGATCGAGCGCGCAGCCATCAGTCCGTCGAGCGCGCGGATCGTGTCCTGGACGTGGCAGAAGCAGCGCGTCTGCGTTCCGTCGCCGAAGATCTCGATCGGCCGGCCCGCGAGCGCTGCCGAGACAAACCGCGGTATCACCATCCCGTATCGGCCGCTCTGGCGCGGCCCCACGGTGTTGAAGAGCCGCACGATGATGCAGTCGAGGCCGCGCTCCTGGTGGTATGCGAGCGCGAGGAACTCGTCGAGCGCCTTCGACTCCGCGTACGCCCAGCGGCGGGCCGTCGTCGGACCGTACTGCCGCTTGCTCTCCTCGTCGAGCGCCTCCGGCTCCTGCCGGTCGCCGTACACCTCGGAGGTGGATGCGACGAGCACGCGCTTGCCGAACTCGTTGCAGTAGTCGAGCACGTTCTCCGTGCCCTGGATGTTCGTCACCAGCGTGCGAACGGGCTCCTCGACGATCAGGCGGACTCCGACCGCGGCCGCGAGGTGGAAGACGACGTCGCAGCGGTGGACGAGCTCGTTCACCACAGACGCCTTCAACACCGAGTCGACGATCAGGTGGAAATCGCGGCGGTTGCGGAGATGGGCGACGTTTCGCTCCGAGCCGGTCGAGAGGTCGTCGAGCGCGAAGACCTCCCAGCCGGCGGCGAGGAGCAGCTCGGCGAGGTGGGAGCCGATGAAGCCGGCTCCGCCGGTGATCAGGGCGCTGCGCTGCGGGGGCGCGTTTGTCATCGGTCGGGCGATGCTATCCGGCCCGTATGAGGAAGCGAGCGGGCCTGGGCGAGTGAATCAGTCCGAACCGGCAGCCGATAATGGCGGGGTGCGCGCCCTCGTCCCGCGCTCCGCCGTGCCCCTGCTGGTCGTCGTGACGCTCGCGGCGGCCGGCGCCGCCGCGACCGCAGGCTACGGCCTCACCGCCCCGAAGCGGTACCGGGCGACCGCGCAGCTGCTCGTCTCGCCGGTGTCGGCGTCCGACCCGACGTTCACCGGGCTCCCGCTCCTGCGCGACTCGGGCGGCAGGCGCACGGCGGCAGCGAGCGCGGCGGCGATGCTCGCCTCGCCGCAGGTTGCGGACGGCGTGCGCTCGCAGCTCGGTCTCTCCCGTTCGCGGGATGCGGTGCTCGGAGCGCTCCACGCCCACGTCGTCGGCACCAGCGACGTGGTGGCGGTGACGGCGGAGGACACCTCGGCAGGCGGCGCGGCTCAGCTTGCGAATGCGTTCGCGGACACGCTCGTCTCACAGCGCACTGCGAGCTTCCAGAGCCAGCTCGCGACGACGATCAACAGCGACACGAAGCAGCTCGGCTCGCTGCCGGCGGCCGGTCGAGCCGCGCTGCAGCAGCGCCTGGCCACCCTGCGCGGCCTCGAGGGGAAGGCCGATCCGACCCTCGAGGTGACCGCCCAGGCGGCCGCGCCGACCGCGGCCTACTGGCCGAGGCTGCCGCGTCTGACCGCGATCGGGGCCGGCGCGGGCTTCGCCGTCGGGGTCGTCGTCGCCCTGCTGCTCCTGCTCGGGCGCGGCGGGAGCGCGGCGGCGGCTGCGCCTTATGATCGCTTCGTGTCCGAGCGCCTCATGAAGCGCCTCGAGCGGCGCGCCGACGAGCGGATCGAGGCTCTTCTCGTCGAGCACGAGCGGCTCGCGGCGCGCGAGTCCGCGCTCGCCGCCCGGGAGCGGGAGCTCGCCGCACGGCTGGACGAGCAGGCCGGTGCAGGTGAGGAGCAGGCGGAGGAGCTCGCCTCCGGGCGCGCCGACCTCGCGGAGCGGGAGCGTGCACTCGCGGCGCGCGAGGCCCGGGTGGACGAGCGCGAGCAGGCACTCGCGGAGACGCCCGCCCCGGCCGCGGAGCCGGGGCCCGAGGTCGAGCAGCGCGAGCGGGAGCTCGAGGAGCGGGTCGCCGCGCTCGGGCACCGCGAGGCGGAGCTCGCCCGCCGCGCCGGGGCCGTAGCGGCCCGCGAGCGGGAGGCGGCCGAGCAGGCGGAGGCGCTCGAGCGGCGCACGGAGGAGCTGGAAACGTGGGCGGCCGAGCTCGCCGCCCGGGCAGAGGAGGCGCTGGCCGCGGCGGTCGAGCCGGCTCCGCCGCCTCTCGCGACCGTGCCCGCGCCCGTTCTGCCGGCCGAGGGCGAGCCGCCGCCGGAGCCGGTCCCGGCGGGCGACGGCCGCTGGAACCTGTTCGCACTGCAGCGGCTCGTCGACGAGCACGGCGGCGAGCATCCGGAGCGCCTCGAGGAGTGGTCGTCCTACCTCTACTTCCTGCGCGAGTACGCGAAGCCCGACGGCAGCGTCCCAGCGAGCTTCGACTGGCTCATCGCCGACACCTTCGCCGATCTCGTCGCGTAGCGGTGGCATTTGTCCGGTTACGGCGCCGGCGTGCAATCCACCCTCGAATCCGGCCGTAATCTGCCGATAAGGGCCCGTAAAGAAGCTCTGCGGCGCTTCGTGGCGGCTCAGGTCTCGGCTACGATGCGCATACCTTCGACCGGTGAGCGGTCAACCCCGATCGTCTCGCGGTGAACTTCTGAAAGGGGGGTCGAGGGAACTTGTTCGAACGCTTCACAGAGCGGGCTCGACAGGTCGTCGTCCTTGCACAGGACGAGGCGCGGGCGCTCAAGCACAACTACATCGGGACCGAGCACATCCTCCTCGGCCTCCTGCGCGAGGAAGAGGGTCTTGCCGCCCGCGTGCTCGAGTCGCTCGACATCACCGTCGAGGAGGTGCGCGCACAGGTCGCGCGCATCGTCGGCCAGGGCGACGAGGTCACGACAGGACAGATTCCGTTCACGCCGCGCGCGAAGAAGGTGCTCGAGCTCGCGCTGCGCGAAGCCCTCTCTCTCGGGCACAACTACATCGGCACCGAGCACATCCTGCTCGGGCTCGTGCGCGAGAACGAGGGCGTCGCCGCGCGCATCCT
>Ga0187779_10000572_pt1 | contig 24624 bp, 26 predicted proteins | sample 1015_Q2_SP10_10__FD_132435 | JGI IMG/M metagenome (GOLD analysis project Ga0187779, IMG submission 132435) | Tropical peat soil microbial communities from peatlands in Department of Meta, Colombia - 1015_Q2_SP10_10_MG | ecosystem: Environmental > Terrestrial > Soil > Wetlands > Peat | place... | reverse complement strand
TTCAGTATGACAGATTCAGAGCAGTGAACCCGCCACTTTTCAGGAATTTATTTTCTTTCATATTCTTCAACGAGATAGAGGCGATTTTGGGAAATTTCTGGGGCTTGATAAGAATCTCTTGGAAGGGCAGTTCTTGCGGTTTTACGGCCCGATGGGGCTATTCTGGCCTCGCAACCGTGACCCACGGCTTACGCTGTGGGCTGGAGTTCTTGTTCGCCCCAGTCGAGGCTGAAGTCTCATGACGCTTGGCTTCATGCCTGAGTCGTCATCGCAAGCAGTGGGTTATTGCTGGACCAGGCGCGGTCTTCTGAGAACTGAGGACCGAGAACTGACAAACCCGCTAACAGACATCAGGCACCCTGGATCTCTGAGAACTGGCAGCTACTGCCCCATCCGCTTGAGCGCTTCGCGGGCCTCGCGGTAGTCGCTGGCGAGGGAGAGAGCCGCGCGGTACTCATCGGCGGCAGCGCGCTTATCGCCCTGCTTTTCCAGAATCTGTCCGAGCAGGTAGTGTGCCTGGAAGGCCGGGGCCTGCTCGTCATGCGGCTTGGAGTTCAGGTATGCGCGGACGAGCTGCGCAGCGCCGGGGAAATTACGTCCGGCGCGATAGAGCAGAGAAGCAGCTTCATAGAGAACGTTGGTCTTTTTCGTTCCGAAGGAGACAGCGTGGTTGATGGCATCTTCCATCTCCTTGTAGCGCTTCTGGTGGCGATAGAAGGCGGCCAGGTTGAGCCACTCTCCGCCGGGCGCAGGGCTAGCGGCGATGGCTGCTTTGTATTCCTGCTCAGCCTCGATGAGGCGACTGTCTTTTTCTGCCAGCCGCGCCTTTACCCAATGGGCGGCGGATTCATCATAAGCGGCCAGCTGCTCGGCCTGGGCGCGTGCTTTGTCCTTGCCGCCGCCGAGAAATCCCGGGGCCTCGACGTAGTACTCGGCCAGGTCGGCGCGGGCATCGACGTTGGCAGCATCAAGCTCCACCGCTCTTTCGAACTCAACGCGAGCCTTCTTGGCCAGGCTGATGGCCGTGAACCACATGGAGTGCTCTGCTTTGTTGCCGTAAGCGCGGGCGAGCCAGAGGTGATACTCGCTACTCTGCGGACGCAATAGCACCGCGTGCTGCGCTGCGGCGATGGATTGATCCCACTGCTCTACCTCGTAGTAAGCGCGAGAAAGGAGGTGATACGCTTCGGCATCCTGCGGATCAGCAGCGATGCGCAGCGAGAGCGAGCGGATGGCATCATTCACCTGGCCACCCGCGAGAAGATCATGGGCTGCGCCATCCTGTACCACGGTGTCGGGCCCGGAGGTGGCCATGCCCGGGAGCAAGAGGCACAAGACGAGTATGAAGACGAAGAGTGGCCGGGAAGACATTACCTCTATTTTAACCTTTCTGTAGCAATCACCTCTGCATCACCTGCACACGCATGTTGGGTTTAAGAGGCGCATTGTTGATGGCGCCGAGCGCGACTTCGGCCCCATCCTCCAATCCCCTGGTTATTTCGATGCGGGTGAGGTTGGAAATGGATGTGTCCACGTCGCGGCGCTTCAACTCGCCATTCACGATCTGAAAGACGAAGTGCCTGGAATCTTCCTGGTGCATAGCCTCGCGCGAGACGGTGAGGGCGTTATCGTTCTTGGCCGTCATCACGGTGACGTTCACGTTGATGTTGGGCAGCAGGCGCAGGTCTGCGTTATCCACGCGGCAGGTGATCTCGCCGACGGTGCGCGTGCCCAGAACGGTCACGGTGGTGGGCACGCGGGTCACGGTGCCGTGCCAGGGACGTCCGGGGACAGCATCCCACATGATGGTCACCTGCTGGCCGCGGGCCAGCCGGCCGATATCGGGCTCATCCACGAAAGCGCGCACCTGCACTGTGGCCAAGTCAGCCACCTGCAGCAACAAATCGCCAGTGTTGACGAATTGTCCCTGGCGGACGGGCAGGGAATAGACCATGCCGTCGCGCGGGGCCACGACGTTCGAGTCGCCGAGCAGGTCGCGGGCGGCGTCGTAGGCGGCCTGCGCTTCTGCCTTCTGCGCGATCACGCGCTCCACCTCAGGATTCGAGAATCGCGCCTTGAGCTCCTGGTCGGCGAGCTCCAATTGCGCCTGCGCCGATTTGAGCTGATTTTCCGCCGCGGTCACCTCGGCGGGCGAGGCAGCGCCGGTCTGCTCGAGCCTCCGCAGAGCTTCGAGATTGCGCTGGGTCGAATCGAACTGGGTCCGCGCCTTCACCAGCTCCGCCTGCGTAGCAAGCACCTGCTGGTGTGTGCCGCCGCCGCGGACAGCGGTCAGGTCGGCCTCGGCCGCGCGCAACTGAGTAAGCGCTTTGGCAGCCTGGGCGCGGAGCTGAGCGTCATCCAGTTGCAGCAGCAACTGGCCTTTCTTCACCTGGTCACCCTGCAGGACGAGGACCTTCTTCACCGTCGTGGCCGCGGGCGCGTGCGCCTCGAAGTTCTCTACCGGCTCGATCTTGCCGTTGGTCTGGATGGTGTTGATGATGGTTTCGCGGCGGGCGTGCTCGGCGCGGACCTCAACCTCTCCGCGCGAGCTGGCGAGGATAGCCACCAGCGCCGCCAGCGCGGCGGCGACGATCACGATGCTCCAGACTTTCCTGCTCAAGAACAGCGGCTCCTGGGAGTTGCGGCCCTATGGCCGGGACCGAATCGAAAAAACTGACCCAAACTTCAGTATAGACGAGTTGAAGGCCAATTCATCGCTGCTGATGCTCACGAAAGTAACGGCCCGGCACTGGTGAGTACGTCACCGGCAAGGTCAGCGGTCTCTGGTCATCTCATAAGATTCGCAGGCACGGCAAATGGATTCGGGCGCAAACAGAATCCTTATACAATGTTCTGCGATGCGAAGAAAAACGCGGTACACGCCGGAGCACGCGGCCGCCGGGCTAGATGCAAAATTCCCCGAGATCGAGACCTGGCCCAATCAGTTTCCCGGCTACGAGATCGTGATCGATATCCCCGAGTTCACCTCGGTGTGCCCCAAGACCGGACTGCCCGATTTCGGGACCATCAAGATCCGCTACATGCCCGCAAAGCACTGCCTGGAGCTGAAATCACTGAAAGAATACCTGTACTCCTATCGCAATCTGGGGATCTTCCAGGAGAACGTGGTCAATCGAGTGCTGGAAGACGTGGTGTCCGCAGCGAGGCCGGTTTGGGCGGTGGTGAGCGGAGATTTTCGTCCGCGCGGCGGCATCGGCACGGTCATCGAAGCCAGATGGCCGCGGCCGAAGTAGTTTCTGTTGAAAACAGTTGGCTTCATCGCGGTCTCCCGCGGCTGTGCTATAGTCGCACGCCATGTCGCGGAGGCTTTATCCCGCAGCCGGCGCGCTGGGGTTGCTGACCTCGCTCAACCTCTTCAACTATATCGACCGCTCGGTGCTGGCCGCGGTGCAGCCGCTCATCCAGGCTGAATTCCACCGCAACGACGCTGATATGGGATGGGTGAGCAGCGTCTTCTTTTTCTTTTACATGGCCACGGCGCCCCTGGTGGGAGTGCTGGCGGACCGCTACCAGCGCAAACTGCTGGTGGCCGGCGGCGCATTCCTGTGGAGCGGGGCAACGTTCCTCACCGCGGTCACGCACAGTTACTCGCAGCTGCTGCTCCGCCACACTATCGTGGGCGTAGGCGAGGTGAGCTTTGTGACCATCGCGCCTTCGCTCATCGCCGATCTGTTTCCCGAGCGTCTGCGAGGACGCATGCTGGCGATCTTTTATCTGGCGATCCCGGTGGGGACCGCGGGAGGATACCTGCTGGGCGGATTCTTCGCTGCGCGGCAGGATTGGCGGGCGCCGTTCTACGTGGCCGGAGTACCGGGGTTTCTGCTGGCGCTGCTCATGCTGCTGATCCCCGAGCCAGAGCGCGGCTCGAGCGACATGCTGCAGGCGACGCCGGAGCGCGCCACCCTGCGCGGGCTGGGCGGGAACGGCGCCTACTGGACTGCCTCGCTCGGCCTGGCCATGCTCACTTTCGCGCAGGGCGGGCTGGCGGTATGGATGCCGACCTTTCTTTCGCGTATGCGCGGCATGACGCTGCTGCACGCCAACTACGTCTTCGGTCTCATCATGCTGTTCAATGGCATCGTGGCGACCCTGGCGGGCGGCTGGCTGGGCGACCGCCTGCTGCGCCGCACTTCGGCCGCCTATTACGTGGTCTCCGCTGCCGGCATGTTCGCGGCTCTGCCCTTCATGGCGATCGCGATCTTCCATCCGGGATGGCAGATGTATCCCGCCATGGCGGCCGGCGCCTTCTGCCTGCTGCTGAACACCGGGCCGCTGAACGCTGCGCTGGTGAATTCCGTGGCTGCGCCTATCCGCTCGACCGCGCTGGCGCTGAACCTTTTCGTGATCCACATTCTGGGCGATATTCCCGCGACTCCGCTCATGGGCTGGATCTCTGACCATAGCTCGCTGGAAATCGCATTCATTCCCGCCATCGTAGCCTGCGGGCTCTCGGGCGCGATCCTGGTCTACGGCAAACGCTACGCTCCCCAGATCGTGCTGGAGGAATCTGTGGCCGTCGAAGCAGCGAGCAACCATCTAAGATAAGGCTGCATGACGATCTTGTGGTGGGTGGCAGGAATCCTATTGGCAGCGCTTTGGTGGGGACGACTGCTGGAGGCAGCCTTCGGCATGCGGCAGGTCGCCGATCTGGCGAAGCCGCACTGGCTGGTGCGCGCATCGCCCAATGCGCCGCGCGTGAGCGTGATCGTCCCCGCTCGCAACGAGCAACAGACGATCGAGGCGGGGTTACGCTCGCTGCTGGCGCTCGAGTATCGCAACTACGAGATCATCGCGGTCAATGACCGCTCTACCGATGAGACGCTCGCGGTGATGCAGCGCATCGCCACTGATGACGGCAGGCTGAAGATCCTGAACGTCGAGGAGTTGCCGGCGGGCTGGCTGGGCAAGCCGCACGCCATGTGGCGCGCCGCGCAGCAGGCCAGCGGCGAATGGCTGCTCTTCACCGATGCCGACGTAATCTTCCGCGCCGATACACTTGCGCGCGCCGTTGCCTACGCGGAAGAGGTCAAATGCGATCATCTGCCGCTGTTTCCCACCATGCTCATGGAGCGGCCGGACGAGCGCGTAATCATGGGGTTCTTCAACACATTCTTTCTCTTCGGTTATCGGCCCTGGAAACTGCATGATCCCGAGGCGGCGGATTTTGCCGGCGTGGGTGCCTTCAACCTCATCCGCCGAAGTGCCTACGATGCCATCGGCACTTTTTCCGCCTTGCGGATGGAGGTGATCGAAGACCTGAAGCTGGGCAAACTGGTCAAAGCCGCGGGTCTGAGCCAGCGCGCGGCCTTCGGCCGAGATCTGGTCCGCATTCGCTGGGCGGTCGGCGCGGCGGGGATCGTGCAGAACCTGACCAAGAACTTTTTCGCTTTCATGCGTTTTCAGTGGTGGCGCTCTCTGGCAAGCTGCGCCGGGATCGTGGTCCTGACACTTGCGCCCTACGCGGGAGTCGCCTTCGCTCCCGGTTGGGCCAAGGCCGGCTACGCTGCTGCACTGCTGGGAATCTTTCTGGTTTACGCCGGCATGTCTGCCAAGTGCGACATACCTGCCTACTATTTTGTGCTGCATCCGGTGGGCGGCTTGCTGTTTGTCTATACGGTGTTGCGGTCGACTCTGATTACGTTGTGGCAGGGTGGCATTGTCTGGCGAGGCACGAAGTATCCGCTGGAAGAGCTGAAGAGGGGGTTGGTGTGAGAGAGAGTTGATCTGCGACCACAGACACCACTTATTCAGCTACTTCCTTCTTTTCCGGCCTCAGCAGGGGGAAAAGAATCACATCGCGGATGGAGCGGGAGTTGGTCAGCAGCATGGTGAGGCGGTCGATGCCCACGCCTTCGCCCGCCGCCGGCGGCAGGCCGTAAGAGAGGGCGCGGATGTAGTCCTCGTCCATGGCGTGGGCTTCTTCGTCGCCGCGGGCTTTCTCCGCCAGTTGCTGCTCGAAGCGGCGGCGCTGCTCCTGCGGATCGTTGAGCTCGCTGAAGGCGTTGCCTATCTCCAAGCCGCCGACGAAGATCTCGAAGCGCTCAACCCAATCGGCCTCATCGCGTTTGTTTTTGGAAAGCGGCGAGATAGCGAGCGGGAAGTCGTAGATGATGGTGGGCTGGATCAGGTGCTCTTCCGCGACCGCCGCGAAGAGATTGGCGATGGTCTTGCCGGCAGGTTCCGCCGGATCATAGGCCATGTGCGGGTGGTGAGCGTTGAAGCGGGCCACCAGGGCGCTGACTGACTTGGCATCGGAGAAGTCGGTCATTTGCGGCCGGGGTGCGGCCGTTTCCGGCCAGTACTTGATGATGGCCTCGCGCATAGAGAGCCGCTGCCACTTCGCCAGGTCGATCTCGTGCTCGCCAAAGGTGAATCTGGTGCTGCCGTTCACCTCCTGGGCCACGGTCTTGAGCATGGCTTCGCTCAGGTCCATCATGTCGCGATAATCGCTATAGGCCTCGTAGAACTCCAGCATGGTGAACTCGGGGTTGTGCTGTGTCGAGATGCCCTCATTGCGGAAGTTGCGGTTGATCTCGTAGACGCGGTCCATTCCGCCTACGGTCAGCCGCTTGAGATACAGCTCCGGCGCAATGCGAAGGTAAAGATCCAGATCGAGCGTGTTGTGGTGGGTGATGAAGGGCCGCGCCACCGCGCCGCCGGCGATGGGCTGCATCATGGGAGTTTCCACCTCGATGTATCCGCGCGCATCGAGAAAGCGCCGCAGCGCCTGAATGATGCGGCTGCGTTTGATGAAGACGTCACGCAGGGCGGGGTTCACGAACAGGTCGAGATAGCGCTGGCGGTAGCGGAGCTCCACATCGGCCAGTCCGTGCCATTTCTCCGGCAGGGGAAGCAGGTTCTTGGCGAGAAAAAAAATCTCTTCCACGTGCACGCTGAGCTCGTTGGTCTTAGTCCGAAACATGTAGCCGCGTACGCCAATGTGATCGCCAAGATCAAGGAGTTTCCAGAGCGCAAAGCTGTTCTCGCCCACAAAATCGAGCTTCACGTAGACCTGCAACTGCTCTCCCGCCTGCTGCAGATGCGCGAATCCGGCTTTGCCCTGGCCACGAATGGACATTAGCCGGCCGGCGATGCGTACATCCGCACGGTGCTGCTGCAGCTCTTCCGCCGACTTGCCCGAGTACTCAGCCAGGACCTGCGGGATGGTGTGCGTGGTCTCGAAGCGATAGGGATAGGCCCGCTGACCGAGAGCCTCGATCTTCTTCAGCTTCTCGCCCCGCTCCTGATAGATCTTGTCGTCGAGAGACATGATTTTCGCCGGGCCGCAGACGAACGGTTGATTATACAAAACCGCTTCTGCGGGCCATGCGCTAGACTGGGTGCGTGGACGGGCCAGCCAGCAAGAAACCGGAGGAAGAGAATCCCTGGCGGCAGTACGGCCGCTACAGCCATCTGGCTCTGGCGCTGCCGGCCGGCGTTGTGGCTGGACTTTTCATCGGCGCTGAACTCGACAAATGGTTTAAGACATCATGGATGACTCTGGCCGGGCTGGGCCTGGGCTGCGTCGCAGGATTCGGCGAGCTCATCCGCGCGATCCTCAAGGTGAGCAGGGAGAAATGAGCCAGCCGGAGGATGAGAAAGCGCAGAGCGGCACGGCAGCACGTGCATCCGCCGCCGACGAGCAATCTGTGGCTGCTGTTTATCGCCGGATAATCCTCATCACTCTGTTTTTAAGCCTGGCTGCCATCATGGCTGGTTTCGTCTTGCGCGGCTGGCAGGTCGCCGGAGGAATCGCGCTGGGCGCCGCCGTGGGATGCCTCAATCTTTACTGGCTGCGCCGCGGGACAGAGGCGCTGGCTGAGCGCATGCTGGCGCGGCCGGGCAGAGCGGTCCGCTTCCGCCTGAGCATGGGCTTCTTCGGACGCTACGCCTTCTTGATCGCAGCTGGCTATGTTATATTCAAAAGTTCCCCGCAGATGCTTGTGAGCTTCCTTGGGGCGCTGGCTTTGCCGGTGGCGGCCATGATGTGCGAGGCGGGCTTGCTGGCCCTGCGGAACGGCGACTGACGACATGCACCATCAGCTCTGGTTTACCGCCCTCCTGAATAAGTTCTTCAGCGGTGCCGTGACGGCGCTGCTGCAGGCGGTGGGCGTTCACGTGGAGCACCCTGCCACCCCTATCGACAACATCTTTGCGATGGAAGTGCTGGTCTTTCTGGTGCTCATCACACTTTTCGTGCTGGTGCGGGTGAAGCTGAGCGTGGAAAAACCCGGCGACCTGCAGCACTTTGTCGAGTCGGTGGAGGGTTATATCAAAGAGCAGGCCGAGCAGATCATCGGCCACGGCTACGAGGGTTACATACCCTATGTGATGACGATGGGCTTCTTCATCCTCTTCGCCAATCTGCTGGGCCTGATCCCCGGGTTCGAGTCGCCCACCGCTGCGCCGGTAGTGCCGCTTGGTCTGGCGACGCTTACGTTTCTGTATTACCACTACCACGGCATCCGGCATCAGGGCGCGCACTACATCAAGCAATTCCTGGGGCCGGTGTGGTATCTGGCGCCTTTGATGTTCCTCATCGAAGTGGTCAGCCACTTTGCCCGCATCCTGTCACTCACGGTCCGGCTTTACGCCAATATGTTCGCCGGCGACCTGGTGACGCTGGCGTTTTTCTCGCTGGTTCCGTTCCTGGTGCCCGTGTTGTTCCTGGCCCTCCATTTCGGCGTGGCCATCATTCAGACTTTTATTTTCATGGTGCTGACCATGGTGTATCTGGGCATGGCGCTCAGCGAAGAGCACTAGATTCACCCGGCTTTATCAGCCGCATAGCGTGAGGGCGCTTGCACGGTAGCGTCAACCACCCACTGGCGGCAAATCATAGGAAGGAGAAGCAAAATGCGTAAGCTTTCGTTGGTATTCATGGTGATGGCGATTCTGCTGATGGCAGCGCCGGTGTATGCGCAAGGGACGGCCCCTGCGGAGCACACCTGGTCGGTGCCTATCGGCGCGGGCATCGGCATGGGCATCGCTGCCGGATTGGCCGGACTCGGCCAGGGCAAAGTAGCCAGCGGCGTGGCAGAAGCGCTGGCGCGGAATCCGGGGGCGCGTCCGGGCATCCAGCTGGCGCTCTTTTTGGGACTCGCGTTTATCGAGTCGCTGGTGCTGTTCACGTTCGTGATGATCTACCTGCGCACCTCCTGGTAGCGCAGCTGGAGTTCAACAAAAGAGCCTCCGCTTCGCTGGAGGCTTTTTGATTCTTAGGGACCTATCTCAGCAGCTTTTGCGCGCCTTCGACCGCGTAGCCCAGCACTCCTTGCGGCAGCAGTCCGAGATATAGCGTCACCATGGCGCTGAAGACGATGGCCGCATACATGGAAGGCGGGACGGCAGGCACCGGCTCCGTTTCCAGCGGCTCGCGCATATACATGTAAACCATCACGCGCAGGTAGTAGTAAGAGGCGATGGCACTGTTCACCAACCCGATGACCGTGATGCCGACCAGATTGGCTTTCAGCGCCGAGTTGAAGACGTAGAACTTGGCGAAGAAGCCTGCGGTCGCCGGAATCCCGATGAGCGAGAGCAGGAAGAGACTGAGCATTGCGGCCAGCCAGGGTGAGCGGCGGCCGAGCCCGGCGTAGTCGTCGAGCGAGACCCGCCCTTCGCCCGCGCCTGCGAGATGGCTGACGATGCAGAAGGCGCCCACGTTCATGGCGGCGTAGCTGGCGGTGTAAAAGATCGCAGCCGAAATACCCAGCTGCGGATCGGCATGGACCGGGCCCAGGAATGCCACCAGCAGATAGCCGGCATGCGCGATGGAAGAGTAGGCCAGCAGGCGCTTCAGATTGTTCTGCAGCAGTGCGCCAATGTTACCCAGGGTCATGGAAAGCGCGGCTGAGACCCAGACCATCCAGAACCAGCCGGGCGCATGCGTGGGGAAGAGCACGCGCAGGAGCACGGCGAACGCTGCAGCTTTGGGCCCGGTTGACATCAGGGCCACGATGGGCGCCGGCGCACCTTCGTATACATCAGGAGTCCAGATGTGGAAGGGCGCTGCCGCCAGTTTGAAGCCGATACCTACGAACATCAGCGCGACGGCGGTAAAGACCAGCAGCGGCGCGCGTCCTGTGGCCAGCTGCTGCGCGATCTCAGGGACGCTGGTCGAGCCGGTGGTGCCGAAGATGAGCGCGATGCCATAAAGAAAGAACGCCGTTGCGAACGAACCCAGCAGAAAGTACTTGAGCGAGGATTCGCTGCTGGTGGCCACGCGCCGGCGGAAGCCGGCCAGGATATAGGTCGAGATTGAAGAAATCTCCAGCGCGATGAAGATCAGCACAAGTTCGGTGGCTGAAGTCATCAGCATCATGCCCACGGCGCCGAAGAGGATCAGGCCGTAATATTCACCCTTGCGGATGTGCTGCACATCGAGGTACTCGTAAGAAGCCAGGATCACCAGCGTGGCGATGAGCGCGATGAGCACGTGGAAGAAGATGGCGAAGGCATCGTAGTCAACCATGCCGAAGAACGCCGTCCCCTGATTCGAAGCTCCGGGGAAGACGCTGGTCACTGCCGCCAGCAGAGTGCCCAGCAGCGCAACAATGCCCAGCGGCTTGCGGCTGGCCCCGCGCGCCAGCAGCGGGTCAGCCATCATCACCACGATGCCGAAGACCGTCAGCACCAGCTCAGGCAGAATGCGCAGGTAATCGCTGGAGGGGATCGGGTTCATTGGCCGGCAACTCCCGGACCGGCAAGCGCCTGCGGTTGTAGTGGCGCCAGTGTCGTCTTCTCAGCATTCTGCCGTGATGCCGGAAGCACCTGCTGCACCGAGGCTTCCATGGGATTGATCCACAGCGGGCTGGCGACGCCCATGGCCAGGGCCAGAACGGCTGTCGGCCACAGAGCCAGGCGCTCGCGGGAATCGAGGTCAGGCAGCGTCCCGTTCACCGGGTGGGTGAGCGCCCCGTAGAAGACGCGCTGGTACATCCACAGCATATAGCAGGCGCTCCAAATGACTCCCGTGGCCGCGATGATGCCGTAGATCATCTGCGCCTGGAAGGAGCCGCTCAGCACCAGAAACTCGCCGACGAATCCATTCAGCAGCGGCAGCCCGATGGAGGAAAGGGTGATGATCAAGAAGAAAGTCGCATAAACCGGCATCGGTGTGGCCAGGCCACCGAACTCGGTGAGTTCAAAGGTGTGGCGGCGCTCATACAGAATGCCCACCAGCATGAAGAGCGCGCCGGTAGAAACTCCGTGATTCAGCATCTGATAGATGGCGCCATCGGTCCCGGCGGCAGTAAAGGTGAAAATGCCGAGCACGCAGAACCCCAGATGGCTCACAGAGGAATAGGCGACCAGCTTCTTGAGGTTGGGCTGCACCATAGCCACCAGCGCGCCATAGACGATGCCGATGAGAGCCAGCGTCACGATCCAGGGCGCCTGTCGGCGGGCCTCCTCCGGGAACAGGCCGACGTTGAAGCGCAGCAATCCGTAAGTCCCCATCTTCAGCAGCACGCCGGCCAGCAGGACCGAGCCGGCCGTCGGCGCTTCCACGTGCGCATCCGGCAGCCAGGTGTGCAGCGGGAACAGCGGGACTTTCACGGCGAATGCGACGAAGAATCCCAGGAACAGCCAGATGGAGGCTGCCGCCAGTCCGGGAACCTGGCCGGCGAGCATCTTGTCGTGGATCACGCTGTAATCAAAACTTCCTGTGCGCACGTAGAGCCAGATGATGGCGCCCAGCATGAAGACGGAGGCGACCATGGTGTAAAGGAAGAACTTCACCGCGGCATACACGCGCCGTCCATGTCCCCAAATGCCGATGAGCAGCGCCATGGGGATGAGCGTCGCCTCCCAGAAGACGTAGAACAGAAACATGTCGAGCGCGATGAAGACGCCGATCATGGCCGTCTCCAGCACCAGCATGAGGACAAAGAATTCCTTTACCCGCTCGTGCACTGAGTGCCAGGAGATGAGCACGCACAGTGGCATGAGAAAAGTGGTGAGCACGACCAGCCATAATGAGATCCCATCCAGCGCCATATGGTAGCGGATCTCCGGGCTGGGGATCCACGCCGCATCGACCACGTACTGGAATCCAGCCTGGCCTCTCTGAAAGTGAATGGGCAGATGCAGTGAAAGGACGAACTCGATCAGCGAGATGGCCAGCGCGCCCCAGCGGACGGACGAATCGCGGCGGGGAAGAATGAGCAGCAGCAAGGCGCCGGCCAGCGGCACAAAGGCGACGAGCGTCAGGATGTTTTCGTTCATCCAGCTCATTGCATCCCCATCCAGACCATGAAGGCCACGACAGCCGCAGCGCCTAACGCAACCCACCCCGCGTAGGAGCGGATATTTCCTGATTGCATCCTGCGTGTGCGGCGCGAGAGCTCTTGCGCGCCGGCGGCAGCGTCATTCACCAGCGTATCTATGGTCCCGACATCTATCTGTTTCCACAGCAGATTAGTGGAGATATTTTCAACCAATGGTTTAACGAACAAATGACCGTACAGTTCATCGATCCGGTACTTGTCGCGCACCAGGCGGTAGACGCCGCCGATCTGGCTGGTGATCTTCTCCGGCAGGTCTGTGCGCTGCCAGTACAGCAGCCAGGCGAGCAGGAACCCGATGAGGGCCGCTGCTACCGACGCTCCGGTCAGCATCATTTCCATTTTGTGCTCGGCCTCCTGTGCGTGCTCGGCCGTCGCAAGTGCAGCCGCCGATTCCGCCTTTGGGGGGAGCGCATGTTCTTCCGGCTCCGAGCCCACGGCTGGCGCCAGAAAGTGATGAATGGCGTCGGGCCCGCCAATGGTGGGAGTTGCCTTCGCCAAAATCTCCGGGACGCCGAGATAACCGCCGATGATCGAAAGCGCAGCCAGAATCACCAGGGGCGCCAACATGACCCATGGACTCTCGTGCACGTGCCCGCCATGCCCGTGCTCATCATGGCCATGTTCATCCACATGCTCCGGAACGCGGCTTTCACCGAAAAAGGTCATGAACCATAAGCGAAACATGTAAAACGCGGTGATGCCCGCGGTGAGCACGCCTACCAGCCACAAACTCCAGTGGCCGTAGAAAGGAGTGGAGTACGCTTTCCAGAGAATGTCGTCTTTACTGTAGAAGCCGGCGAGATAGGGCGTGCCGGCGATGGCGAAAGTTCCCACTGTCATAACGGCGAAAGTCCACGGGATCTTCTTGCGCAGGCCGCCCATGTGGCGCATATCCTGCTCGCCGCTCAGTGCGTGGATGACCGAACCTGCCGAAAGGAAAAGCAGCGCTTTGAAGAAGGCGTGCGTCATCAGATGGAAGATCGCCGCGCTGTACGCGGCTACACCGCAGGCCAGAAACATGTAGCCCAGCTGCGAAATGGTGGAGTAAGCAAGCACACGCTTGATGTCGTTCTGTGCCATGCCGATGGTGGCAGCGAAGAACGCAGTCGCCAGTCCGACGACCGCCACCACGGTCAGCGCCAGCGGGGCGCGGCTGAAGATGGCATTCGAGCGTGCAACCATATAAACACCGGCGGTCACCATGGTTGCAGCGTGGATGAGCGCGGATACCGGCGTAGGGCCTTCCATCGCATCGGGCAGCCAGACGTAGAGAGGCAGCTGCGCCGATTTGCCGCAGGCCCCCACCATCAGCAGCAGAGCGACCGCGGTGAGGAACCCAGCGCTGTGTCCCTCCAGCGGCATGTTGGCCACATGGCTGAAGACGTAGTCATAATTCAGCGTGCCGAACTTCTGGATGAGCAGAAACATGCCGATGAGAAATCCGAAATCGCCGATGCGATTGACGATGAACGCCTTCTTGCCCGCGTTGGCGGCGGAATCTTTGTGGAAGTAAAAGCCGATGAGCAGATACGAGGCCAGGCCCACGCCCTCCCAGCCCACGAACATAAGCAGGTAGCTCGAGGCCAGCACCAGCGTGAGCATGAAGAACATGAACAGGTTCAGATAGCTGAAGAAGCGGTAGTAGCCGCCCTCGTGCGCCATATAACCGACCGAATACACATGGATCAGAAAGCCGACGCCGGTCACCACCAGGATCATGACCAGAGAAAGCTGATCGAGGTAGACGCCGAAGTCAGCCTGGAAGCCGCCGGCGATGATCCAGGGCGCGTAGTCGCGATGGTAAGGAATATCGCTCGCCGGCATATGCGCGAACTGCATCGCCGTCCATGCCGCCAATCCGAAACTGGCTGCCGTGGACGCCAGCGCAATGGCCGACACCACCCGGTTGGAGAAGCGCCTGCCGAAGAGCCCGTTGATGAAGGCCCCGGCCAGCGGCAGCAGCGGGATCAGCCAAAGATGGAGGTGATCGCTCATAGTTTCAGCAGGTCAACTTTGTCCACGTTCAGGGTCTGGCGCGAGCGGAAGATGGCGATGATGATGGCCAGGCCGACTGCCGCCTCCGCCGCCGCCACCACCATCACGAAAAACACGAAGACCTGCGCGCTCAGCTTGTGCAGTTGCGCCGAGAAGGCGACAAACGTCAGGTTCACAGCGTTGAGCATCAGCTCGATGGACATGAAGATGGTGATGACATTGCGCTTGATGAGAAACCCGGCCACGCCCAGGCAGAAAAGGACCGCGCTCAGCACCAGGTAATAAGAGAGCGGGACCATCAATCCTCCCCTCGTTGCGCCAGCACCACGGCGCCCATGATGGCGATGAGAATCAATACCGACGTAACCTCGAAGGGCAGCAGAAAATCGCGGAACAGCAGATTCGCGATTGGCTTGACTCCGCCCATGAACTCGCCGATGGCGAGCTGGACCCCGGCCGTAGGCGTGTTGTGCAACAAGCCATAGACCACCAGCGCAGCCAGCGCGATGAGCGCCGGGACGCCAACATATACAGCCACCCGGCTGGCGTTGGAATGTTCTTCCTCGCCTGCATTCAGCAGCATGATGACGAAAACGAAGAGCACCATCACCGCGCCGGCGTACACGATGACCTGGATGGCCGCCACGAACTCCGCGCCCAGCAACAGATACAGCACCGCCAGCGAGCCCATCACCACAATGAGCGACAGTGCGCTATTGATGGGATGCCTCTGCGCCAGCAGGTTCACCGCGCCCGCCACGCAGAGAAACGCGAAGATGTAGAACAGCACCAGGTGCAGCATATTTTTCTTCTACTGCGGCCAGAACGCCACAATGGCGCTGGTCACGATGATGTTGGCGATGGCCAGCGGCAGCAGTACCTTCCAGCCGAACGCCATCAGTTGGTCATAGCGGAAGCGCGGCAGCGTCCCGCGCACCCAGATATAAAGAAAGATGAACAGAAAGATCTTGAAAGCGAACCAGAAGACCGGCATCAGCATCTGCAGGATCGGCGGCAAGAAGCCGGGTACCGGCCCGCTCCATCCGCCGAAGAACAGCAGGGTCGCCACGCAGGCCACAGTGAACATGTTGGCGTACTCAGCCATGAAAAACATGGCGAATTTCATGGAGCTGTACTCGGTGTGGTAGCCGGCCACCAGTTCGGTCTCGGCTTCCGGCAGATCAAAAGGTATGCGGTTGGTCTCGGCATAAGCGGACGTGAGATAGATGAAAAATCCCAGCAGCTGCGGCCAGATGAACCAGTGCAATACTCCGCCGCTCTGGCTGTTGACGATCTGCCGCAGGCTGAACGAGCCCGCCAGGATCAGAACGCCCACCACCGAAAGGCCGAGCGAGAGCTCGTAGCTGATCATCTGCGCGCTGGCGCGCAACGAGCCCAGCAGCGAGTACTTGCTGTTGGAGGACCAGCCGGCCAGCGCGATTCCATAAACTCCCAGTGAGGTGATGCCCAGCAGGATGAGCAGGCCGATGGCGATATCGGTATTGCTATCCGCGGCAAGCACGCCAGTGATCTGCAGGGAGGTGCTCTTGCCCTCGACCGTGATCTGGTTGCCGAACGGCACCAGCGAGATGGAGGCCAGCCCAGTCACCAGTGCCAGCATGGGCGCCAGCAGGAAGAGAAACTTGTGCACGTTGGGCGAGGTGACATCTTCCTTCAGGATGAACTTGATACCATCCGCCAGCGGCTGCAACAGGCCGAAGGGCCCTACGCGCGTAGGCCCCCAGCGGTTTTGCATGCGGCCCACCACCTTGCGCTCGAGCAGTGTGGTGTAGGCGATGGCAGTGAGCAGAACAAAGATCACCAGCACGCTCTTGATGAGAGCGAAGAGCAGAAATGTCAAAGCCTCGTTCATGCAGAAAAGGGAACAGAAAACGCAAAACCTGGAACGACTAATCCCCTGCAACTTCTTCTGGCGCCCGCGCCCGCCGGTTCTCTACAACTGAGTTCAGCGTTTGCGAGTAACGCCCCAATGTGCCGGAGGTGAACAACGTGTCATCCGCCGGCTGGATCAGAAATGGATCCTGCTTCGCGCCCGGGCCGCTGCCCACCGCGTGCGTGCGCACGTCATTGGCGCCCATCAGATTCAACCGCGAGAAGCTGTAGCCCGGCACCAGACGCTGGACCTCATCCAGCATCGCCGCCGGATCGAGCGGGCTCATCTTGGGCTCAAGATTGTTCGCTCGCAGCCAGACCGCGTGCTGGTCCACCTCGCCGGATTGCGCGCCGCGCGACTGGCCCATATCCGCGCGCAGCGCCGGTCCAAAAGGCACCAGCTTGTGCACATCGAACCCCATGCGGCTGGCGATCTGCACGATGATCTCGAAATCCGGCTTGGTGCCGCTCAGCTCGCCGGCCTTCTGTACTAGTTGCAGATCGCCGCAGGTATTGGTGAATGTCCCGGATTTTTCGTAGGCGTTGGCCGCCGGGAAAACGACATCGGCGAGCGTGGCCGTCTCGGTCAGGAACATATCCTGCACCACGATGAACGGCCGCGCGCTGCCCAACCCCGTTACACTGCCGCGCGCCGGATTCGAGCCCATGACATACAGGGCCTGCAGCTTACCCGATGCGGCTGCATCCATCATCTGGGGCGCATTCATGCCCGGCTGTGGTGGAATCTGTCCGCCCCAGGCCTCTGCGAACCTGTGGCCTTGGGCCAGCGGCGTGTATCCCGGAAGCAGGTCTGGGAACAATCCCATGTCTGCAGCGCCGCGCGAATTGGCATAGTCGCCCAGGCAGATGTAACTGGTATTTGCCAGGCCTGCGCCCAGCTTGACCACAGTCGCGATGTCGGCGCCGCGCAACTCCGCGCCAAAGATGATGACGATGCTCTTTTCCGCCCTGAGTTTGTCGCGCATTGCGCTCAGTGCGGCCTGCGCGGCAGGATCAGCGGCGGAGTCGTCGCCGCCGAGGTATGCGACCGCCTTGGCCTCTCCGCCTTCGGAGATTTTCGCGATCCCGGCTGCCTGTCGCCGCAGCTTGATGCCCTGCGAATCGACCACGTAGAGCCGCGCGCCGTGCAGGCGCACCGCGGTGCGGATCTGCCACGCCAGCAGCGGATGCTGCTCCGTCGGGTCATCGCCGATGAGCAGGATCGCCGGTGCCGTCAGCACATCGCGCATGCTGGCGGTGGCGCTCTTCTTGCCCGCGAGCGCCGCGGCGAATCCGGCGTAGTCCGCGGTGCGGTGATGGTCGATGTTGTTCGTCTTCAGCGCCATGCGCGCGAACTTCTGCAGCAGATAATTCTCTTCGTTGGTCGTACGATTTGACCCGATCACCCCGATTTCACCAGCGGCGGCGACAATCTGTGCAAAGCGCTTGCCCACCAGCTCCAGCGCTTCGTCCCAGGCGGAAAGTTCCAGCCGCCCGTTCTTGCGGATCAGCGGATAGCGCAGCCTGTCTTCATGATTGGCAAAATCGAATGCGTAACGTCCCTTGATGCACAGAAAATCGCCGTTGATACCGCTCTTGTCGCGGTTGTCGCCGCGGACGATCTCCATGCCGGCATCTGCGCGGCGCACGCCCAGCGTCGTCTTGCATCCATCGGCGCAGTGCGTGCACGTGGTGCCGACATGATTCATCTCCCAGGGACGCGTCTTATACCGGTACGCGCCCGAGGTCAGCGCTCCCACCGGGCAAATATCGATGCACATGCCGCACTCTTCGCACTCCAGATGGTCGGCGTGATTCGGCGCGATGATGGAACCCGACCCCCGGTTCTGGATCCCCAGCGCGGCTACATCCATGCCTTCGTTGCAGACCCGCACGCAGCGGTAGCACAAGATGCACCGCGGACGGTCGAAGAAGACCACCGGCGACCATTGCTGCTCTTCACGATGCTGCTTGGCCTCCATATACTTCGATTCCGCAGCGCCGTAGCTGAAAGTCATGTCCTGCAGCTCGCACTCTCCGCCGGCATCGCACACTGGACAATCCAGCGGATGATTGCCCAGCAGCAGCTCCACCATGCTCTTGCGTGCCTGCTTCACCTCATCGCTGGCCGTGCTTACCACCATGCCTTCGGTGATGGGCACGGTGCACGCCGTCTGCAGCTTCGGCATCTTCTCGATGCGCACCAGGCACATACGGCAGGCAGCTTGCAGCGAGAGTCCCGGGTAATAGCAGAATGACGGCACCTCGATGCCCACAGCCTTGCAGGCCTCGATCAGCAGCGTCCCCCCAGGCGCGGTGACCTTCTTGCCGTCGACAGTGATGGTTACGTCAGCCATAGATCAGTGACTCATTACTGGCAATTGCAGCACTGCTCCCTCGGGCTCAAATGGACACGGCTTGCCTTCCAGGTGGTCCTCGAACTCCTTGCGCCATTTCTTGACGATGGAAATGGTCGGGATGGCCGCCGCATCGCCCAGCGGACAAAACGTCCGGCCCAGCATGTTCTCTGCCAGGTAGTAGATATTGTCGATGTCTTTCCTGATCCCGCCGCCGTGGTGGAAGCGCGTCAGCGTCTTCTTGAGCCAGTCTGTGCCTTCGCGGCAGGGGATGCACCAGCCGCAGCTCTCATGCTGGTAGAACTTCATGATGCGCAGCGCGAACTTCACCATGCAGGTGGTGTCGTCGCAGACCACCACGCCGCCGGAGCCTAGGAATTCTCCCCGCTTGGCGAACGAATCGAAATCGCAGTCGATGTTCTCTGCCTCTTCCGCCGTCAGCAGAAATGTCGACGAGCCGCCCGGAACCACCGCCTTCAGCTTTCGACCATTGGGGATTCCGCCACCCACCTCGTAGATGAGCTTCTTCATCGGATATCCCAGCGGCAGCTCGTACACACCCGGCTTATTGACATGTCCGCTCAGGCAGAACAGTCGCGTGCCGCCGTTCTTAGGCGTTCCGTAGTCGGCGAATTTCTGCCCGCCACCCAGAATGATGTGCGGCACCGAGGCCAGCGTCTCCACGTTGTTGATGACCGTCGGTCCGCCCCACAATCCCACCACCGCGGGGAACGGCGGCCGGATCCGAGGCACACCCCGCTTGCCTTCGAGTGACTCCATCAGCGCTGACTCTTCCCCCACCTCGTAAGCGCCTGCGCCGGTGTGCCAGTAAACATCGAAATCGCGCCCGCTGCCGAAGATGTTCTTGCCGATGAAGCCGCGCAGGTGTGCATCGGCCAGCGCCTTGCGCATGATATCCACCAGATAGCGGTACTCCCCGCGGATGTAGACGTAACCGGTTTGCGCGCCCACTGCCAACCCGGCGATGAGCACCCCCTCGATGACCGAGTGCGGATCATGCTCTAGGATCAGCCGGTCTTTGCAGGTGCCGGGCTCGCTTTCGTCGCCGTTGACCAGGACATATTTCGGCTTGGCTGATTCTTTCGGCACGAAGGACCACTTCATCCCCGTTGGGAAGCCAGCGCCGCCACGTCCGCGCAGGTTCGAGATCTTCACCTCGTTGATGATCTCCTCAGGCTTCATGGTCAGCGCTTTTTTCACGGCTTTGTAGCCGTCGAGCGCCAGATATTTGTCGATATCTGTCGCGCCCTTGCCGAAGCGCTGGCTTACGACCCTGACTTCATCGGGATGGGAGACCAGATCAGCCATTATTTTCAGCTCTATCCCAGCTTCGCTCCATTCGGCACCCTGCGTTCCGGCTGCGCCAGCACCACTTCTCCGCCGGGCAGATAAAAACCTGTCGTGAGCACTTCCGAAAAATAATTTGCGATCTGCTTGGGTGGAAAATTGACCACTCCCAAGACCTGTCGCCCCATCAGCTCTTCCTTCGTATATAAATGCACGATCTGCGCGCTCGACCGCTTGATGCCCAACTCGCCAAAATCGATCCTCAGCTTGTAAGTCGGCTTCCTTGCTTCAGGAAAATCCTCCACCTCAACGATGGTGCCGGCTCTCAGCTCGACCTTCTCAAAATCCTTCCAGCCGATGGTTTCCATAGCGCCGCGCGCTCACGTCACCTTTCTCTTGTAACCTTCGAGTACACGGTCGACTTTGGCTTCTGTCAGGGTTTCGTGAAAGTCGTAATTCACCTGCATCGCTGGCGCCCACGAGCAGGCGCCGATGCACTCCACCTCTTCCAGAGAGAACATCCCGTCCGGCGTGGTCTGTTTGTGCCCGATGCCCAGCCGCTGGCTGCATTGCCGCAAGATCTGCTCGCCTCCGCGCAGCAGGCAGCTCACGTTGGTGCACACCTGCACGTGATACTTGCCCTGTGGCCGCGTATGCAGCATCGAGTAGTAGCTGATGACGTTGCGCACCTCGAGCTCGCTAAGCCCGGTCTTGTTGGCGATATGCACGATCGCTTCATCCGACAGATATCCCAGCTCATCCTGCGTATAGAGCAGCATGGGCACGAGGAAAGAGCGCTGCGTGGGGTACTCCTTCATCTTCTCGTCGAAGAAGCGGTCGAGCTTTTCGGAGATCACAGCCATTAGCGGTCTATCTCCCCCAGCACGATGTCGATACTTCCGATTGCGGCAACCACATCCGCCAGCAGCCTTCCCTTGCACATGGTTTCCAGGCACTGCAGGTTGGCGAACGAGGGCGAGCGCATATGCACCCGATAAGGCTTGGCTGTGCCGTCGCTCACCACGAAGTAGCCCATCTCGCCGCGTGGCGACTCCACCGCTTGATAGACCTCGCCCTCCGGAACGGCAAATCCCTCGGTCACGATCTTGAAGTGGTAGATGAGCGCCTCCATCTGCGTCTTCATCTTCTCGCGCTCCGGCAGCACCACCTTGGGAGCATCGGCCTTGATGGGGCCCTCGGGCATGCCATCCAGCGCCTGCTGCACGATTCCTATAGATTCCCGCAGCTCCTGCACGCGCAGCACGTAACGGGTCCACACGTCGCCGTCACTTCCCACCGGCACCTTGAACTTGAAGCTGGGGTACGCAGAGTAGGGCATGTCGCGCCGCAGGTCCCAATCCACGCCAGAGGCGCGCAGCGCCGGTCCGGTCACGCCCAAACCCATGGCATCCTCAGCAGAAAGCTTGGCCACGCCCTTCAGGCGCTCGATCCAGATGGGGTTGCCCGTCAGCAGGCCCTCGTATTCATCCACCCGCGAAGGGAAGATCTTGGCGAACTTCTTCGCCCGCTCAAAGAATCCCAGCGGCGGCTCCAGCGCCAGCCCGCCGATGCGGAAGTAGCTGGTCATCATGCGCTGCCCGCTCACCATCTCGAACAGGCGCAGGATGTCTTCGCGCTCGCGGAAGCAATAAAGAAAAACTGTCATGGCGCCGATGTCGAGCGCGTGCGTTCCCAGCCATACCAGGTGAGAGGCGATGCGCGTGAGCTCGTTCAGCATCACCCGTATCCATTGCGCCCGCGGCGGCGGCTCCAATCCCAGCAACTTTTCCACCGCTAGCACGTAGCAGAGGTTGTTGGTCATGGGACACAGATAATCGATGCGGTCGGTGAGCGGCACCACCTGTTGGTAGAACTTGGCCTCGCAGGTCTTTTCGATCCCGGTGTGCAGGTAGCCGATGTCGGGCATCATCCGCACTACGTTTTCGCCATCGATCTCCAGCAGCAGGCGCAGCACGCCGTGCGTGGAGGGGTGCTGCGGCCCCATGTTCAGGATCATCGTCCTGTCGGCGGTCTCGTCGAGCGTGGCCATGCCGTGGAAGCCGGAGGCTGACATTATCGGTAGCCCTCCACGGGATAATCTTTGCGCAACGGGTGGCCATCCCAGTCTTCCGGCATGAGCACGCGCTTCAGGTCGGGATGTCCCAGAAAGCGAACTCCGAACAGGTCAAAGACCTCGCGCTCGAACAGATTCGCGCCCGGCCATAGGCTGGTGAGCGATTCCACGCTGGGATCATCGCCCTCCAGCTTCACCTTCAGCCGCAGTCTTTGCTTCTGGCTGTGCGAGAGGAGGTGATAAATCACCTCGAAGCGCGGCTCCAGCGGATACCGGTCCACGCACGTGAGATCGGAGAGAAAATTGAAATTGAGTCCCGGCTCCTGCTGCAAAAACGCGCAGGCATCGCGCAGGAATGGCCGGTCGATCACGATCGTGAGCTCGCCGTGGTCATGCTTTGCGTCTTTCACCGCCTCTGCATTCCATGCCAGCAGGCGCGCCACCGCCGGTCGCTGCTTGAGCGCCTCGATTCCACCGATGGCCGGATCCAGCGCCATTACCTGTCGCTCCCTGCAGGCTGGTTCCAATCCAGCACGCCCTTCTTCCAGATATAGAAGAAGCCCACCAGCACTATGCCGATGTACACCAGCATCTCGAAGAACCCGAACGCCCTCAGCTCCCTCAAAATGATCGCCCACGGCCAGAGGAACACAGCCTCCACGTCGAACAGAATGAACAGCATGGCCACCATGTAAAACTTCACATTGAAGCGGTGCTGCGCGTCACCCGTGGGCGTGATGCCGCACTCGTATGCCTGATTCTTGAACCGGCTGGGCTTGCGATAACCGACCAGAGTGGAGAGCACCACCATGCCGGCGCCAATAGCCATTACCAGCAGTACATGGATGAGCAACGGCAGGTAGCGGGCAAAGTAGTTGTCCATCATAGGAAGAGCTTTGTATAATGCGCGGCGAACCGTCTTGCAAACTTTTCAGTGTAGTTTTCGGGTGTAGGGGTGTCAAGCGCGTGCGTGAACAGCGCGTAAAACCTCATTAGCAGGCTCCCGAGTCCTGCGAAAGTTGGCCTCCGGAACGTCCCCGCCCGGAGCAGATGCGGCTCTGAGAGAATGATTTTCGGCTTCAATACCGACATCAAGCACGAGAACACCGTCTACCACGTGCAAAGCGAGGCGCGCCAGCACGACCTGCTTCTGCAGACGCAGATCTTCGTGCGCGGGCGCTGCATCGGCAAGCACGCCAGCTCATACGCTGACAAAGTCACCGAGCCCGGCTTTTCCGATGAGCACATGCACGACCTGCTCAAGAATCAGCATAAGAACATCATCGAAGCCATTCGCGCCGGCCAGCTGGAGTCCATCATCGGTCCCATTCCCAAGACTGGCGAGATCATCTCTCCAGCCGCTGCCCAAGCGTCAGCCGGCGGGCTCTCGATCCAATGGCTGAACGCTAACGCCATCTACGACCGGAATACTCTGGTGATGAAGTTTTCCGTCTCCGATGGCAGCGGCCAGCTCCCGGGCGTCCAACTCACCTCGCGCCTGACGACGGCCGATGATGCTCCCATCTATTCGCAGGCCACCACTGACGCCTACGGCATGGCCGAGATCCGCATCTTCCTCGATGAAGCTGCTCTGCACGATGCCGCGGTCCTGGTGCAGGCCACGCACGATGGTGGGCACACCACGCGCAAATTTCAGTTCCGCCGCACCGCCTGACGTTTCCTCATGAAGCTGGTCATTAACGGAGAAGAAAAAGAGCTCGCCTCGCCGCTGTCACTCGCGGCACTGGTGCAGCAGCTCGGCATGACTCCCGAGCGTGTTGCCGTTGAGTTGAACAGGAGCATCGTCGCGCGCGGCGATTGGTCGAAGACCGAGCTTCACGCCGGCGACCGCCTTGAGATCGTCCACTTCGTCGGCGGTGGATAGCTCTCTACTTTATCGCGCCCCTCGCTGCCATCAGTTCGCGCAGCGCGATGACCTCGGCCGAGATGGCCGCCTTGATGGTCGGTTCGCGATCGGGGGCGAATAACGAAGAGTGCAGCGATGGCAGTGGAGTGCCGTTCTTCACCGAGTCGGCGTATTTCGCCGGCTCGACCGCGCCCACTCGCATCATGAGCACGGGGACTCCCGCCCGCTGAAACTCTGAGAAATCTTCGCTGGCCATTTCCGGTGGCAAATCTTGCACGCGCTCCGGTCCCAGCTCGCGCACCAGGGCCGCCGAGACGCGCCTGGTCAATTCCGGATCATTCACCAGCGCATGCGTGCCCTCATAGAGCTCGATGAGCGGCTCTTTGGGTGCGCCTGCGGCAGCAGCCTCGGCATTCACTATGCGCCGGATGGCTGAGAGCAGATGCTCGCGCACCGGCGTCGTGAATGAACGCACCGTGAGTTGCAATTTTACTTCGTCGGGAATGATGTTGTTCTTGGTGCCGCCGTGGATCGAACCGACCGTGATGACGGCGGAGTCGAACGGCGAGATTTCCCGCGCGACGACCGTCTGCAGCGTCACGATGGTGCGCGCTGCGATCACGATAGGGTCCACCGTCGCCTCCGGCCTCGCGCCGTGTCCGCCGCGTCCGTAGATCGTTATGTTCACCGCATCCGCGTTGGTAAGGATCGGCCCGGCGTGGTAGCCGACCAGACCGGCTGGATCGCGTGCGTCGTCGTGCACCGCCAGCGCGTAGTCCGGTTTGGGGAAGCGCGTGAACAATCCGTCTGCCAGCATCG
>Ga0187779_10000571_pt1 | contig 24635 bp, 28 predicted proteins | sample 1015_Q2_SP10_10__FD_132435 | JGI IMG/M metagenome (GOLD analysis project Ga0187779, IMG submission 132435) | Tropical peat soil microbial communities from peatlands in Department of Meta, Colombia - 1015_Q2_SP10_10_MG | ecosystem: Environmental > Terrestrial > Soil > Wetlands > Peat | place... | reverse complement strand
GCGGGATATCTCCGATATCTCCTGCTCTCTCCTCTCGAAACTCCCCCTGCCCCTCATGAGCTGGAGATAATCGACCATCACAAGGCCGAGACCGCCGTGATGCTCAACCTTAAGCCGCCTCGCCTTTGCCCGCATCTCGAGGACCGATGTGCCCGATGCATCATCTATATAAATAGGTGCCTCAGCAAGTCTTCCGGCAGCGCTCGTGAGCTTATGCCAGTCCTCCTTTCTGATAAACCCCTTCCTCACACTGTTGGAATCGACCATCGCCTCCGCGCAGAGCATCCTCATCGCAAGCTGTTCCTTCGACATCTCGAGACTGAAGATGGCGACAGGTTCTCTCATCTCGAGAGCGACATGCTGTGAGACATTGAGACCCAGCGCCGTCTTGCCCATAGACGGTCTGCCGCCGATGATAACGAGGTCGCCCGGCTGAAACCCCGTTGTCAGCTCGTCCAGCTCCTTGAATCCTGACGGTACGCCCGTGACCGCCTCCTTCCTGTCATAGAGGCGCTCGATCATCTCGAAGCTGCTCTTTATCACTTCCTTGAGGGGAAAAAACGAGGTCTTCGTCCGCCTGTCGGAGACATCGAATATCGTCTTCTCGGCATAATCGACGAGTTCATCGGCCTCGAGTGAGGACTCATAGACCTTCGCAGCGATCTCCGTCGTCGATCTCAACAGGCTTCGGATGAGGGCCTTCTCCTTGACGATCTTCGAATGATACCGCACATTCGCAGAGGTCGGGACCTGCGCGGCTATGTTCGAGAGATACGTGACGCCTCCGACCGCATCGAGGTCGTTCCTCCTCTTCAGGGTATCGGTAACCGTGATGAGGTCTATCGCTTCATTCTTTTCATAGAGTTCCACCATCGCGTCGAATATCCTCCGGTGGGAGTCACGATAGAAATCATCCTGGGAAAGGATCTCAAGCGCCTTTGAAATGGCCTCGTTGTCGAGAAGGATGGCCCCGAGAACGGACTGCTCCGCTTCGAGGTTTTGAGGAGGGAGCCGGTCAAGGGTTAGGTCAGAATCCCTCATTCCGCGACTACATGGACGGTTATCTGGGGAACGACCTCGGGATGGATTTTCACCCCCACCGAGTACGAGCCGAGTCTCTTGATCGGCTCATCGAGGATGATCTTCTTCCTGTCGACATCGAACCCCTCTTTTTTCAGCGCTTCAGCGATGTCCATCGTCGTGATGGAACCGAAAAGCTTCTCTTCCTCTCCCGCCTTTGCGATCAAGGTGACGGCGGTCTTCGACAGTCTTTCCGAGAGATCCTGGGCCTCGTTCCTGATCTTCCGTGCATGCTCTTCAATCTTCTTTTTCTCATGTTCCAGGGACCTCATATTCTTGACATTCGCCTCGACGGCGAGGTTCTTCGGTATGAGGAAATTCCTCGCGTACCCGTCGGCCACATCCACGACACTGCCCATGGTCCCGAGACTTTTCACGTTTTCCTTCAGGATAACTTTCATTCCGCTAACCCCCTTGTATGAGAAAAGGTATAATTCATACTGCGATCGATGCTTCTCCGATTTCAAGAAATTATACCATAAATTTCTTCCGAAAATTTCCTCCGATTTGGACCGCCCTCAGACTTCGGGAAGAGCTCCTCGCCGAAGGTCTCGGCATGACGTGACGGAGAGGAACCGGTATGAGGGGGAGCGCAGTGAGGCATCAGGTGCTACTGCTCTATTGCCGGCAGGCACAGAGAATTCGCCATCGGGATGCGGAGCCGGCAGCTCAGGCTTCGTCTGATGCTTCCCGTCTCCTTATTATCCACACGTTTCCGAAGTCCCTTTCTTGGTAGGCCCTCGCAAGCCCCAGCCTCACGAGTTCAAGGATAGCGATAAAGGTCACGATGAGAAATGAGCGTGTTAATCTCCCATCGAGCAAATCCTCAAAACGCACGGCCTTCTGATTGTCAAGCCTTTCGATGATGGAAGATATCCTGTCTTTAACGGTCAGCGTCTCCCTCGTTATGGAGACAGTCTCGGGCGGAGCCTTGTCAAGGAGCTTCTTGAATGCGGTAAGGAGATCAACGATGCTCAGCTCGAAGAGGTTGAGGCCCTCAAGCTCCGGCTCCCCGGTCATGAAAAGGTGCGGTTCCTTTCCGTGGTCCAGACCCTCAGCGAACAGGCCGTCTTCAGACGACGTCTCTTTCCCCTGCACCTCGCCGACCGAGGGGCTCCGGAAGAAGACGTCGCTCCAGACCTCCTCCCGCTCCCTGAATGTAAATGTCGCATCTTTAAACGCCTGGTATTCAAGCAACCGTTGGACGAGTTCAAATCGCGGGTCTTCCTCCGCTTCCTTCTCCACCTCTTCATCCACAGGAAGAAGCATCCTCGACTTGATATGGATGAGTGTCGCAGCCATAAGGAGAAACTCGCCGGCGATATCGAGATTGAGTTCTTTCATCATGCCTATATATTGGAGATATTGGTGTGTAATGAGCGCTATGGGGATGTCGTAAATGTCTATCTTGTTCTCCCTGATGAGATGAAGGAGCAGATCAAGGGGACCTTCAAAGGCAGGGAGTTTTATGCTGTAAACATCTTCCATGAGAGACTATTCTACCATACCATGCCGCAGCGAAGGCGAAGGTTCGCCCTGCCGGCCAGATCGAATGAGGGATGCGGATGCTCAGACGGTGAATTTCTGCAGTTCCAGGAGAAGATTCTGGGCCTCTTCCTTCAATGAGCTTATCCCCGCGCTCATCGCGTCGGCCGAATCTATCAAGTTGCCCGTCGTATTCTGAATCTTGTCCATAGACTGAACAATCTCAGTGTTCTTCTGCTTCTGTCTGCCCGTAGCCTTTGCTATCTGGCCCGCCTGCTGCGTGACGTTCTCTATGGCGCCCGCTATCTGCTTGCTGCCGCTTTTCTGTTCGCCTATCGCTATCTTCACCTGATGGGAAATCTCCTTCATCTTTTCCGTCGCATCGATGATGAACCTGCTCCCCCTGCTCTGTTCCTGCAATGCTACGGAGATGTTTTCGACCTGCTTCGACATGCCCTTTGTAGCCTCGGTTATCTGCTTGATAACCTGTGATTCCTCGGATGTCGCTCTCTGTATCGCCTTCGACATCTCCGTCGCGACCTGTGAACTCTCTACTATTCCCCCGAGGGCAGTGTTCACCTCCTGCACAAGCTTCAGGCCTTGCTCGACTGTCCGAATGCCCTCCCCCGCCATTTCGACACTCGACCTCGTATCGTCCTGCACAGAGGTAATCAGTTCCGCTATCTCCTTTGTCGAGACCGATGTCCTCTCGGCAAGGCTCTTTATCTCATCGGCGACAACGGCGAAGGCCCTGCCGTGCTCCCCCGCCTGCGCAGCGAGAATGGCCGCATTCAGTGCGAGAAGATGTGTCTGGTCCGCGATATCGTCTATGACGTTGAGGATCTCTCCGATATCCCCGGATCTTTTGCCGAGGACGTTTATGACATCGGAGAGGGCGCCGACGCTCTTCCGGATATTTTCCATCCCTTCCATCGCCGCATTCGCGGCACTGATTCCCCTGTCGGAGGCGTCCGTCATGACTTTCTCGGCCAGCTCGACAGATTTATTCGCGTGATCTTCGATTTCCTTGACCGTCGCGTTCACTTCGGAAGTGGAAGACGCTATCTCGTCCGACGATAACGACAGGTTCTCAAGGCTCTGCGAGATCTGCTTGATACTGGATATCATCTCTTCGATGGATGCGGCAGTCTCCTGCGCCGACTCATAAAACACATTCGCGTTATCGGCAACACTTTCGATCGATTTCGCCATCTGCATCATCGCAGATGATGTCTCTACTGCCGAATCGGAGAGGCTCTCCGCGCTCACCGCTACGCTCGAGGTAGAATCGTTCATCTCGGAGATCGCGACGGAAGTTACTTCGATGGTACGCTTCTGGAGGTCCGCGACGGCCAAGACGCTCTGCGACGAGGTGACGATGTTTGCCGTAACCTGGGAAACGCCGTTCGTGACATTTCGTATCTTCGAAAGCATGTCCTTCAGATTGAAGGCCATCCTGTTTATGGCGCTGCCGAGAGACGCGATCTCGTCGTTACCCCTGATGGTGACCGCCGACGTGAGGTCACCGGCGGCGACTCTCTCGGCGGCTTTCTCCATGCCCATGATCGGCAAGGTGATAAACCGGGAGATCGAAAAGAATACGACGATGAGTGACACGAGAAAACTCACCGCCGAGATCCCGAGCGCCCAGAAGAGAAGCGCGTAGAGCTGAGAATTGATCTCCTCCGACTTAATCCCGAGACGAAGGGCGCCCGCTATTTTCCCCTCCGCATTGGTCAGAGGGAATGAGAGGTCATAAAAGGAACCGGCCTTTTGCGTGAGCATCTTGGTCGAGGACGCAGCCTTCGCCGACACATCGTCCTTTAACTCTTTGCCCAGGCTTGATTGCTGAGTGTGGAAGAGGACCTTGCGGTTTGCGTCGATGACCATGGCATATCCCACGGCCTTATCCCGTGACATCAACTCCTGGAGTTTCTCGTTCACGCCGTCTATCGACTCGAGCGGAACACCGAGACTCAGCGCCCTGCCGAGGTCCCTCTGCAGCGAGTCGCCCACAGCGTTACTCTTGGCAAGAATAGCATTCTTATACTTGTTCGAGGCAACATAGGTGAGGACAGCGGTATTCACTCCGATGATGAGAAAGAGTATGCCCGCAACAGCCAAGACCGCCTTCTTCTGAAGTTTCCCCGACTTCATTTTATGACCTTCGTCGCCGAAGTGAGCAGATCTAACGGTACCTTGAGTCCCATATCAGTCGCCTCCTTCAGGTTTATAATCATATCGATCTTTTTCGGCTGTTCCACAGGAAGCGCAGACGGCTTCGCCCCCTTGATTACCTTCGCCGCCATCTTCGCCGCCTCCTTGCCCTGTTCGGAAGGGTTCGCCGCCAGGGTGAGGATGACGCCGCTCGCCTCGCCGCCCTCGATGGTCGCGGCCGTCGGTATCTTCGCTTTCCGTGCCACAACAACAATGTTATTGACGCAGTGCATGGCGGCACAGCCCGTGGTGAGAAAGAGGCCTTCAATATTCGCTATCTTCGAAGCATCCTCGGCCTTCTTGATATTAAACCGCACCGACTGGAATCCGAGAGAACCTTCGAGTTGCTTCACCTCGTTCGCCTGCACCACGGTATCCTTCTCGACGTCGTTGAAAACGACCCCCAGTTTCGAGAAATTTCCTATGCTTTTCAGATTCTTGATCAGACTCGCCACAGGCACTTTCGAACTCACCCCCGTTGCGTTCTTTCCCGTTACGCCGACCGCCTGAGGGTCATAAACACCCGCAAAAACGATAGGGATGTCGGACGTTTCACCCATCGCCGCTATGGTAGCGGGGGCACCGTAGGCGATGATGACCGAGGAGCCGACGGCAACGAGTTTCCGCGCAGCATTTGTCCATGACATCACTTCCGGAGTGGGACTCTGGACAACGACATCGACCTTCCCTGCAGCGAAGAGGCCTTCTTCGGTCAGGCCTTCGATGAGCCCCTTATGGATGTCTTTGTAATAGGGGATATTACCCGTCATGATCACGCCGATCGTCTTTTCGGCTGCAACGACAGGGAACGCTGTTCCCAGGATGGCGATAACGAGCACGAAAGACAGGAACAAAGCAGTTCCGCACTTCGACACGACTTTTTCAATCACCGTTTCAGCGTCCCCGATATCGGTCACCATTACCACCTCTTCGCGAGCGTTACATAAATGATCTGAGCCCTGCCGTCTTGCACGTCACCGTAAGGATTGTTGTTGACATTATTCAAATCACTGTACTGGTACCGCAGACCGAGCGCATAACCGCATTTGAACCGGTATTCTCCCGAGACAAAAAAGAGCGTCTCCCGCGTATTCAGCAGAGAGAACGCCGCAACGGAGACCGGCTGAAGGAGAGCGGGGTCGGACGGGAAGAATCCGCCGCTGCTGGTCGTATAATTCACCCCTGCGTTGAGGTTCAAGTTTTCTTTCGGAAGATAGGTGAGCGTGAGCCCATAATTGTGCGTCATATCCTCAAACGGAACGTTGGGGTCTACATTAACATTACTGGCCAGGTCCTGAAAGGCTATATCCTGCGTAGTATTATTGTGCATATAGGCATAACTCGCCGTAGCAGAAAGGTCTTTGAGGATGAGGAACGTGACACTCCCCACAACGCTGCTGACCTTCACAGACCTGTTCAACGCATCAGTGGTATCGGTAAAACTGAGGTCGTCCCTCTTCTGGCTCGATATGTTGTACGTGAAGAGTGCGTTGACTGCGGGCACGGGTATCCATGAAAGTTGTACCGAACCTGCATTCGAATTATTGGGAACGGTATTCACAGGAGGATTGTCGACACTCGTGTAGACGTATCGTGCCTTGAGTGTCAAATTCTTCATGAGCCGCACATCGGCCCAGAATGATGCGACGTTGCTGTACGTAGATACCGGGAGGTTCCATAAGGCTGCATTTTCCCTCGTCGTACTCCCGTAGGTGTAATTCGCCCATAGGGTCAGCGGCGAGAACGGCTTGTACCTCACGGTGCCGGAGATGGTATTGTTTATTGATGAAATAGAGGGTTTTACAGGATAGATAAAGGTGTTCGCCGGATTCGTTATGTCGGTCAGCGAAACCAACGCCGGGTTGTCGATGTCGGCTTCGCGGTATTTGTATTTCAGGAAGACCGCGAGCTGGGGCATCGGAACCCAGGTAACCGCGCCGTAGCCGATGAGATAATCAGCCTTCGCGCCGCTATCGTTGTTCTTGCTTTCCAGTTGTGTAAGCGTTGCAGACAAGACTAGACCCCCGGTATAGTTCGTATGGATCTTGACGGTATTGGAGGAACCATCAAAACCGGGTATGAGGTTGTGAGGAAATACCCCCGCCGGCCTTTCCAACGAAGCGTTATAGGCATCATAGAGAACGGTTTGCCCCCCGGGACTGAATCTCTCTTCACCGTGGGCGTAATCGATCTCTATCGGCCCGAGATGACTGTTCGCACCGATGGTGAACGTCTTCGTGTCGAGGTCGATATTCCTCGCCTGTGAAACCCTCACGATATTGTTAAAGCTGCCGGACCCCCCGAGGAAGAGCTGCTGCATTAACCCGTTTTTTTCGATGAGGCCGCCATCGACGTAAAAGTGGAGGGGAAAATCGGGCATCTTCAACCTCAGGGATGCTGTATTGATTCCGGTCCTCACCCCGTACTCCACACCTGGATCCCTTACATCAACGGTGGGAGCCGTGGGTATGGGAACCGGATTAAGGTCTATGAGCAGAATATTCGGAAGGTTTTGGAATAACGACCTGCTAATTCCCCTGAAGAGGATGAGGTCTTTGTAGGAATAACTGAGGTCTCCGTAATAGTCCTTTTCATTATTCACATCGACATCTAGATGCAGCCTGTTCGGAAAGGAAAAGACCCTCAACTCTCCGCCTCCCGCAAGGGAGTTGTGGAGATATTCATACTGATCGGCCGTCGGCGAGCCGTTCACATTTACAAACCGGTAGCCCCCGAAAAGGGAGATTTCAGGCTTTATCTTCGGAAAGGTATAGACCTCTTCTGCAGGACGCTCTTCCGAAGTCATCTCCTGACCCGCGGGAGCAACCTCCGGCGCCTTCACCTCAGGAACAGCCTCTCCAGAATCGGTCTCCTGAGCCGGCACGGTACTCCCAAGAATCATCAACACGAGAAACACGATACAGGATATCTTTTTCATCTCTCCCTCCTACTGGGTGAACCATCCCCTGCCGCTTGCAGAGGGAAGGTCCGTGCCGTGGATCTGGGAATGACAATCTGTGCACTTCGTATAAAACGCCCCTTTGCTTCCCAGCGTGGCTCTCGCAGACGATGTACTGTGTCCCGAATGGCACTGAAGGCAAAGGAAAGGCTCTCCCACGGTGAGCAGGTTCCTGTATACCGAGCCGTGCGCGCTGTGGCAGGTTCTGCAGTCCTCGGTAGTTTCAGCATGCTCGAAGACGAAAGGGCCCTGCTTTTCCGCGTGGCACTGGGTGCATAACTCCTTGATGGTCGCCTTTCTTAAGGACTTCTCATTAATCGAGCCGTGAGGGTCGTGGCAGTCGGTGCAGTAAATCTTTCTCTCCGGAACGGGATGGTGGCTCAACAGGGTGAACGATGCGAAGATCGCACCGTGACACCCCTCGCACATCGTCGCGGTCTGCCTCCGTCTGACCGTAAGATCCGGTCCCTGATGGACATTATGACACGAGAAGCATGAAACATCGCTGATCGCATGGGTGCTTGCGTTCCAGTTGTGGAGATTGAACGTCGCATTGGCAGCATGGCATTTAAGGCATATGAGAGACTGGGCTATTGCGGGAAGATTCTTTATATCAACGAGGGTCTTATACTCACAGGCGGTCCTCTTGCCCTCCTTTGCGTCCATCTCGACCTTCTCCGGGGTTATCCCCTCAATCGCAAGGCTCCCCGGCCCATGGCACGATTCGCAGTCCACCAAGGGCATGCCGGATTTCCGCGAAAGCTGGGCTCCCATGGTGCTCGCATCGAAATCGCGTTTTATCTGGTCATGGTAGTGGCACGCGGAAAGACACGTCTGGGTACCGACGTAATTCGCGTCAATCCTTCCCACGATCATCTTTTCGTATTCCTTCATCGGCAGGATGGGTTTTGCGGACTTGAGCGATTCGCACCCTGAAAGCGCAATCGTCAAAACTGAGAGGAATAAAAAGATGCTTCTCAATACGATCATGCCCTGCACCTCCATGCTTCTTCAGTTTCCCTACTGTATCTCCCGGCTCACCTTCAGCCGCTGTTATAGCACCACGTATCGCCCGGACGCCCCTTGCCAGAGGCGATTCTCGCACGATACCTGCTTAAACAGCTATATATATAGCAACTTTACAGACAAAATGCAACAAAAAATTGGCCTTCTCATCAGTGTCTTTCCCCTGACGTTTTCTTTGCCCAAACCGGGTTCTTCTCTCTATAAGTATCTCGGCAAACTGACTACGTTTCCCTTTCCCGTTCTGCCTTGCAAAAAAGACCGGCCCTGTGCTAAGCTTACAGCCTGTAAAAACACGCACGCCCTCAACTATTCCCTTCGCGGTCCCTCTGAGAGGGTGAAGGGGAAGGGGCGGAGGAAAAAACCGGAGGAGGAAGACATGGTTGCGACGATGAAGGAGCTGCTTGAGGCCGGAGTCCATTTCGGCCATCAGGTGAAGAGATGGAACCCGAAGATGAAACGCTATATCTTCGGAGAGAGAAACGGTATCTATATCATTGACCTTCAGAAGACCCTGAAGGGCCTCGAAGAGGCATTTCACTTCGTCAGGAATACCTCTGCTAAGGGTGGTTCGATACTCTTTGTGGGGACCAAGAAGCAGGCGCAGGACGCGATCCAAGACGAATCCCGGCGCGCCGGCGCTTTCTTTGTAAACCAGAGGTGGCTCGGAGGGATGCTGACGAACTTCGCTACAATTAAGAAAAGCATCGAGCGTCTCAAGAGCATCGAAAGGATGAAAGAAGACGGGACCTATGAGGCCCTCTCAAAAAAGGAGGTTGCTGCTCTCGAGAAAGAGAGGACCAAGCTCGACAGAAACCTGATCGGCATGAAAGAAATGCCTGTGCTGCCCGGAGCTGTTTTTATTATAGACCCCAAAAAGGAGAAGATCGCCATCGCCGAGGCGAAGAAACTCTCTATTCCGATCGTTGCCGTCGTCGATACGAACTGCGACCCCGACGAGGTGGATTATGTGATACCGGGGAACGATGATGCGATTCGGGCGATAAAGTTGATAACGGGGAAGATGGCGGAGGCGGTTCTCCAGGGGAAGGAGAGTGCCACGAAGGCCGCTTCGCTGGAGGCAGAAAAGGCAGCGATAGAGGAGAAGGTGGAACAGGAAGAGGCCGCAGAGGCCCTCGCAGACGCGGCACTCGAGAGTCCCCGTGGCGTTGCGGATACTAAGGCGGAGGTGTCACGGTGACGATATCAGCGGATAAGGTCAAGGAACTGAGAGAAAAGACCGGGGTCGGCATGATGGAGTGCAAGAAGGCACTCACCGAGGCCGCCGGTGACTTCGAAAAGGCCCTGACGGTACTGAGACAGAAGGGTCTCGCAACCGCGACAAAAAAGGCAGGGAGAACCGCTGCCGAAGGGATTATAGGTTCATATATCCATCACACGCATAAGATCGGGGTCCTCCTGGAGGTAAACTGTGAGACCGACTTTGTCGCGAAAACGGACGATTTCAGAACTCTGGTGAAAGATATCGCTGCGCAGATCGCTGCTGCCAATCCGACCTATGTCTCACGGGAAGAGGTGCCCCAGGACGTCATCGAAAACGAGAAGGCCATTTACCGGGCGCAGGTCGCCGATAAGCCCGCACAGGTCGTGGAAAAAATCGTCGACGGCAAACTGGATAAGTTTTTCGATGAGACCTGTCTCCTTGATCAAGTGTTCATCAAGGACCCCGAGCATAAGCTTAAGATAAAGGACCTCGTTACTGAAAAGATCGCGAAGCTCGGAGAGAATATCGTCGTCCGACGTTTTGCCAGATTCCAGGTAGGAGAACGTTCGTAAGTCATTCAGCAGTCGGAAGCATAGGTCTCTCTATCAATAATCAATGACGAAGAACCTCCGTTATAAAAGGATACTCCTGAAGCTCAGCGGGGAAGCCCTCATGGGCGAAAAAGGGTACGGCATCGAGTCCGCCGTGGTCCACGATATGGCTTCCGAGATACGGGAAATTGTGCAGATGGGGGTCGAAGTTGCCGTGGTAATCGGCGGGGGGAACATCTTCCGAGGCGTCGAGGCGAGCGTAAAGGGAATGGAACGCGCCTCTGCCGATTACATGGGAATGCTCGCCACCGTGATTAATGCGCTCGCCCTCCAGAATGCACTCGAGAAGATAAAGGTCCAAACAAGGGTCCAGTCAGCGATAGAGATGCAGGAACTGGCCGAGCCTTACATCAGGAGGAGAGCGATCCGGCATCTCGAAAAGAGGCGGGTTGTCATCTTCGCCGCAGGGACCGGCAATCCCTATTTCACGACCGATACGGCCGCCGCCCTGAGGGCGATGGAGATCGGCGCCGAGATAATACTCAAGGCGACAAAAGTTGACGGGATTTACTCCTCCGATCCGATAAAAGACCCATCGGCGAAGAGATATGGCACCATCTCCTATATGGAGGTCCTCAGGAAGGGACTGTCCGTCATGGACTCTACCGCAATTTCCCTCTGTATGGACAACAGCCTTCCGATTATGGTATTTAACCTGAGAGGGAAGGGGAATATTAAAAAGATTGTTCAGGGGAAAAAAGTCGGTACCTTAGTTGGGGGTAACCATGCAGAAGGAACTCAGAAAAAAAGGCGTTGATAGGATGGAGGGCGCAATAGAGGCCCTCAAGAAGGAACTCGCTTCCGTTCGGACCGGGAGGGCTTCCCTCGCCCTGCTCGACGGCATCGTCGTCGATTACTATGGGACGCCAACACCGCTCCAGCAGGTCGCAAGCCTCAGCATCCCCGATCCCCGGCAGATCGCGATTCAGCCTTGGGAGCAGCGAATAATCTCTGAGATAGAGAAGGCCATTATGAAGTCGGACCTCGGACTCACACCGTCAAATGACGGGAAGACGATACGGATCGGCATTCCGACGCTCACCGAAGAACGACGGAAGCAGCTCGTGAAGATCGTGAGGAAGAGAGCCGAGGAGGCGAAGGTGGCCGTACGGAACATCAGGAGAGACGTTAACGATGAATTGAAGAAGATCGAAAAGGAGCAGCATCTGAGCGAGGATGATGTCAAGAAGTTCCACGACGAGATCCAGAAACTGACTGACTCGTACGTCGTAAAGGTTGACGAGATGCTGAAACACAAAGAGATCGAGATCATGGAGGTCTAAGGTGAATGTAAATTATCTCGTAAAGGTGAAGGATGCCAAGCTCGCCGATCTCCAGAAGGCACTGCAACAGGCGGGCATTCAGATAAGGAGCATCGTCGAAGTTTACAAGGAAGAGGAAAAAAATCAGGAACCGGTGAAGCCAGGGGAATAAGGGAATTATTTCTTCCAGACCGGTTCATGGAAAAAAAAGAGAAACGATATAAGGGGTAACCATGGTAAAGAAACCTGCCACGTCACTCAAAAAGAAAGAGCCGAAGACGAAGAAAAAAGAGGTCCGGAAAAAGACATCGGCAAAGAAGCCGGCACCGGCAGCTTCGAAGACGAAGAAGATAAAGAAACCGGCGCGGACGGCATCGCGGGGCAGGAAGAAACCTGCAGAGGCGGTGAAAACCAGGAAAAGGCCGCAGAGGGCATCCTCGACCCGGATAACAAAGGTCGCCGGCGCTGCCCCCAAAACGTCCTCCCGGAAGGTGACCCAGGAAGAACTCCTGAAAAAACAGTTGATCGGGAACAGGGAAGAAATCGTACGGGAGGCGAAATCGGAGATTGCCAAATACATAAAGGGCGAGACGCGACAGCTCGTTGAGACCGTCCTCGACGACGGCGACTGGTCTGTCATCGACCTCTCTGAAGATATCAACCTCAGACGTCTCGCGGCGCACCGCGAAGTTCTCCTTAAGATAGACGAGGCTTTGAGGAAAATCAGGGAAGGCACGTACGGCACATGCGAAGAGTGCGGCGAAGCGATAAACAGCGCGCGGCTGAAGGTCCTGCCCTTTGCCATCTACTGCAGGGACTGTCAGGAGAAGAAGGAAGAAATGGAAAAGGTGGAAGGTGAGGAGCTCTAGGATAGATCAGCTGGATGCATAGAAGATCTTTTCAAGAAAAAGCCCTTTTGCGGGCGCCGTTGGCCCGGCAAGCCTTCTGTCCCTCGCTTCGAGTATCTCCCCTACCGCCTCCGGATTCTTTCTGCCCGTACCGACTTCGACGAATGTCCCAACGATGTTTCTGACCATGTGCCTCAGGAACCCGTTGGCCTCGATCGAAATCCTTATGAAGCTGCCGCTGATCCGCGTAAAAAACATTTCCATTCCCTCAAGCATCTCCGTTTCAATGGAATAGACCTCGCGAACGGGACTCTTTGCACCGCATCCGGCACCCCGGAAAGACGAAAAATCGCGGCTCCCCCTCATAAACCCTGCCGCTCTCCTCATGCCCTCCAGATCGAGAGGGTTCCTTATCCACCAGACATACCGTCCGATAAAAACGGGAAGAACCTCGCAATTCGCTATGAGATAGAAATATCGTTTGCGGAGTGCTCCGTATCGCGGGTGAAAATCAGCAGCCGTTTCCGAGGCCTCAAGAATTCTCAGATCAGCCGGAAGCAGGGCATTCACGCCCCTTTTGATGACAGGGATATCAAGCGAGGAAGAGGAATCGAATGACGCAACCTGGCCCAACGCATGTACACCGGTGTCTGTCCTTCCGGCACCGACCACCTGCACCCTCTCTCCGGTGATTCTGCCTATGCCCTCTTCAAGCAGACCCTGAACGGTTATGCCGGTTGGCTGCACCTGCCACCCGTTATACGCAGTGCCGTCATATTGCAGTGTCAACTTAATCCGACGAATACTCAATCAATAATCTCTTTGTGAAGGCGTGGCAAAGACCACAACAGCAGTTCTATTCAGGGAGTAACCTAGTGACAGAGTCTTTGGAGCTCGGAAGTCCCCGGTCTTACTCTGCCTCGATAAAATGACCCGGGTTAACGGAAGAAGTGAGCCCGGGATTCATGCTGACTCGTCTTCTCTCTTCGCCTCTTCGGAGTCGAGAGAATTCGTCGTTAATTCGCCCGAATCTGTTGAATCCGTTGTTTCGACAGGCTGTTGAGGCACCTCGTCCTTCTTGAAGCGTTTCTGTCGTTTCTCTTCCTGTTTTTTCTGGCGCAACAGCTCTTTTCTTCTCTTGTTGCTCTTAAACGCACCCGCATGCTTTCCCAAAACAGCCTCCCTGCTTCCGAATAGTGATTCATTATACCATGGTCGACAAGGGGAATGCTAACAGAGAGAATCGGAAACCCTAGGGCAAGGGAAAATTGACTTTTTGCTCCGGAAGATGCGATAATAGATAAAGTTTTTGTATGTTTACGAAGAGGCCGCAAAGACTTTTAGCTTTGGGGTCTTTTTTTTCAGACTGCCTGAAGGCGGGGGCCTTTCGCAAAAAGAGGAGAACATGAACCCACGACAACAGTATACAGAGAAGATGGAATTGGCCAAGAAGAACAGGCTCGCAGCAGGCCTGATTTCGGAGCGCTTTCCCGGGGTTTCCGGCATCATGATCCATCTGACCTATTACCAGAAGATTACAAATCCGATTCTCATGGTGCGTACCGTTCATTTACTTCCGGCAGACTGCGCCTATTTCAACATGGAATGCATGATAAAAGGGTGCGATAACGGCGGCTTCGACTTGAGCTCGATCATCTCGGGCCTCATCAAGAAACGCAAAAAGTCGGGGAAGGGAACGCTCACGTGCAGAGGGAAGGTCGACACCGTTTCGACCGATCATGCGTCTGTCTCCTATGAAATCAGCATCCAGTATCATCGAATAACGAAAAAAACCGTCCTTTAACACCTCTCTTTTTCCCCGAATGAGATTTGACTTTTTGGGGAATTTCTTTTAATCTCATGTAGCTATCGTAAATACTTTGGCATACGAGGTTGGCATGCAAGATACAGCGCTACAGTTGATTCTCCAGGCAGGGTATGTCGTGAAGGCGGTTCTCCTGATCCTCCTCTTCTTTTCCGTATTTTCCTGGGCAATAATCTTCTTCAAGCACCGGTATTTCTTCAAGGCAGCTGCAGAATCCGAATCCTTCCTGAGAGTCTTCAGAACAGGACGTGATACGAAGGGGCTCTTTCACGCGGCGAAGAACCTTACCCTTAGCCCTCTCGCGAATGTCTTCCGATCCGTCTATACGGAAGAGGGGCGTGTAGACAGGGATGAGATAAAGAGGCTCCTCAGGAGATATGAAGCGCTCGAGGTCGCAAAACTCGAGCAGTACCTCAACTTCCTTGCGACGACGGGCTCCACGACACCCTTCATAGGGCTCTTCGGGACCGTCTGGGGGATCATGAATGCCTTCAGGGGAATCGGAGCCGCCGGCACCGCATCGCTCGCTGTCGTGGCCCCCGGCATTGCCGAAGCGCTGATAACAACGGCGGCCGGACTGGCAGCCGCAATCCCGGCGGTCGTGGCTTACAACTATTACCTCAGCCGAGCGCGGAAGATGATCATCGAGATGGAGGACTTCTCGGAAGAGCTCCTCGACTTCTTTTCGAAGGAGACGGCATGAAGGCCGAAAGAGGCAGGACAGCGATGTCGGAGATAAATGTGACACCCCTTGTGGATGTCATGCTCGTCCTGCTCATTATTTTCATGGTCACCGCTCCCCTCCTCCAGCAGGGTATCGATGTGAACCTCCCCAAGGCGAAGGGCAAAGACCTCCCGCCTGAAGAACGAATAACCCTCATCATAAAATCGGGCGGAACGATCTATCTGAATGACAACCCCGTATCCGTGACGGATATGAAGAAGAAACTCGAGTCGATAAGTAAACTGAACCCTAACGTATTCTTGAAAGCCGATAAATCAGTACCCTACGGTCTCGTTGTTGAGGTCATGGGTGAAATAAAGGATGCCGGGATAGAAAAACTCGGCATGATTACCGAGCCAGCAATACAGCTGAAATGAGTGCGGTATCGCTCCAGCGCTCTGCAATCCTCGCCTCCGTCCTCCACGTCTCCCTGTTCGGTATAGCGCTCATCCTCATGAGGCAGTCAAACCATTTTGCTATGCCCTCCCCTTATACCGTGAACCTCGTCAGTCCCGGAGCGGCAACGCCGACTGCGGGAAGCGCAACGCCGACGGCAGTAAAGACCCCTGTTGCGGATAGGGCCGTAAAGCGGCCTGTGCCGCTAAAGCAACCGGAAGTCACCAAGGCGCCGAGCAAACAAGATGAACAACTCTTGGAAGACAGAATCGCAGCCTTAAGGGAAATGGGAAAGATCAAGAGGATTGCGAAATTGAGGGGCATCATTTCCGTGAAGACCGGCAAAGAAGAGGCGAAGATCGGTCCTTCCACGGAAGCGGCGGGGCAACCGAGAGGTTCCCTGACAGAAGACTATGCCGCCCGTGTAGGAGAGGAAATACATCGGCAGTGGCAATTCCCCACTCAGTTATTGAAGGACAGGAGAATCGAAGCGATCGTCTCGATACGGATATTGAAAAACGGGTCTCTCCAGATAATCGGAATCGAAAAGAGCTCAGGCAATCCGCTCTTTGATCGATCCGGACTGAGGGCGATTACTCAGGCAAGCCCGGTCACCCCGCCTCCTTATGAGATGGAGATCGGTGTGAGGTTTTTCCCGGGTGATTAAGGGCCATCGCTTGCATATGCCTATGAAGAGGCAGATGGTTTTTGCGGTCTGCCTGTCGCTACTCCTCTTCATTTCTTTGCGGTCCTTTGCAGAAGCGAAGATATACATCGACATAACATCGCCCGCGTCGAGAAAACTCCCCATCGCCATACCGGAATTCTCGGGACCCTCCGGCAGGGAGATGTCTGATGTCATCACGGACGATCTCGACTTTACCGGACTCTTCTTGACCCTTGACAGGAGTGCCTTCATAGAGACTTCGTCACAGCCATTTCAAGCCAGAAACTGGTCTCCACTCGGCGCTGACATCGTAGTGAAAGGGAATGTCACGGGCGGCAAGAATCTCGTCTCGACGGTCACCGTATACGATACTTTGGAGGGCAAAGAAATATTCAAAAAGGAATATCAGGCCGATGCAACCCTCTCGCGTCCCCTCGCCCATACCATCGCAAATGATATCTACTACCAGATAACGGGGGAGAAGGGTGTCTTCAGAACGAGGATAGCATTCATTACCCGGCAGAAAGACCGCGACGAACTTTCCCTCATGGACTGGGACGGCCAGCGGACGACGAAACCCGGTATAAAGGCCTCCGTGTTACTCGGCCCGCGATGGTCGAGAGACGGGTCTCGTCTTCTCTATTCGGCAGAGCGGAACAGGCAGTGGGGGATCTATCTCCTCGATTTCAGGAAATCAACAGAGAAGAATGTCTTTTCCGGCAAAGGGACCAATATGGCCGGCGATTTCTTTCCCGACGCGAACGAGTTTGGCCTCTCGTCATCCGCGGGGGGAAATCAGGAGATATATACCTACCGCATCTCTGAATCGAAGCTGACGCGCTTGACTTCATCCCGGGGAGTGGATGTCACCCCTGCGATATCGCCTGACGGCAGCCGCATCGCCTTCGTCTCCGACCGGCAGGGGAGCCCTCAGATATTCATCATGGGAAAAGACGGGTATGATGTGAGGAGGCTCACCTTTAGCGGGTCCTATAATACCGCCCCCTCCTGGTCTCCGAAGGGTGACAGGATCGTCTTTTCGGGCAGACAGGGGGGCAAGAATCAGATATTCACGATAAGTCCGGACGGTTCCGACACCATGCAGCTCACCGATAAGGGGAGTAACGAAGACCCTTCCTTTTCTCCTGACGGAAGGTTCATCGTATTCACGTCGGACAGGGATGGAGAAAGGGCTGTCTACATCATGAGGGCGAATGGAGAGGCCCAAAAACGGGTTACGCCGAGAGGCGTGAAGGCCTTCGGCCCTCGCTGGTCGCCCGATTAAGATTAATATAAATTAATATTAATAATAATAGTAACTACGCCGCCTCTCTCATCCTGAGCGGGTCCTGATAGATGCCCTTCTCGATTCTAGGCATTCCGGTTGTTGACAGTGACGGCTCTTCGTACTATGCTAATAGTGTAAAAAATGTTTTTTTGTTTCCTAGTAACTAATCGCAGCATACATTACAGAGGAGGTTGACGATGAAGAGAATTCTTTTCCTGGCTGTCATTTTGGCACTGGTCGCTTTCGGTTGCGCCGAGAAGAAAGCAGTAAAACCGACGGAAACGCAGCCGACCGGGACGGAGCAGATGGGTAAGGAAGGAGAGTCGAAAGAGAAAATTACGGAACAGCAGATGGCCAAGGTCGAATCGAAAGAGGTTCCCTCGAAGACGGAAGAGGTATCCGGCATGTTTCCCGACATACATTTTGATTACGATAAGTACGACATACGGGAAGACGGAAAGTCGGTCCTCAAATCGGTAGCCGATTATATCATCAAGAACCAGACGACGAAGGTGCTCATCGAGGGCCACTGCGATGAAAGGGGGACTTCAGAATATAATATCGGCCTCGGAGACAAGAGGGCCAAGGCGGCAAAGGATTATCTCCTCTCACTCGGCGTTCCCTCTTCACGCATCTCGACGATAAGCTATGGGAAAGAGAAACCGCACTGCGCCGAACATGCGGAGGAATGCTGGGCAAAGAACAGAAGAGACCAGTTCGTCATTCTCAAGGAGAAGAAGTGATATGACGTCCCGTTCGGCTGTCGTTCTCCTGTTCTTCTCTCTTCTTATCCTGTCCGGTTGTGTTTCGACGACCGATTTCGATGCGTCGAGGCGTGACATCATCCAGTTGAAGAAAGATACGTCGGAGCTCAAGAAGGATATGACGGACATCAAGAAGCAGGTCACCGGTGCGGCAAAGGAAGAAACCTTCAACGCCGTCCGGGAGAGCCAGACCTCCCTCTATTCCCAGGTTTCCGATCTCTCAAAAGACGTGCGGGTACTTTCGGGCAGATTCGACGAGAATAAGTTCTTCATCGAAAAGACCTTGAGAGACGCCGCGACCGAGAGGGAATTGCTGCGATCCCAGATCAACAGCCTCGAGACGCGCGTGAAGGAGCTGAGCGAGCGATTGCCGAAGCCATCGGAAACGACTTCCCATAGTGTAGCTGCAGAGGCCCAGGCGAGTAAGAAAGAGGAGAGGGAGCAGAAGAAAGAGAATGCCGTCAAAGCGCCGAAGACGGTCCCCGAAGAAATCGACGATGACCCTGTCAAGGCCTATGAGACCGCTTACAGCCTCTTCGAGGAAAAGGAGTACAGAGAGGCACGAGACAGGTTCGCCGCATTCCTGAAGAAGTTCCCAAAGGACAGCCGGGCCGAGAACGCTCAGTTCTGGATAGCCGAGAGCTACTTCGCCGAGAAAAACTATGAAGACGCCATCCTGGCTTACGAATCAATGATCAAGTCCTATCCACAGAGCAAGAAGATGGCCGGTGCCCTTTATAAACAGGGCCTCTCCTTCAGCGAACTCAGCGACAACAAGACGGCAAAGGTCATCTTCCAGAAACTCATCGAGAAGTACCCTGATACAAAGCAGGCTGACATGGCGAAGAAGAAGATAGCAGAGATGGATAAAAAACCGGCAAAGACGAAGTCGAAACGTTCTTGAAGAAGCAGGGGCATGGGGCTCAGGGACAGGTTCGATCGAACCATAGACTATCTCCGCATCTCCGTCACCGACAGATGTAACCTCAGGTGCGTCTACTGCATGCCCGCCGGCGGGATCGATCTCTTCGAACACAGAGAGATCTTATCGTACGAGGAGATCGTCAGGGTCGTCGGCATCGCCGCCGGCCTCGGGGTGAGGAAGATACGGATTACGGGGGGGGAACCGCTCGCCAGGAGAAACGTCTCCCGTCTCGTTTCATCCCTTCGGTCGATAGCAGGCATTGAGGACATCAGCCTCACGACGAACGGCACGCTCCTCGAGCGGTATGCGAGGGAGCTTGCGGATGCCGGTCTGAACCGTGTCAATATCAGCCTCGATTCCTTAAGGCCGGACAGGTACCGGGAAATCACGCGCGGCGGCGAACTCGACCAGGTGATGCAGGGTATAGGGGCGGCTGAAGATGCGGGATTGCTGCCGGTGAAGATAAACATGGTGCCGGTAAAGTTTCTCAATGAAGACGAAATTGAAGATTTTGGCCGGCTGACCCTGAGTGCGCCCTACCACGTGAGGTTCATCGAGTTCATGCCGATCGGTGCGAAGGATCTCTGGAGCGAAGAGAAGTACATCTCGACGGATACGATAAAATCGGTCGCCGAAAGGATCGGCCCGCTGATCCCCCTCCGGCTCCGGAAGACAGGGCCGGCGCGGTATTTCAGGTTCGAAGGCGCTCCCGGCGTTATCGGATTCATCAGCGCCCTGACCCATCATTTCTGCGGAGACTGCAACCGGCTCCGCATCACTGCCGACGGCAGGCTGCGACCCTGTCTTTTTTCCGAGACGGAGATCGACCTGAAGCCTGCGCTGAGAAGCTTCTCATCGGACAGGGAGATAGAACGCCTTCTCAGACTCGCGATAGAAGTCAAGCCCGAAGGACACCATATCCCTGAACGCACTGACCTGTTGTCACTGAAGTCGATGTCGAGGATAGGGGGATGAAGGCGTTTACGCACATGGACGAGGAAGGAAAGGCCCGGATGGTTGACGTATCCGGGAAAGAAGCCACAGTGAGAGAGGCTGTTGCACGGGGTTCTCTCGCTATGAAGTCCGAAACCTTACAGCTCATTCGGGACAAGGCGATTCCGAAAGGTGATGTAATTGCTGTCGCACGGATTGCGGGCATCATGGCGGCGAAGAAGACGAGCGAGCTCATCCCCCTCTGTCATCCCCTGAATCTCACTTCAGTAATAGTCGATATCGCCCTTAATGAAACGCGGTGCTCTCTCGATATCGAGGCGAGGGTGAAGACCGTTGGCCAGACAGGCGTCGAGATGGAGGCATTAACCGCGGTTTCCGTCGCTTCCTTGACGATCTATGATATGTGTAAGGCCGTGGACAAAGAGATGACTATAAAGGATATCATGCTCATCGAAAAACGCGGCGGGAAAAGCGGAGAGTTCAGTAGAAAGACGTAGATTAAGAGACCGCCTTCTAACTTCCTGACAAGAGAAGGGAAAAGGCGGTTCTTTTTTGTCTTGTAAGGCAGTACTTACTGATCGATTCAACAGCCACTTCACAACTCAAAATAGGAAGCAAGGCTGAGGGTTACAAAAAGGCTGCAAGCTTGGGGGGCCTGGTCGTCCAGGCCCCTTTTCAATCTGATGCAGCTGCGGTCAGAAGTCTAGTAGTTAGACGCTGAGAAAAAAAATATCGTTCATTCCCGCCTGTATACAGTCTCTACCCGTAGATATCATTTGCCCAAAGGAGATGGTATTTTTTCCTTCAAACGTTCTTTCATCCATTGTTCGAGATCGGCCTTACATGGCTTAGTCAACTCTTCTTTGTGTTCGTTCAAGCACTTAATGATATCTTTGCTGGCAACGTTGGGACAAAACTTCTTCACATCCTCCTTACATGATTCGGGCGCTTTTCGCTCCGGCTGAACTGACTCGGCAAAAGCAAGCCCTGCTGGTAGAGCCAACATCAGAGTCAACAATGCTAAACAAATCTGCCCTTTTATTTGCGTCCTCCCAGTGCTTTACTATATGTTGTTTAAGCCTATCATGCTGGGGAGCCCCAGAACAGCGGTTAACGAAATTGTAACTGCTGGGATTCCCGAGAATGACCCTCTCCGCTGTGCCAATACCTTTGTTGCTCTGCATGCCCGGTTCACTGTCGATCTCCTCTGGAAAAAGCGAGAGCAAGATCGGAACAAAAGCGGCTCAACGAGCCGCTCCCACAATGAACCCGTAGATAACCAGGATTATGATAGCTCCGATAATCGCCCCGATGAACCCCGCCGTTCCACCTGCCTTGTAGAGGCCCAGCGCCTGTCCGGCATAGGTTGCGAGAACCGAGCCTCCGATGCCGAGGAGGGTTGTGATGATAAACCCCATATTCTCTTTCCCGGGATGGATGAACTTCGCTATGACGCCAACGATAAACCCAACGAGAATCGTCCAAATAATGTGCATCGTTCTTCTCCTTTCTCAAGAACCGATGATAAAAAGACTCGAATGAGACTCGATTCGAGCGCCCCACCTGCATTTCAGAAACACCTTCTAACCGAAAAAAAAACAGGAGACTATCCCCGGTGACCGAAACTATGTAGCCTCAGCCCGCCTCTGCCTCAAGAAGTTCCGAAAACCTTTTCTTGCCACAAGAAAAAGAAAGACGAGAACGACCAAGCCGCCCAGGAGCGGGAGGGCTATTGCCACTATGCTAAGGCCTGCCGCAATTGCCAGTTCAATCGTCGCAACAGCGTGATTGCCTAAGCCCCCTGTAACGGTGCTTGACGCGCCTCTTACAAGTGCCGTAGCTCCATGGAATATTGCTGCCGTTCCGCCCCCGGCTATGATTGCGAGAGTCCATTTCATCAGAGGGCTCATTTGAATGATGCTCGACGCGGCAACGATAGTACCGGCAACAACCGCAACCGGTGCAGCAATGGAATCCATGAGATTGTCAACCCAGGGGATGTAGTATGCCGCGACTTCAAGAATTGTGGCAGTTGCAAACGCCGTGAAGGCGGCGTATGTTCCAATCCACTGGAAGCCATGAGATAAGGTCAGATGTCCTGAAAGAGAAGCGATGCTCATTGCCAGGAGAGGCACAAAGACCCTGAAACCGCAGGCCGCGCTTAATCCTATTCCGAGACAGATACTAAGAAGGATTTCCATATACCATCCCGCCCTCATCTCCATCTGCAGTCAAGCCTTGAAAGGAACAACCTACAACGTCTCCCTCGCCTTTGAGGGTTGCCTACCGACCTTTCCAAGAGGCAGATGCTATTGGCCCTTGGGACCCTGCTGGCCGGCCTTGTACCCTTCCCGGTAAGCAGACTCTTTTGATTTCTCGTTCTGATCGTAAATATAGCCGCCAGCCAACCCGGCAGCAGCTCCTATCGCAGCTCCCAGACCCGCATTGCCGGCCATGGCCCCGATTATTGCGCCTCCACCGGCGCCGATAACACCTCCACTCATTGTTCGTTGCTGGGTGTCAGACATGCCTGCACATCCACAGAGCGCAAGACCGAATGTCAGAATAACTACGACTGAAATAATCTTCATGACTTCCTCCTTAGGGTAATCTTAAAGTTTTTGGTCATGGTCGAGTTAGGGCTTGCACGGCCATTTTTCGATCAGAAACCTGAACTCGGTCTCTACTGGCAGATCCTTCTCATATTGCGGATGTGCTTTGGCCCATTCGATAAACATCTTGACGGTATCGTTTCGAGACGGCTGCGGATCCGGCAAACAGATCAGTTTGGACGCTTTGGGTCCAACAGTGGAGGCTTGGTAATAATGAAACGCCCCCACCAAATACCCTTCGCAGAAGTTGACTGCTTGGGTGTGTAAAGGATCATCCGGAGCCGCGCTACAGATATTTATGAGGTCCCGGGTCGTCCGAACTTCAAACTCCTTTTCCGAGACCGCACCAACCACAGCAGGCAACATTAACAAAACTGACAGGAAGAAACCGATCGCTCTACGCTTCATGATGTACCCCCCTCTACTGCATAGGTTTGTAAATGGCCAGCGACGACGGCACCTTCCGAGTTTTATCAGTTCGAAGATCACAACCTGAATAGCCACGGCCGCCAGCCCCAGACCCATGGTTCAATGTAACAGCTCCTTACAATCAAGTTTACCATGAGAGACGGACCTGTCAACTTACAGAGACGGGAAAGTGCTCCCTCATTAACAGTCGACCACACCCCTCCAGGGCGGGATAGTCCGCCTTATTCCTGCTCGAAAGAGTATCTTTTGACCGAACGATTTTACTTTGCGGACATCTTCGTATGGTCCTGGTGACAAAGCAGACACTCCATATGCCCCCGCTGGTGGTTCATTCCCCCCATGGAATGCCACATGTCGTCCGGCCCATGGCACTCCACGCAATGGGCTGTTTCTTTCGACGGTGTTCATTTTGGAGGCTTCCAATTTCCTTCGAAGTATTCATTGAGGTAATACACCACGGTATAAACGGTCTCGCCTGTAACTTTGGCACAACGCTCCTTCTTCTCCCTGGACGTTGCGTGGGTGCCTGCGGCTAACGTCCACTTGGAAACTGATGTATGGCATAGTGGTGACATCGCCTTGGTCGCCTGTACCTCAGAAGCAGACTGCATCATCTGAACATCTAACCTCTCTCTTGTTGACAGTCAGCCTGTTCTGTGATAAAAAGGGGGCGTAGAGTAATGGAGCCGAAACCCGGAGAAAGTTAGCTGTGATTCGTTACCCTCTGCAGGGAAAATCTATGTAAAGGAGGAAGAAGAAATGAAGAGGACCTTTATCACGGTACTACTGCTTGTAGGAGTGCTTATGTTGAGTCATGACGTTTTGCCCGCGCGAGGAGCGTCGGCCCCGACATTATCGGACGAGGACATACAGATGCTCAGAAAGGACCTGAGATCGGAGAAGAAGCAGGTCGTCGCACAAAACATGCAGTTGACCGATGCCGAAGCGGAGAAATTCTGGCCAGTATATGATGACTATACAGCTGAAACGATTAAGATCAACGATTCGAAATTTGCCATCATTAAAAAGTATATGGAAGGCAATAAAAGCTTGACGGATGCCGAGGCTCTGAAGTTAATAGATAGCTGGCTGGAAGTGGATGAAGCTGCGGCTAAATTAAGGCAGAAGTTTATTCCGATCTTCGAAAAAATTCTCCCTGCCAAGAAGGTGGTGCGCTTCCTGCAGATCGACAGACGACTTGGTTTGATATTGGATCTGCAGATAGCCTCACAGCTTCCGCTTTCGGAGTGAAAGTAAGATATTTATTTTGAGCTGGGCTGTCACCTGAAGGGATCTCCATGACGCTCCGAGACGACATTCGCGCCCATCGTTCTCACCTGC
>Ga0187779_10000568_pt1 | contig 24688 bp, 20 predicted proteins | sample 1015_Q2_SP10_10__FD_132435 | JGI IMG/M metagenome (GOLD analysis project Ga0187779, IMG submission 132435) | Tropical peat soil microbial communities from peatlands in Department of Meta, Colombia - 1015_Q2_SP10_10_MG | ecosystem: Environmental > Terrestrial > Soil > Wetlands > Peat | place... | reverse complement strand
GGTCCCAATGTTCACGTGAGGCTTACTGCGCTCAAATTTCTCCTTGGCCATTGCTTCCTCTGCTCCTTAATGCAATAACGTGAAAATCTTCTTCCGCCCTTGGCCGCCAGCCTACAGCCCTTAGCCGGCTTGCCCTTGGCTCCAAACTGCCGCAGGGTTCGCGGACTCGCCCTGCGCTACAGCACGGGTCCAAAGACCCGCCACAACACAAAACCTACCTTGCCGCCCTGCCTGTGGCCTTGCTGACCACTTCTTCCGCGACCGATGCGGGCGCTTCCGCATAGTGCGAGAAGTGCATGGTGAAATTCGCGCGGCCCTGCGAACGGCTGCGCAAATCCGTGGCATAACCGAACATTTCCGCAAGCGGCACCTGGACACGGATGACGTGGCTGCCGGCGCGGGTCTCCGAACCCTGAATCTGGGCCCGGCGGGAGTTCAAGTCACCAAACACACCGGCCATATATTCTTCCGGCGTGGTGACCTCTACGCGCATGATCGGCTCCAACAAAACCGGCTTGGCCTTATGGCAAGCTTCCTTGAAACCGATGGAGCCTGCGATTTTGAAGGCCATTTCCGAGCTGTCTACATCGTGATAGCTGCCGTCGACAAGAACCGCCGCGACGTCAACCATCATGAATCCGGCCAAGGGACCGCTATCCATGGCTTCGCGGATGCCGGCTTCGATCGGGGGAATAAATTCCTTCGGAATAGCTCCGCCGAAGATCTTGTCGATAAAGAGGAAGCGGTGCTCCTTGTCAAAACGCCACTTGCCACCCGCACCCGCAATCGATTTCGCCAGTTCATCGAGCTCGTCCGTGGACATTTCGTGCATGTTCTCGTGGTCGGCGCTCGGCAACGGGTGAACTTCCAGTTTGCAGACACCGTACTGGCCTTTGCCGCCAGACTGCTTGACGTGACGGCCCTCGGCTTCGGCCTTCCTGCGGATGGTCTCGCGGTAGGCGACCTGCGGCCGGCCAACGTTGGCATCGACGCTGAATTCGCGCTTCATGCGGTCCACAATGATTTCGAGGTGAAGCTCGCCCATACCGGAAATAATGGTCTGGCTGGTTTCGACATCGGTGTGAACGCGGAAGGTGGGATCTTCCTGGGCCAGGCGGGTGAGAGCCATGCCCATCTTGTCCTGGTCGGCCTTGGTCTTGGGCTCGACCGCAACCGAAATCACGGGAGCCGGGAAGTCCATGGCTTCGAGTACGACCTGCTTGTTTTCGTCACAAAGCGTGTCGCCGGTGGTGACGCTCTTCAAACCGACGCAGGCGCAGATATCGCCGGCGTGCACGGCTTCAATTTCTACGCGCTTGTTGGCGTGCATCTGCAGCAAGCGGCCAATGCGCTCGCGGCTGCCCTTGGTGGAGTTGTAGACGTAACTTCCGGCATTCAGAACGCCGGAGTACACACGGATGTAGGTCAAATGGCCGACGAAGGGGTCGGACATGATTTTGAAAGCGAGCGCGGAGAAGGGCTGATCGTCCGACGCGCGCCGCAATTCGGTTTTCTCGGTATCCGGGTTGATGCCTTCGACAGGCGGAACATCGAGCGGAGAGGGCAGGTAGTCCACCACCGCATCGAGCAGAGGCTGGATTCCCTTGTTCTTGAAGGCGGAGCCCGCGAGCACCGGGACAATCTTCATCGCCAGAGTGGATTTGCGGATGGACTTGCGCATCTCCTCCAGCGAGAGCGTGCCTTCATTCAGATACTTGTCGAGAACTTCGTCGTCATGCTCGGCGATATATTCGACGACCTTGGAGCGATGCTCTTCGTAGAACTTCTTGTCGATGGCAGAGCCCTTGAGGGCCGCGGCCACATCGGGACGGCTCGAAACAAAAGCGGGATCCCAAAGCTTGGCAACTTCGAAGATTTCGTACTTGGCGCCGAGGGTCTCCTCGAGCCACACGATCACTTTTTCTTCCAGGAAGTCGATGCAGCCGATGAAATTGTCTTCGCGGCCAAGCGGGAACTGCAGCGGCACAGGATGAGCGCCAAGGCGCTGGCGCATGGTGCGGATCACGTGATCAAAGTCCGCGCCCATCTTATCCATCTTGTTGACGAAGGCGAGGCGAGGAACACGGTACTTATCCGCCTGGCGCCATACCGTCTCCGATTGCGGCTGCACACCGGCGACGCTGTCAAAGATGGCGACGGCGCCATCGAGCACACGGAGCGAGCGTTCGACTTCGACGGTGAAGTCGACGTGGCCGGGCGTATCGATGATGTTGACGCGATATTTCTTGTCGAAACGGCTCCAACTGGCGGTGGTGGCGGCGCTGGTGATGGTGATGCCGCGCTCGCGCTCCTGTTCCATCCAGTCCATGGTGGCAGTGCCTTCGTCCACGGAGCCGATCTTGTAGGTCACACCCGTATAGAACAGGATGCGTTCGGTCGACGTGGTCTTGCCGGCGTCAATATGCGCCATGATCCCGATGTTTCGCGTATCTTCGAGTTTGAATGCTCTAGCCATGATCCCTTGTGCTGCTCGTTTCTCCCCTGGGCGTTGCCAAGTCCTTCTCGTTTTCAGTTCTAAGCAGAACCTTTCGAACTTGTTACTTAAAACTGACTACTCAAAACCTTTACCAGCGGTAGTGGGCGAAAGCCTTGTTGGCTTCGGCCATGCGGTGCACATCTTCCTTCTTCTTGATGGCGCCGCCGCGCGAATTGGCTGCGTCGATCAGCTCGTCGGCGAGCTTGTCGACCATCGTTTTCCCCGCGCGTTCCCGCGAATACTGCAAAAGCCAGCGAATCGCCAGCGACTGCCGACGGAAGGGATTTACTTCCACGGGCACCTGGTAGTTGGCGCCGCCCACGCGACGCGTCTTGACCTCAACGAGCGGCTTGAGGTTTTCGATGGCCTTCTTGAAAATCTTGAGCGCGTCGTCATTGGTCTTCTTGGCGACCTGATCCATGGCGCCATAGAAGACGCGCTGCGCGGTGCTCTTCTTGCCTTCCCACATCATCGAGCAGATAAACTTTTCGACGATGGCTTCCCCATAGACGGGGTCGATCGCCTGTGTGCGCCGGCTGACTAATCCTTTACGAGGCATTGCGTCTCCTAAGAGTTTTAAGTTCTAAGTTTTCCGTTCTTAGTTACTCAAAACTTGCTACTTCACGCCGGTCTGAAGACCGGCCACTACAAAAACCGTTGCTCTGCCGCCTTAGAGATCCTTATCGGATCGTCACTTCGCGGCGGCGCCGGCCTTGGGCCGTTTGGCGCCGTACTTCGAGCGGCCCTGCTTGCGGTTTTCCACACCGGCCGCATCCAGGGTGCCGCGAACAATGTGATAGCGAACACCGGGCAGATCCTTCACGCGGCCACCACGCACGAGCACGATGGAGTGCTCCTGCAGGTTGTGGCCGATGCCGGGGATGTACGTCGTAACCTCAACCGCGTTGGTCAAACGCACACGCGCGACCTTGCGCAGCGCGGAGTTCGGCTTCTTCGGGGTCTGCGTATACACGCGAATGCACACACCGCGCTTTTCGGGACAGCCCATCAAGGCGGGCGACTTAGTCTTCGAAAGGACCCCTTCTCTTCCCATCCGTACAAGTTGCGAAAACGTCGGCACAGTCGTTCCTCTTTTCAACAGTAATCAGTAATCAGTTATCAGTAATCAGCTAAAACTCACAAACTGGCTGCCCAGAACTGACCACGACTGCTCTACTTCTCCAAACCCGCCGGTCCAAAGTCCGGCACTACAAAACTTCTCATGCGCGCAGACAAGTTGAGCAAACTCTCGCGGCGCGCACAGACACAAGAACGCGAGAGCACACACTCACGCTGAAAGGTACTGCGAATCCGGAGAGAACCAGCAAGAGACTCCGCACACAACCCAAGAAGCAGACTTGCGCTTCCGGTATCGAATCGGAGAGGCTTACTCGGCTTTTCGGGGCTGGCGCCCCATTCCGGCCGCTCTTCCGTCCCATTCCATCGAACTTTGTTCTGGGACCGAAGAATTTCCTTCCAACCAGCCAACCCCCACAAGGCAGAAGGCCGTACTACGCGGGGAAAATACCCCTGACAAAACACAAAGTATAAAGAAGTTAGGGCAAGCTGTCAAACTTCTTTCGACAACAGGCAGTGGAAAAAGGTGTGGAAAAGCTGAAGTTGGCCACCGGGCTGCTTGGAAGAGCGCTTCGCTCCCGCACGGGAACCCATAAACCTCCTTTTCCCAATCAGTTAGGCGCTGGACCCGAGTCTTGGCCGAGATCGCCGAAGGTCCAGAGATTGAAGGACTTCAACATGTCGTAATCGCCTTTTTGGCGGAGCATTTTGGCGGTCTGCTCCGGAGTCCACGGGGTGGCAAAACGCTCCGGCCGATCGGCAATCCAGAAAGCAGTGAGAGCCATGATGGCAGCGTCCTGGGTGAGGACATCGGGCTTCACTTGTTCCAGGGCATCGGCAGCAGAGTGGTGCGTATATTTGTAGTCCGGCGAATCTTGATCGAGGTTGATTCCGGGCAAACCAGCAAGGATGAACGGGCCCGTGTCTGTGCCGAATTCGCGCTTGTCGGTGACGGCAATCTCGCGAATGTTGTCCAGCGATTCCACAAAAGGCCTGAAGGTGTCGAGGAGATCGTTGCGGCCGCCAAGTTGGAATTCTTTGATGGGGCCTTGGCCATCGTCGAGGACGACACTGCCCAAATGATTTTTCATTTCCGAGGCATGTTGCTTGACGTAGGCGAGTGAACCCAGCAGGCCCTGTTCTTCGCCGGTAAAAAGCACGAAGCGGATGGTGCGACGCGGGCGCTGGCCGCTGCGGAGAATGGCGTCAGCCGCTGCGAGAACGGCGGTGGAACCAGTGCCGTTGTCGGTGGCACCCTCGCTCAAATCCCAGGAATCAAGATGCGCGCCGACAACGAGGACTTCTTCGGGATGTTCGCGGCCGACAATTTCGCCGACAACATTTGCGGAGTCGACAGGGCCGCCGGTGAACGTGTTCTGCACGTTGATGTGGATGCGCACGGCTTTGCCTGAAGCAAGGTAACGCTCGATCTGGCTGGAATCTTCCATGCCCATGTCGACCACGGGAATCGCGTAATCCTGAGCGAATCCGAGGATGCCCGTGTGCGTGAGGTGCATGCCCTCGGCTTTGAAGCCGCCCTGCCCCCCAATGACGGCGATAGCACCGGTCTTGTGAAGTTCCTTCAGGAAATCGCCGTACTGAGCAAAGATCATCCAGAAATTTTTCTTGGGTACGCCTTCGGGTTTCATCAGCACGACTTTTCCCCGGAAGCGGGACATGTTGGCCATTTCGGTGTCGAGATCGAAGAGATTGGCGGTGACCACTTCGGCGTCGGCGCCTTCGGTGGGCGTGGAGCCGGTCCAGCCCATGGCATCGACGGTCAAGGGGTGGCGAAGAGGTGTGAGCATTTCCGCGAAGGCGGAGCCGCGCGTCCAGCCCTTCCACATGGACCATTTTTCTGCATGGACATTCCGAAGGCCGATAGCGTTCATTTTGGCGAGGCCCCAGTCGATGGCTTTCTGGCCCGCGGGCGATCCGGTGACTCGACCGCCGACGTTGTCGGTGAGTTCGGTGAGATAGGCGAAGGCGTGGGAGTTATAAAAGCCTTCGCCGGCGATAGCGGTGAGGGCGGGCTTGGTGCCGTCTTCGTCGGGTCCTTTGGGGTCGACGGTATGTTTGGCCCAGGAGGCAGAGGCCGCCATGGAAAGTGCAAACACCGATGCAAGGAACCGCCTGTTCATGCTGACTCCCTCTGCGATGGATCGCGCGGATAAGGCAAATTTCTAATTTAGCACGGGACGGGGAGAGGGATGGGTGGGGAGTTAGTCGGTAGTCAGAAGTCGGTAATCAGTGGTCAGAAGTGAAGAGCGGCCCGCCTCGGATGAGGCAATCGGTAATCAGGGTCGGGAATTTGAAGCCTATGCTACGGAGGCGTAGCTGGGGTGGAACAGGCGAGAGGAGGCTGCTTTACCGTTGCGGCGGGCGCGCCTACACTTGCTGCGTGGACTTTTTGAGACGGACGATCCTCCTTTGCGCAATCTGGTTTGTGGCAGGCGCAGTGGCTGCGCGAGGGCAGGAGCCTGCGAGTACGCCCGCGGAAACTCCCAACAAGCAAGCGGCGACACAAAAAGAAAAACCGGACGAGAAGCCGCAACTCCCTTTCCAGATACAGCTGCTGGAAACACACGTGCGGTTCGAGGCCAGCGGGGATTCACGCAAGGAAGTCCACACGATCGTAAAAATCATCAACATTCTGGGGGTGCAGCAGTTTGCGCGGCTTACGTTCGATTACGACCGGGAGTTTCAGCAGATCGAGATTCCGCTGGTGCGGGTGAGCCACGCGAATGGAGGAACATCGGAGTTGTTGCCGAGTGCGGTGACGGATGCCCCGAATCCGGCGGTGGAGCAGTTCCCTGTCTATCACGAGGTGCGGGTGAAGTCCGTGCGGATTCTGGGATTGCAGGAAGGCGATACGGTGGAGTATCGCGTGATCACGACGACCACGAATGCTCCGCTGGTGCCAGATTTTTGGCTCGAGCACAGTTTCGACCGCTCGGGGCAGGTGCTCGAGGAGCACTACGAACTGGATTTGCCGACTTCGCGACAGATTGAACCGCGCATCGCGCCTGATGCGCAGCCGACATCGAAGGAGAACACGGGATCGGGGGAAGACGCCTTCACGACTTATAAGTGGAAGCGAACCTACGCAGCCCCGAAAGATGGAGCGGATCCTGCGGAGATTCCGCAGGCTGCCACGGCCGCGCCCGATGTGGCGGTATCGACATTCACGTGGCTGAAGATGTCTTCGCGGCTGGCGGAGGCGCTGCTGCCTGGTTCCAAGCCACTGAAGGACACAAAGACGCACCAGCAACCAGTGAGCGAATTGGGACGAAGACCGGAAGTCGCGGAAATGGTGCGGGAAAAAGCGCTGGCGTTAACGAAGAATTCGGAAAACGATCTGGAACGCATGAGGGCGATCTACCGGTACGTGGCGACGCAGATCAACACAGTGGACTTGCCCCTGGGAACTACGGGCTTTCGAGCGCGCGCGGCAGTGGACGTGTTGAACTCTGGATACGCGACGGGTGAAGACAAGTACGTATTGTTCGCAGCGTTGGTGTCGGCCGTCAATTTGCGGGCCGACGCGGTGTTGACGGGATTCTGCGACAAGAGAGCGATGGCAGTCCCGAGCGCGTTCAAGCATCTGGTGATCTACACCTCGGCAAAGGAACGGCAGTACTGGCTGGACCCGGCGGTGGAAGTGGCTCCGTTCGGGATGATTCTGCCTTCGGAGGCGAAGTGCGCGCTGCTGCTGCGGCGGGATTTTGCGGCGATGAATGAGGCGGGGCAAGAATGGGTTAGCACGCCGACTGCGCTGCCGTTTGCGGCGTTTCAAAGGGTGAGCGTGGATGCTTCGATTACAGAGGCGGGGCAGTTGGCGGCGAAGGTGAAATATGTTTTGCGCGGAGAGAACGAGTTGCTGCTGCGGGTGGCGTTCCATCAGGCGCCGAAGGAGAAATGGAAAGATATCGCCACGCTGCTGGCAATCTCCGACGGCTTTCGCGGACAAGTGACGTACGCGCAGGCTTCCGACCCGCTGGAGACGGACGACCCGTTTACGGTGGAGTACGAATTGACGCAGTTGAAGTTTGTAGACTGGGCGAAGAAACCCGTGCGCATTCCCGCGCTCTTGCCGCAGATTGGTCTGCCGGATTTGCCGCTGCCACCGGCACAGGGGAAGGCGGCGTCGAAGATTGAGCTGGGGACGCCGCTGAATGTGCAGACGTCCATGACGCTGCAACTGCCGGCGGGAACGACGGTGCAAACCCCAGCGGGGAGTTCTGTGGCGCGGGATTATGCGACATACAGTTCGAAGTATTCGAGCTCGATGAACACGGTGGTGGCGTCCCGCCAGATCGATTTTTTGAAACGGGAGATTCCGGGGGATCGCGCGACGGATTATGTCGCGTTCTCACATGTGGTGCAAAATGACCAGGCGCAGAGGTTCGTGCTGGTTCCATCCGAAAAGCAGTAAGACGAAAATGGAAATTGGCGACTTGCGTCGGGGCTGAAAGCCTCCACCTCCTAAGGAGCAGCGTTTTCCCGCAAGCTGTTCAGCCTGGCGGCTTATGGCTTGGGACTGCCGCAGGGCGCGCAGAAAAGCGCTCGCCCTGCGCTCCAGAGCTTAGCGGATTTCCATTACTTCTTTTTCTTTGGTGGAACAGAGCTCTTCGACCTTTTTGGTTTCGGCCTGGGAGAGCTTGTCGAGTTCTTCGAGGGCGCGCTTTTGTTCGTCCTGGCTGATTTTCTTTTCCTTTTCCAGCTTGTCGATGGCTTCTTTCAGGTCGCGGCGGATGTTGCGGATCGCGGTTCGGTGATTTTCGAGAGCTTTGTGGATGTGCTTGACGAGTTCCTTACGGCGCTCCTCCGTGGGGGAAGGAATGGGAATGCGGACGACTTTGCCGTCGGAGGTGGGATTGAGGCCGAGATCGGAGGCGCGGATGGCCTTGTCGATCAAGGGCACGACGCTGGGATCCCAAGGAGCAATCTGGAGCATGCTTGCGTCCGGGACAGTGACCGTGCCGAGCTGATTCACCGGCATGGGCGTGCCGTGGTAATCGACGCGCACTTGATCGAGAATGGCGGCGTTGGCGCGGCCGGTGCGGACAGAAGCCAGCTCCTTACGGAAGTCTTCGACGGCCTTTTCCATACGAGTTTTTGCAGCAGCCTGGGCTTCTTTGGTGTTGTTAATCGTAGTCATGGTGTTGTTCCTCAGAAATTCTCGGTTCCAAGTATTAAGTTCCAAGTTTTAAGTAAGTCGTTCAGGATTTGGACTGCGCCGGCCCTGGCACGATTGGACGTAGCCGAGCTCCGAAACTTAATACTTAAAACTGAGAACTGTAAACTGTTTTTCTTCAGCTCGGCAGCACCGTGGAGCCCACGCGTTCCCCAAGAACCGCGCGGCGAATGTTGCCGGGCTTGTGCATATTGAAAATCACGATGGGCATGCCATTGTCCATGCACAAGGAAATTGCCGTGGCATCCATCACCTTAAGGTCCTGATGCAGCACTTCGCGATAGGTGATTTCCGCGAAGAACTTGGCGTCGCTGACTTTTTCCGGGTCGGCGTCGTAGATGCCTTCGACGCGCGTGGCCTTCAGGATGACGTCGGCCTTGATTTCCATAGCGCGAAGGGCGGCGGCGGTGTCAGTAGAAAAGTAGGGATTGCCGGTGCCGGCGGCGAAGATGACAACGCGTCCTTTTTCGAGATGGCGCACAGCGCGGCGGCGAATGAAGGGCTCGCAGACCTGATGCATTTCGATGGCGCTCTGTACGCGAGTGTGCACGCCGACTTTTTCGAGCGCGTCCTGCAGGGCGAGCGCGTTCAGCACCGTGGCGAGCATGCCCATGTAATCGCCGGTGGCGCGGTCCACTTCGAAACCCTTCTGGCGGGCGCCCCGGAAGATGTTGCCTCCGCCGACCATGATGGCGATTTGCACGCCGAGCCTGTGGACTTCGCGCAGTTCCTTGGCGATGGCGTAAATGGTTTCGCCGTCGATGCCGAAGCCCTGCGGCCCTTGCAGGGATTCTCCGGATAATTTCAATAACAGACGGTGGTAGGCGGGACTCTTCTTTTCCTTCTTGGCGAGGGCTTTCGATTTCGGTGGCATGTCTCTCCGTGGTCTGGGGAAACCTTGGTGATTGTAGCAAACAATACGCGGGATGGCGTATGGCGGGGAGCAGCGGGCGTGGTTCGTGAGGGGTGAAGCGTGACCGGGGGGTTGGCGGATCAAGAGAGATTCCTCGCTCCGCGGACTTCGCTCTGAATGACGTGGATAGGGCGTCGCATGAATTGCCGCAGGGCTTGCGGACTCGCCCTGCGCTACAGACAAGACGTGCCAGTCTAAAGACTGGCCACTACACAAACAACGGCCCGCCTCCCTTCCTGATCAGGGCGAGCAGAAGGCGGGCCCTACAAAGGCAAACCCAAGAACCCACATGCAAAAGCGCATATGGGCACCCGCGCTGGCATGAAAGCCAGCGCTACATGGAAGAAGGGAGCGAAACGGCGACCGTGGATGTTGCCGATTACGAGCTGACCGGAGCGGGCTCGGGGGTGGCAGCGGCGCTTGGGCCGGCTACTTCGCCGACCTTGAAGCGGGCGAAGCGGCGGATGGTGATGTTCTCGCCAAGCTTGGCGATAGCAGCGTTGATCATCTCGCCGATCGTCTGCGTCTCATCTTTGATGTAGTGCTGCTCGTAGAGGCAGCTTTCCTCATAGAACTTTTCCATCTTGCCCTGGACGATCTTCTGGATGACCTGCTCCGGCTTGCCGGTGGCGCGGGCCTGCGCGGCGTAGATTTCGCGCTCGTGCTCGAGCATCTCGGGGGTAACGTCCTCTCGACGCACGTAGCGGGGATCGACCGCGGCGATGTGCATGGCGAGGTCGTGGCTGAGACGCTGGAATGCCTCGGTGCGGGCAACGAAATCGCTCTCGCAATTGATCTCGACGATCACGCCGATCTTTCCGCCGGCATGAATGTAGTGGCCGATGAGGCCTTCGGTGGCTTCACGGCTGGCCTTCTTGGCTGCGGCCGCCTGGCCCTTTTTGCGCAGGACGTCGATGGCCTTTTCGATGTCGCCATTGGCCTCAACGAGCGCGGCGCGGCAATCACTGAAGCCGGCGTTGGTTCTCTCTCTGAGTTCCTTCACGAGCTTTGCGGGAATGTCCATGACTGGTTTGCTTGTACTCATCCTTTTTTGTTCTCAGTTACCGGTTCCAAGTTTGCAGGAAGAGCGAAAGACCGACAACTTGAAAATTCCTTTCTGATTTTCCGTAATCCATTGTTAATTGCCTGTAAATTGTGAGGCCGCGACGACTGCAGAATTTCCCGTTCCAAGTTTTGAACCTTAGCGCGTACTCCACAAGCTTGCCCGCCGGAGAAGGTGGCCCTGCATAAAGGCGCTTACGTTCTTATTTTTAAGTCTTAAGTAGTAGCCTTGAACTCATTATTTAAGACTTAGTGCTTTCTGCCCGGCTAGCGCTTGTCCTCGTCAGGGGGAACGGTGGTTTCGGCAGCCTCGATGAAGGCTTCTGAACCCTCGACGAAGTCACCCTCCTGCTTCTCGTACTGCTCGTAAGCGCTGGTGTCCACGTAATCGACACCTGCTTCCTGCGCCTGGTCGGCAGCGACCTTCTGATCGGCGACCTGGGACTGTTCGTAGATGGAGCGGCCTTCGGCGACCGAATCGGCGATCTTGGTGGTGAACAGGCGGATGGCGCGAAGCGCGTCATCATTGCCCGGGATGATCCAGTCGACCATGTCGGGATCGCAATTGGTGTCGACTACGCTGACGACAGGAATGCCCATGCGGCGGGCTTCCTTGACGGCGATTTCCTCGGCGTTCGAGTCGATAACGAAGAGCGCATCCGGCAATTGGGCCATGTTCTCAATGCCTTCGAGGTTCTGCTGCAGGTGCTTCATTTCGCGGTCCAACCGCGCACGCTCTTTCTTGGAGAGCTGCTCCATGCGGCCGTCTTCGGTCATGGCCTTGAGGAGCTTCAGGCGCTTGATGGACTTCTGGAGCGTGGCCCAGTTGGTCAGCGTTCCGCCGAGCCAGCGGTGATTCACGAAGTACGCACCAGCGCGCTTCGCTTCTTCGGCGATGGCTTCCTGGGCTTGCCGCTTGGTGCCAACAAACAAAACTGTGCGACCATGACCCGAGATTTCACTGACGAAGCGGCTGGCTTCGCGGAACATCTTCAGGGTTTTCTGCAGGTCGATGATGTGAATGCCGTTGCGCTCCCCGAAGATGTATTCCTTCATCTTGGGATTCCAACGACGCGTCTGGTGACCGAAGTGAACGCCGGCCTCCAGCAGCTCCTTCATGGTGATTTCTACTGCCACTTTTCCTCCTTAGTAGATAGCTGCTTTTCGTTCTCTTGCTCTTTTGCAGGCTGGCATCCCTTACGGGACAAGTAAAAACCAGCGCTACACAGAAGGAAGAGAGACGCAGCAGCCTCTTGCCGGCTTCTTGCCGGCCATGATCTTGGCGTCGGTCCCGACGAAAAGTCGGGGCCAAGCGCCAGAGCTCATAAAAACATCTCAGTACGGTCGGTTGAGATCCTTCGTAGCAAACGGCGCTCCTCAGGATAACAACCAACGGCAGGACACCAAGGCCGCACAGGCTAAAGCCTATGCTACAGGGGCTAGCGCTTGGTGAACTGGAAGCGCTTGCGGGCGCCCTTCTGACCGTACTTCTTGCGTTCCTTCATGCGCGAATCGCGAGTCAGAAAACCGTTCTTACGCAGCGCGGGACGCAGTTCCGGGTTGAAGCGGCTGATGGCACGCGACAGACCCATGCGGACCGCTCCGGACTGGCCGCCGACGCCTCCGCCCTTGGCGGTGGCAACCACATCGACCTGGTCGAGCAGGCTGGTGAACTTCAGCGGCTCGGTGGCATCATGCTCCCAAGCGTGATTGGGGAAATATTCCTTGGCCGGACGGCCGTTCACGGTGAACTTGCCGCTGCCGGCGCGGACAAACACGCGCGCGATGGATTCCTTGCGACGGCCCGTGCCGTGAAACCACGTCTTGCTGCCCAATGCGGGCGTTTCCGAAGTACTCAAAGCTCCTCCTCAAAAATCCAAAAGGCGACAAAATGACGAGACGAATCCACGGTTCTTGAACTTCACGCTCGGAAGGCTCCCTGCTAAGGCACCACTTAGAAAGGAACAGCCAACGTGCGGAAACTCTCGTGCACACCCGGCGGAGCCGGGGAACTCTTAGAACGCGACAGCCTGCGGCTTCTGTCCCGCGTGGCGCGCCAAGCCGACGGCATCGCGATAGACGCGCAACTTCTTGGCGCGGCTGGCACGCAGCTTGTTCTTCGGCAACATGCCGACGATAGCTTCACGAACAACCCATTCGGGCTTGGCTTCGCGAACGCGCTTCGCGGGCACAGCCTTCAAACCGCCGGGGTAGCCACTGTGGGAGTAATACACCTTCTGCTCCACCTTGTTCCCGGTCATCTTAATCTTGTCCGCGTTGATTACGACCACGTGATCTCCGGAGTCCAGATAAGGAGTAAACGTGGGCTTGTCCTTGCCGATCAGGATTCGCGCGGCTTTGGTTGCCAAACGGCCGAGCGGCCGGTCCGTGGCGTCCAAAACAAACCACTGTGCGCCCACCTTAAGCGCTTCTGCTTCATCACCCTTGGCTACGTACGTCCTCATTGCAATCAGTCACACCTTTCCCTGTAAAGACAAAATCTAAGTTTAGAGGCTGAAAGGGGCTTTGTCAACGAAGGGGTTTGGGCTTATGGCAATATTCGCAGGCGGGAGGACGAAGTTTTTAACGTAAGTTTACCTTTTTGAGTTTAAGGGCTTCCACGAAGAGACCTGGAAGTACCGTTGCGTGGTGGGCCATTATATTGTAGCCTCGGCGCTTGGGTGGGCCGAAAGCGATGGGGGTGGAGAATTTGAATAGCTTGGGAGAAAGACTGGCCGGGGCCAACGAACTTGCGGAAAGCCAGGAAGAAAGGGACCGAAGGCTCCTGGTGTTGCTGGGAGAAGTGATCCGGATGTCGCAGGCGTGGGTGAAGGCCCTTGAGGCCGGCGACCCTTTCGCAGCGGAAAATCACGAAGCCGAGTGCGTGGCAGCCATGGAGAAGTTCGATGCGAATCGAAAGAAGACGCTGGTGAGGGCGGAGTCTTTCGAGCAGACGCGATAACGTTATTAACGTTATTAAAGGATGTTGACGGCGCGGGCGGCGAGCAGGGCGATGATCGCGAGGGAGATGAGCGACTGGAGCATGGTGCAGAGCTTGGCCCAGCGCGAGAGGACGGCGGTATCGCTGGGAGAAAAAGCCGTGCTCGTATTGAACGCGAGGAAAAGATAGTCGACAAAACCGGGGGTCCAAGAAGGATCGCGGGACTCGCGGGCCATTTGTGGAAACAAGAAAGCGCTGTTGGCCATGCCGCCGGGGCGCTCGCGGCGCAGAGGTCCTCCCCCATCTAGCTTCCAGTACCATAGTGCAAAAATGAGGATGTTGGCGACCCAGAGAGCGGCCGCGGAACGGAGCAAGGATTGTGGTGTCTCCAGATGTTTCGGAATGCCCTGGACCAGCAGAATAAGCGAAGCGATCATGGCGAGAGTGATGATGCCGTTGGCGACGAAAGTAAGGAACCGGGTGACCTGAACATCACCGCGACGGGCGGAGATGCCGATGGGAATCAGGAGCAGAACGATGATTGCGGTGAGTAGCCAGCTTGGGCCCACGGAGAGCGGCTCCGGTAGCGCCAGGTAAACGCCGGAGGCAGCCACCATGGCAACGAAGGCGGGCCAGCGGGGTTCGCGAAGGGGTGGATGGCTCATTTTTCGGACGCGAGAGTTTGCGGCGAATAGTGTAATACAGGCGGCAAATCTTCGAGGCGGCGAGCCGCTGCACTCCAAGGTTTGCAGAGACGAGGCATTCACGAAAACTTCAATTGCCACGCATCAAGTCATTTCATTAAGATAACCGCATTTGCAGACGGGCTTAAGCGTCGCCTGCAACAAGGAGCTTGGTATGTTGCTCTCCCGGATAACACGCACAGGTTTGTCTCTCTTGGCGGCCGCTTGGATTTGTGGACCGGCGCTAGCACAGGATGCAGCCCCACCCGCCGGCGCGGCAGGGCCGAAGAGGCTTGTGACGGTTATGAACTTCGACTACGCCACGGTGCGCACGTATGTCGCACAGATCTTTGGTTCCGACCAGGACATCGGCAAGGGCATCTCCGACATGCTGGTGGACAAACTGCTGAAGGATGGGAAATACCGCCTCGTGGAGAGGACTGCGCTGGACAAAATCCTGGCGGAACAGAATTTCTCGAACAGCGACCGCGCGGATTCGAACACCGCGGCGAAGATCGGGAAGGTTCTGGGCGTGGACGCGATCATTATCGGATCGATTACGCAATTTGGACGCGATGATCAGCACACAAACGTCGGCGGAGCCGGGTACGGACTGGGCAAGTTCGGGCTTGGCGGCGTGGGAGCGAGCAAGGCGAAAGCGGTGGTGGGGATTACCGCGCGCGTGATCAACGTGTCGACGGGCGAGATTCTGGCGTCAGTACAAGGTATGGGCGAATCGACGCGATCCAGCACTTCCCTGATCGGCGCTGGCGGTGGATGGAGCGGCGGTGGCGGCGGCGCGCTGGACATGGGCAGCAGCAACTTCGCCAACACGATTCTGGGTGAAGCAACACACAAGGCGGTGGATGACGTCGGCTCGAAGTTGGATGACGAGGCGGAAAAGATTCCCGCGCGCGTGCTGACGATTTCGGGCTTAGTGGCCGATGCCTCGGGAAATACGTTGATCCTGAATGTGGGCAAGAAGGCCGGCGTAAAAGTAGGGGATCACCTAACGATTTCGCGGCAAGTGCGTGTGGTGAAGGACCCGGCGACAGGCAAAGTGATCAAGTCCGTCGAAGACAAGGTCGGCGATGCGGTGGTGACGGAAGTGGATGAGGATTCCGCAACGGCGACGTTTACGGGAGCGGGACCGGCTAAGGTGGGGGATACGGTAAAGAATTGAAGCCTATAGCCGCCAGCCGTTAGCCGAAAACCGGCCTGCCCGGGAAAGCGGATCCTACAAAGGAAACCAAGGAACCCACACGCAAAAGCGGCGTGGGCTAACCATCGGTCTGGAGAACAGCCAACACTGACGGCCCGCCTCCCTTCCTGCATCAGGGCGAGCAGAAGGCGGGCCCTACATAGCCGGAAGCCACCAGCCTATAGCGGTTAGCCCGACCTTGCTTCGACTGCTTGCTAAAGGCTAATGGCTGTTGGCTCTTCAGGCTTTTGTTGTATCCTCGCAGGGCGCGGCGGACGCGGCCGGAGGACCCAATGACAGCCGAATTCAATGTGGGCCAGCATATTGGCGACTACGAAATCCTCTCCATCCTGGGGGTGGGAGGAATGGGCAAAGTTTATAAGGTCCGCAACCTGATTTCGGACCGCGTGGAAGCAATGAAGATTCTGCTGCCGGACCTGGGCAGCAACCAGAGTTTGGCGGACCGGTTTTTGCGGGAGATCCGGCTGCTGGCCACGTTAAATCATCCGAACATTGCGGCCTTGCGTACGGCGCTGACGTACGAGAACCAACTGGCGATGATCATGGAGTTTGTGGAGGGAGAGACGCTGGCCAATCGCCTGGCGCGTGCTCCGCTTTCCACCGCAGACGCGGTGAATTATGCAGACCAAGTGCTGTCCGCGCTGAGTTACGCGCACAAACAAAACATCATTCACCGGGACATCAAGCCGGCGAACATGATGCTGACGCCTCAGGGCGTGGTGAAGCTGATGGACTTCGGGATCGCGCGGTCATCGACCGACGGATCACTGACCACGACGGGAACCACGCTGGGGTCGCTGAATTACATGCCGCCGGAGCAGGTGCGCGGCGAAGCAGCCGACGCGCGCTCGGACATTTATTCGTTCGGCGTATCGCTCTACGAGATGCTGACGGGCAAACTGCCGTTCAAAGGCGACTCTCAGTATTCGCTGATGACAGCGCACCTGAACGAGACGCCGCCGGAACCGATCACGTTGCGCGGGGATCTGCCGGCGGGGCTGAATCTAATCATCATGATGATGATCGCGAAGGATCCGGCGAGCCGGTTCCAGTCCGCGGATGCGTGCCGCGCGGCGCTGAGCAGCATTGAGGTGAGCCAGTTGCCGACGTCGAGCACGACGGCGGTAAGTCCAACACCGAAGCCGACAGGAGCGACGACGATTGTCGATACGCCGATGACGCCGCGCCCCGCGACACCGGCACCAGCGCCGCAACGGACGCCGGCTCCGGCACGCCCGGCGACACCTGCGCCGCCGACCATGCCGATGACTTCCCCAGCTGTGCCTCAGCCGGCAGCGGCTGCGGCTCCTCCGCCGGTTGTGCAAACGAGCGCAGGGCGTGGCAAGTGGCTGGCGCTGGGGGCAGTGCTGGGCGTTTTCGTGTTGATTGCCGCGGGAATGTACGTTCCGAGGCACTTCGGAACACATGCGGATCCAAACAAGGCGATGTTCCCTTCCAGTACGAACGCCACGGCAACGGCGACACAGGACGCGACGGCGAGCACGAGCGATTCTGCGGCTACGCCAGCGAATCCGGTCGTCAACATTCAGAGCGATCAAGGAACTTTGAAGGTGGACTCGGACGGGAACGTGTCGATGGAGAGTCCTCAAGGCAGCATGCACGTGGACGCAAAGACGGGCGCGGTGACGATGACTTCGGGGTCGAATGCCAAGGCCAAGAAGGACATAGCCAGCGGGAATCCGACGCCGGAGCGGGTGGAGGCGCCGCCGGTGCCACAACCGCCGCCAGGACCGTCGCCGGAAGAGATTGCGAAGGTGGAGGACGAAGCGGACAAGTTGAATGTGCGCGCGGAAACGGCGACGAAGAGTGTGGAGACCCTGCGGCAGCAGCAGATGGCCTCTGGTTACAATTTGCGCGCGGATATCTCGTCGGCAGAGGAACGCATGCAGATGTATTTAGCCAAGGGAAATAGCGCGCTAAAGGCGCAGGATTTAAAGAACGCGCAGAAGTATTTTGATCTGGCCGACGGGGAGTTGGCGAAGATTGAGAAGTTCCTGGGACACTGAAGAGAGCTGGCAGTTTTCAGTTCACAGTTTCGGGGAGGCGCGCTGGTTTTGGGTTCAGCGCAGCGGAAAAGCGTAAGAGAGGTTCATCGCGAAGGGCGCGATGGAAAACCGTACCTGACTGCGCAGACTCGTTCGGAATGACGGGCTTATAGGTAGCACTTATGGGTGGCAAAGAATAAAGACGGGCAGCCGGCGCCATCATCGTCCCCATGACCGGTCCGACTGCCCGTTTACGCTCGCTCTATTCTCCTTTTTCTATGCCAGTTGGTGGAAACCGGAAAAGCAGCCTTTAGCTGCCAGCCAATAGCCGTTAGCCAAAGACCAACAGCCCACCTCGGGGGCCCTACAAACTCGTCCTGCCCTGCGCTACAGGTTCACTCCAAGACGTGGATGTTCTTTTTCGCGCAGATCTCCTTCAGGATTTTGGGCCACACACTGACGGTGACTTCACCAAGGTGCGCTTTGCGCAGAATCAGCATGAGCGTGCGGGCTTGGCCGATGCCGCCACCGATGCTGAGCGGAATCTCGTTCTTCAAAATGGCCTGGTGATAGGGAAATTTCAGGAAGTCGAGCTGGCCGGAGAGTTCGAGCTGCTTCTTCAGGGTTTCTGCGTTGACGCGAATGCCCATAGAGCTGAGCTCGTGGCGTCGCTTGGTGACATGGTTCCAAACTAGGATGTCGCCATTCAGGCCGTGGCACTGTTTGCCGTCGATGACTTTGGTGGGTGCGACCCAATCGTCGTAATCGGCGGCGCGCATCTCATGCGGATAGCCGTCTTCGAGCGGATGGCCGATGCCAATGATAAAGAGTGCTGGACATTGCTGGAGAATAGCGGTCTCGCGCTGCTTGCGCGGCAGGTTCGGGTACATGTGCAGCAGTTCTTCCGCGTGGATGAAGGTGAGCTTCTCCGGGAGGTTGGGATGCTTCCTGGAGCGAAGCTCAGGGAACAGCTCAATGGCGTAGCGTTCGGCCTCGGTGAGGACCTTCCAGATTTTGTTGACGATTTCCTTCAGGAAGTCGAGATTGCGCTGATCCGAAGAGATGACGCGCTCCCAATCCCACTGATCGACGTAGACGCTGTGGTCGTGGTCCAGGAAGTAGTCCTTGCGGACGGCGCGCATGTCTGTGCAGAGGCCCTCGCCCATGCGCATGCCGAAATGGCGGAGTGCGGTCCTCTTCCACTTGGTGGCAGCCTGAACGATCTGCGCATCGACGGGATGCTTTTCGCGGTCGTTGGAGATGTGGAATTGAATGGGCGTGCGGGAGCCGTCGCGATCGAGCATGTCGTTGACGCCGCTTTCGATGTCGACGATGAGCGGGACGGTGACCATGATGAGGTTCAACTCTTTGCAGAGGTTGTCCTCGATATAGCGTTTCACGGCGAAGATGGCTTTTTGCGTTTCCCTGCGGGTGAGTGCGCTGCTGTAGTCGTTAGGAAGGATTTTCTCCAGCTCTTCGTAATTGCCGATGCCGGGACCGGCGAGATCGGCGACTTTGGGATTCGTCATGGGGCGACCTCCGCAGGCGAGGGTCTGCCCATGGGAACATAGAAGCCAGTGCGCTGGGCACGTGGCCACGTGACGGATGAACACAGAGAAGGTGCCGCGGAAGAGGAAATCACTTTCTCAAAGATGCGATTGCAATCGCGGAGCGTGAAACGCACTACTTCCCTGACTAAAGTCAGGGGCTTCCACTAGCATTGTGAGATGGTTGTGGCCTGGATCATGAGGGAAAGAGACGGGAACGCTTGACGAGGCAAATGGCTGCGACCTAACATGCGCGTGAATGGCGGACATCGATACTTTTCGTTCTCCTTTAGGTTTTTTGAAGAGCAGGATTCCCACGATTCCCCATCTTGATCTGCTCGAAGCAGAGCAGGCGTGGTGGGAGGCGGAAGGTGTTCCTATTTCCGGCGCGGTGGATCGCGCGGGAACACCATGGGTGCGGATGTTCGACCGTTTTGGCAAACGCGTGGACGAAATCCTGTACGCGCCTGAATACCAGACCATATTAAGGAAGGGATACCGGGCGGGCGTGGTGTGGCGTGCGCTGGAAGAAAAATCGCTGATCCCTACCTATTCCCTGATGCATACGATCTCGTTCTATGAACCGGGGATTTGTTGCCCGTATACGGTATCGCTCGGGACGGCGGCACCGCTGGCGAAATACGGCAGCGCGGAACTGCGAGCGCGGTTCTTGCCGCAACTTTTGCGCAAAGATGATTCCGTATGGCAAGGCGCGACGTGGATGACAGAGATCGAAGGCGGATCCGATTTGGGCGCGGGAGTGAAGACCGTGGCCCGGCCTGAGGGAGAGAGTTGGTTTCTGACGGGCGACAAATATTTTACGAGCAATGCAGGGGCGGAGTTGGCAGTGGTGGCAGCGCGGCCGGAAGGAGCGGCACCGGGGGTGCGTGGATTGGCGTTGTTTCTGTTGCCCCGCTACCGGAAGGACGGAAGGCTGAACTATTTGATCCGGCGGCTGAAGGACAAGATTGCGACGCGGTCCGTGCCGACCGGGGAAGTGGAGTTAAGAGAGAGCGAAGGATATCTGCTCGGTTCGGCGGAACTGGGAATTTATCTGATCTTGGAGGTGCTGAACCTTTCGCGCATTGCGAACAGCGTGGTCAGCGTAGCACTGGCGCAACGCGCGATAGCGGATGCACTTACCTATGCCGAGGGCCGCACGGCGTTCGGCAAACGAATTGTTGAACATCCCATGCTTCGGCATCAGTTCGAGGTAAGGTCAAAAGGACTTCGATCTGCGTTTGCGCTGGCGTGGGAAGCCGTGCGGCTCCTGGATGAGGTGTGGATGGCGAAGCCACCGTACAACGTTCGCTATCATTACTTCCGGTTGATGGCGCACCTGGCGAAGTATTGGACCGCGGAATACGCGGTGGATACGGCGAAATGGGCGATGGAAGTACACGGCGGGCTGGGCACGTTGGCGGAGTTTGGAATCGAACGCTGGCTGCGGGAAGCGATGATTCTGGCGATCTGGGAAGGGACGTCGCACCGGCAGATTCTGGATGGAATGGAAGTGATGGAGAGGAAACAGGCGCACAAGATACTGTTCGAACAGCTGGCAGGATTTGCTTCCGTGGATGAATTGCGGTCGATGGAATCAGAGGTAGCTCAGCATTTGAAGCTGCCGGTTGAGAAGAAGGAGGCCGAAGCGGAGACGATGTTCCGGCGGCTAGCCATTTTTGCGGCGGAAAAGTTTTCAGGGAAATATCCAGGGTAAGACGGGCATAGCAGGTTTCTTTGGGCGGCCGGGGGAGGCTGGGGCATGCGCCATGCTGTTGATGTGCGCGTGAAGTACGGTTTGATGAAGCGAGTTCCATGGCAGGAGGCACGCATGAATCGACTGATTATTGCAGCGTTGCTGGCGCTTTCTGTGGCCGGCCCGGCCCTGGCCCAAGAGATTGTCGAGCCGAAATCGGGCGTGAAGTTTGCGACGAAGGATGGGGACACTACACTGCTGGGAGCCGGGCTACGCACGAAGACGGTTCTAAAGGTGAAGGTGTACGCGGCTGGCCTGTATGTGGCAGATGCGGCGATCGCGGGGCCGCTTAAGGGGAAAGCGGGAACGCCGGACCTTTATAAAGAACTGGTGAATGGCGACTTCAAGAAGAAGATTGTGATGAAGTTTGTGCGCGACGTAAGCACGGACCAGATCCGAGATGCGTTTCACGAGTCGCTGAAGGGCGGCGGCGTGATGGACCAATGGATCAATTACTTCGCAGGCGTCAAGTCCGGGCAGGAGTTCGTGATTGCGTGGGTCCCGGGGACGGGAGTCGAGACAAAGGTGACTGGGACGGACAAGCCGGCGATCAACGATAAGACGCTGGCGGCCGCGATTTTTGGAATTTGGCTGGGAGAGAAGCCGATCCAGGAGGATTTGAAGAAGGATCTGGTTTCGCGAGGCCCGGAAGTGTTGAAGTGAATCAAGAAGCCTTCGGGAGTCCGGGCCCACTACATGTACCGAGCCTTAAGCCATTAGCCGATAGCTGTTACTCCTGCATGTCTCGCCTTTGGCTGTAGGCTAGCTAAGGGCTGGGTTTGGGCTGGTTGAGTCGTAGAAGCGGTCCTTCGCAGCTCAGGGCAAGCTAGCCGCCCGCACTCCAAAGAAGGGGCCATGACTGATCTGCGGCGAGACATTTTGCAATGCATCGGCAACACCCCTTTAGTGGCTTTGCGGCATATCGTGGCGAAAAATGGATGCCGCCTCCTGCTGAAACTGGAAAGCGAGAATCCCACGGGCAGCATGAAGGACCGCATGGCGCTCGCGATGATTGAGGCGGGGGAGGCGGACGGGCGTCTGAAAGCCGGCGGGTCGGTCGTGGAATACACCGGCGGGAGCACGGGCGTGTCTTTGTCGCTTGTGTGCGCGGTAAAGGGATATCCATTGCATATCGTGAGTTCGGATGCGTTCGCCAAGGAAAAGCTGGATCACATGAAGATTCTGGGAGCCATCCTGCAAATCGTGCGGAGCGACAGCGGGCGAATGACGGAAAAACTGACGCGCGACATGATTGCAGCCGCGGGTGTTGTGGCCGAGAAAACGGGAGCGTATTGGACCGATCAGATGAAAAACACGGACCAGCTTGCGGCGTATCACAAGATGGCGGAAGAGATCTGGCGGCAGACGGACGGGCGAGTCGATGCGTTTGTTCAGAGCGTGGGGACAGCAGCATCGCTTCGTGGAATAGGCGAAGCTCTGCGAGGCCACAATAAGCAGATAAAGACAGTCGCCGTGGAACCGGCGGAATCGCCGGTGTTGTCTGGCGGTCAGCCGGGCGCGCACAAGATCGATGGGATAGGGGCGGGTTTCGTGGTTCCGCTGTGGCAGAAGGGGATTGCGGATCAGATTGAACGGGTGTCGACAGAGGACGCGGTGGCGATGGCGCTGAGGCTGGCGCGGGAGGAAGGGATTTTTGCAGGGACGTCGACGGGGGCAAATGTCATCGCGGCGTTGAGGGTGGCGGAAGAGTCAGGGCCAGAGGCGACCATTGTGACTGTCATGTGCGATACAGGGATGAAGTATTTGAAGACATTTGGGGCAGAGGTGAATCGGTGAAGAGGGATTCATCGCGAAGGGCGCGATGGAAAACCGTAGTTCACTTCGCAGACTCCGTTCGGAATGACGGTCTGGCTTTTTTCTGCAAGCTCTGGAGCTCATGCCCAAGATGCTAATGGAGGGCGGAGTAGACGAGCTCGCGCAAGGAGCGGCGGTAGTAGCCGGATTGGGCGAAGGGCATTTGGACCATCATTACGGCAAATAGCTTTTCCTGAGGGTCGATCCAGAAATAGGTGCCGTAGATGCCAGCCCAGAAGAAGTCGCCGACGGAACCTGGGAGCGGATTCGGACCGATCTGCGTGCGAACCGCGAAGCCGAGACCGAAGCTCAGTCCCAGTTCCGGCGAGGGATTCAAGTCCTCATAGCCTGAAAAGCGCGGGATTCCCGGCGGAAGCTGATCGGAATCCATCACCTCGATCGTTTTCGGCGACAGGAGGCGGGCGCCATTTAGCTCCCCCTTATTCAAAAGCATCTGGCAGAACTGGGCGTAGTCCGGAGCCGTAGAGAGCAAGCCACCGCCGCCGGAAAACCACTTCAAGTTCTCCTTGGTCAATGCCTCCGCAGGAGCGGCACCGGGCCGCTTTCCCGTGGCGGGATCGACCTGCAGTTCGGCGAGGCGCGGGGCCTGCGCGGCGGTCAGATAGAAAGCGGTGTCCCGCATGGCGAGAGGCTTGGCGATGCGTTCTTCGACGAAGCGGTCGAAGGGCATGCCGGAAGCGATTTCGACGATGCGGCTCAACACGTCGATGGACATCCCGTATTCCCAGGCCGCGCCCGGCTGGTGGGCAAGGGGAAGCTTGGACAATTTGGTGATGAATTCCGCAAGCGTCTGACTGTTATTGAAAAGGTCGGCTTGCTGATAGGCCTGATGGACGAGCGTGTTGCCGAACGGGCCGTAGACGATCCCCGAAGTGTGGCGAAGCAGGTCCTGTACGGTCATGGGGCGCTTGACGTCTTCCAGGGAGAGCGCCGGTTTGCCGGTGTTGGGGTCGGCCTTTTCGACTCCGACTTTGAGATCCTTAAATTCGGGAATGTACTGCGAGACAGGAGCGAGAAGATCGATCTTGCCTTCTTCCGCGAGCATCATGACCGCTACGCTGGTGACGGGCTTGGTCATGGAAGCGATGCGGAAGATGGCATCGCTCTTCATGGGAATGTGCTTTTCGCGGTCCTGAAAGCCGATGGCATGGAAGTAGGCGAGCTTGCCGTCGCGGGCCACGAGGATGATGGCTCCGGGGATGGCGCCCTTGTCGACGTCGGCTTGGAAAAGTTTGGTGATGTGATCGAGACGCTCCGAAGAGAAGCCGACGTCTTCCGGACGTTTTGCCGTGGGCAGGCCCTGGCTGTGAACGCAGTTTGCCAGGCAGACGAACAGGCAGAGTGAAAAGAGAATTCGTTTCCGATTCATCCGTGGTTCCTCCGTTGGAGCGAGCAACGTTACACACCCAATGACTCTGTATCTTAAACGGAAACGGGAGAGAGGGAATGGTTCTTCTGGAGCAGACCGCGAGAAGGAGCAGATTCCCAGGCAAACCCTGCCCTCGGAACGACGCTCCAGACCTTAGGTTAAATTTTTGAGAAGGCCTCAGGGCTCGAAGACTCGCCCTGCCCTACAGGCAATTCAATTCACCGGGGTGGCGTTGCCCGGATTTAGCGTCATGGAGTTTTGACCAGGCTTGAGTTGAACCGCTTGACCCCAGACGAGCGCCTGATTGTTGAATCGCGTGGAGATCATCAGGTAGTAAGTCCCCGGAGGCACGCCAGGAAAGGTGGCACTCCCGTTGGCATCGGCTCGGGCAGCGGAAGCAGCATTGGCTTTGATGGCGTCCATAATTTTCGGGCAGTCCGGAGTGCGGTTGCCGCAAGCCATGCCTACATATTTATATGGCGACATGCCTGCAGGAACGGTAACTCCGGCTTGCGCAAGCACCTCCGCGTAGCTGTTGCGAAGAAGCACATAAGGATGTCCGGCAAGCGGATTGGGAGAGCC
>Ga0187779_10000567_pt1 | contig 24691 bp, 21 predicted proteins | sample 1015_Q2_SP10_10__FD_132435 | JGI IMG/M metagenome (GOLD analysis project Ga0187779, IMG submission 132435) | Tropical peat soil microbial communities from peatlands in Department of Meta, Colombia - 1015_Q2_SP10_10_MG | ecosystem: Environmental > Terrestrial > Soil > Wetlands > Peat | place... | reverse complement strand
TGGTAGGTCGGGTTGTGCGCCACCAGCTCCTTCAGCTCGGGCACCTTCTCGGCCGCCTCCCGCAGCGTGAGCGCGTAGGCGGGCCCGCTGGGGATCAGCTTGGTCAGGCGGTCGGCGTCGCCCGGCGGCACGCCGAGCACCCGGGCCACGTCCTTCACGGCGGCGCGCGCCTTCATGGTGCCGAAGGTGACGATCTGCCCCACCGAGGAGCGGCCGTAGCGCTCGCGCACGTACTCGATCACCTCGCCGCGGCGCTCCTCGCAGAAGTCCACGTCGATGTCGGGCGGCGAGATGCGCTCGGGGTTGAGGAACCGCTCGAACAGGAGGTCGAACTTCAGCGGATCGACGTTGGTGATGCCGAGGGCGTACGAGACCAGCGAGCCGGCCGCGGACCCGCGGCCCGGGCCGACCGGGATCCCGCGCTCGCGCGCCCAGCGGATGAAGTCCGCCACGATGAGGAAGTAGCCGGCGTAGCCCACCTTGGTGATCACGCCCAGCTCGTAGTCGAGCCGCTCGCGCACGGCGGGCGGCAGCGGCTCGCCGTAGCGGCGCCGCGTGCCCTCCTCGGCCAGGGCGACCACCAGGTCGTTGTCGCTCGCGTACGCGGCCGGCCGCGGGTACTCCGGCAGGAAGAACCGCTTCTCGAAGTCGAACTCGCAGGTCTCGGCGATGCGCTGGGTGTTGGCGAACAGGTCGTCGCGCGCCGGGAAGGCCCGCCGCATCTCCTCTTCCGACTTGACGTAGCTCTCGGTGCCCTGGAAGCGGAACCGCTTCGGATCGGCGAGGTCCTTGCCGGAGCGGATCGCGAGCAGGACGTCGTGCGCGGCCGCGTCCTCGCGCGTGAGGTAATGGGCGTCGTTCGTGGCCACCACGCCGAGGCCCAGCTCTTCGGCGAGCCGGAACACGCCCTCCTGCACGCCGGGCTCCTCGGCGAGGCCGTGGTTCTGAACCTCGAGCCAGTAGCGCCCCTCGCCGAAGGTGCGCGCGTGCCACTCCGCCGCCTCCTTGGCGCGGTCCCAGGCGCCCTGGCGGAGCCACAGCGCCACCTCGCCGGAGAGGCAGGCCGACAGGCACACCAGCCCGTCGGCGTGGCGCTCCAGCGTCTCGCGGTCGACCCGCGGCCGGCGGTAGTAGCCCTCGACGTAGCCGATGGACGACAGCCGGATCAGGTTGCGGTAGCCGGCCCGGTCGCGGACCAGCAGCACCAGGTGCGCGTAGGCCGCGGGCGCGTCGGCGGGCTTCTCGCGCGCCTGCCGCGGGCCGAAGGCCACGTACGCCTCCATCCCGAGGATGGGCCGCACGCCGGCGGCCCGCGCCTCCTGGTGGAACTGCCAGGCGCCGAACATGTTGCCGTGGTCGGTGATCGCGAGGCTGTCCATCCCCAGCGCCTTCACCCGGGCGATGAGGTCGCTGATGCGGTTGGCGCCGTCGAGGAGCGAGTACTCGGAGTGCGTGTGGAGGTGCGCGAAGGCCATCGTTTCGGGCAAGCTAGCGGCGCCTCCGGGGGCTGTCAAAGACGACCGCGGCCGTCCTTGACAGCGGCTGCCGCGGTCACGACCGTACCCCTGACCTGGTAGGGAGAATCGTGGCTCCAGTGCGGCGCGCCCCGCGCGTCTGGCTCTCGTCGGCCCTGGTGTTCCTCGCCGCCCTCGGCGGCGCGCCCGCGCGGGCGCAGCAGCGCCCGGTGGGGCCGATGGTCCGGTTCCTCGCCGCCCTGCCCCCCGCGGATCAGGCGCAGCTCGTCGCCGACAGCACGGCCGCGCGGCTGGTGGCCGTCACCCGCGACGCCGACGGCACCGCCGTGGCGAACCTGGTGGTGCGCCTGCGCGGCGGCGACGCGGCGGCGCTGGAGCGCCTCGGCGCGCGGCTCGGCACGCGCACCGGCGCGCTGGTGAACGCGCGGGTGCCGCTCGCCGCGCTCGGTCCGCTGCTCGCGGACCGGTCCGTCGCCGCGGTGTACGGCGCGCGCCGCTGGCCGGCGTTCGACGCCCGGGGGACCGCGACCGCGGCGGGCACGGCCAACGACGTGGGGACGGCCGACATCGGCGTCGCGGGCCTGCGGCGGATGCTGGGGCCCGACCGGTTCAGCGGTTCGGTGGGCCGCGGCGTGATCGTGGGCCTGGTGGACACGGGCGTGGACTTCACCCACCCCGACTTCATGATCGATTCGGTGGGCCGCTCGCGGATCCTCTACCTGTGGGACCAGACGCTGCCCGGCACCGGGCCCGGCGTCGTGGGCGGCACGAGCTTCAGCTACGGAGCCGAGTGCGTGCAGGCGACGCTCACGGCGGCGGGCTGCCCCTCGCGCGACAGCGTGGGCCACGGCACCCACGTGCTCGGCACCGCCGCCGGCGACGGCAGCGCGACCGGCAACGGCCAGCCGGCGGGGCAGTTCGCCGGGGTGGCGCCCGGGGCGGACCTGATCGTCGTCAAGAGCACCTTCCTCTCCGGCGACGTCGTGGACGGCGTCAACTACATCTTCAGCCGCGCGGCACAGCTGGGCCGCCCGGCGGTGGTGAACCTCAGCCTCGGCGCGCAGTGGGGGCCGCACGACGGCACGCTGCCCGAGGAGGAGGAGCTCGACTCGCTGGTGGGTCCGGGGCGCATCGTGGTGGCGGCCGTCGGCAACGCGGGCGACAACGCGAACGCCGCGCCGGCCGTGGCCACCGAGGACGTGCACGCGTCGGCGCTGCTCCAGACCGGCCAGCAGGCGGCGTTCACGCTCACGGTGCCGTCTTACGTGCCGGCGCCCGGGCCGGACAACGACTTCGTCGTGCTGCAGCTGTGGTACGCGGGCGCCGACTCGCTGACCGTCGCCGTCGTGCGGCCCGACGGCTCGAGCGTCGCCGCCACGCCCGGCACCACCGTCAACGCGGACAGCACGGACGGGTGGGCGTACGTCGAGAACGGGCCGGGCACCACGATCGCCCTGACGCGCGACAACCTCGCCTTCGTGGTGATCGGCGACCTCGGCGGGGCCGGGACCCATCCGCCGGCCCCGGGCACGTGGACCGTCCGCGTCACCAGCCAGGCGTCGAGCAGCGGCAAGCCGGTTCACCTGTGGGTGGCCGAGGCGGCGCTCGGCGCGGCCGGCACCGGGCAGGGCGTCTCGCTCGGACCGGGGGCGAGCAACGGCTACCTGGTGGCCACGCCGGCCACGGCGGGCCGGGTCCTGGCGGTCAGCGCGTACGTGACGCGGCTGCGGTGGAAGGACGTGAACGGCGAGCCGGAGCAGTACAGCAACCGCGAAGCGGTCGGCGACCTGGCGTGGTTCTCCGGGCCGGGGCCGCGGCGCGACGGGGTGCAGAAGCCGGACATCGCGGCGCCGGGCCAGGGCGTCGCGTCCGCGCTCTCGGGCGCCGCGTCGGTGCCCGTCGGGCGGGTGATGCAGGACGGCCGGCACTGGATCCTCGAAGGCACGTCGATGGCGGCCCCGTTCGTCACCGGCGCGGTCGCGCTGCTGCTCGAGCGCGACGCGAAGCTCACGCCGGAGGCGGCGCGCACACTGCTCGTGGGCGCGGCGCGCATCGACAGCTTCTCGTTCCACCCCTACGACGGCCGACCCAACGGGGCCCCGAACGCCTCGTGGGGCTACGGGAAGCTGTCCGTGCCCTCGGCGCTCGACGCGCTGAGCGCCGAGATGCTCGGCCAGGGCGGCGAGATCAACCTGTCGGAGAACCCGGTGCGCGGCTCGTCGGTCGTGATCCACGTCGCGGGCGCGGCGCAGCGGGCGGCGGTGTACACCTTCAGCGGCGCGCTGGTCCGCGACCTCGGCGCCGCGCCCGCCGGGCGGGTGCAGTGGGACCTGACCACCGGCGACGGGCGCCCGGTCGTCAACGGCGTGTACATCCTGGTCGTGGACCTCGGCGGCGGGACGGTCCTGCGGCGCCGCCTGTACGTCGCCCGGCGGGGCCCGTGACGCGGCGCGTCCCGGCGTCCCTCGCCCTGGCGGCGGCCCTGGCGGCCGCGGCGGTGCCGCGGGCGCAGGCCCAGGCCAACGGCACGACCTCCGGCGCGGTGCTCGCGATTCCCGCCACCACGCGCGCGCTCGGCCTCGGCGGCGCGTACACCGCCGTCATCGGGGACGTGGGCAGCCTGTTCGTGAATCCGGCGGGGCTGGCGCCCATCCGCACGGTGGCGCTGGGGATGAGCTACCAGCGCTATCTGATGGGCTCGTACCTGGTGAGCGGCGGCGCGGCGTTCGGGCTCGGCCAGTTCGTCGTCGGCGTCGGCGCGAACCTGCTGGACTTCGGGCAGGACACCGTGTACCGGCCGGACCCGGCGTTCGGGGGCGACCGGGGCATCGCGGATCCCACGGGCGCGATGGCGGGGGCCTACAGCGCGGAGGCGACGGGCTCGGTCGCGTACCGGCTCGGCATGTTCGCCGTCGGCGTCAGCGCGAAGTGGCTGCAGGAGCACGTCTCGATCCCGGACACCTCGCTCTACAACGCCTCGGGACTCGGGGTCGACGCCGGCGCCGACCTGGCCTTCTTCGACATCGCCGCGATCGGGGTCGTGGTGCAGAACATCGGCGGCGACCTCACGACCAGCACGCGCACGGGCGCACCGTTGCCGCGCACCGTCCGGGCGGGTTTCTCGCTGAACGTGGTGGACCCGCAGGGCACGCCCCGGCTGCTGCTGGTGGGCGACTGGGTCTCGCCGCGCGGGGCGAGCAGCTACTGGGCGTTCGGCGTGGAGGCGGGTGTCGTGGCGGACGGGATCGGGCTGCTGGGCCGCGCCGGCATCGCGACGGGGCAGGCGCCCACCGACCAGCGGTCGCTGGTGTTCGGCGGGACGCTGGTGTTCCACAACCTCCAGCTCGACTACGGGTACGAGGGCTTCAGCAGCCTGGGCGGCGGCACGTCGCGCTTCGGCGTGAGGTGGTCGCCGTAGGCCGCCGGCTCCGCACGGCCCTGCGCATCGTCGCGGCCGTGCTGGGCCTGGGGGCGGCCGGCGTCGCCCTCGCGTGGCTGGTCAGCCGCGACGTGCGCTACGTCGCGCGCGCGGCGGTCGAAGAGGCCCTCATCCTGGTGCACCGGCGCCCGATCGCGGCGGTGGTGGCCGACCCGGCGACCGATCCCGCGACGCGCGCCAAGCTCCAGCTGGTGCTGGCGGCGCGGGCCTTCGCCGCCGACTCGCTGCACCTCGCGGCGCGCGCCACCTACACCACCTACTCGCGCGTCCGCCGGGACACGCTGGTCCTGGTGCTCACGGCGAGCCGCTCCGACCGGCTGGCCGCGCTGACGTGGTCCTATCCCGTCGTCGGGCGGGTCCCCTACAAGGGCTTCTTCCATCGCGAGGAGGCGCTGGCGGAGGCGCGGCGCCTCGAGCGGCGCGGCATGGACACCTACGTCCGCGTTTCGAACGCCTACTCCACGCTGGGCTGGTTCAACGACCCGCTGCTCTCGACCATCGTGCGGGAGGACTCGGTCGACCTGGCCGCGACCGTGATCCACGAGATCCTGCACAACACGGTGTGGGTGAAGGGCAGCGTGCCGTTCAACGAGTCGCTGGCGGACTTCGTGGGCTACCGCGGCGCGGCCGCGTTCTTCCTCGCGCGCGGCGACAGCCTGAACGCGGCGCGGGCGGTAGCGCGGTGGCAGGACGAGATCCGGCTCGAGCGCTTCTACGACTCCCTGGCCGCGCGGCTGACGCGCCTGTACGCCGGGAACCTGCCGGCGGACGCGCTGCGCGGCGCGCGGGAAGCGGTCTTCGACTCGGCGCGGGCAGAGCTGGCCGGACCGGTGGCGCGCACGCTGCGCACGATCGACGCGCGCTGGCTGGCCGCGCGGCCCCTCAACAACGCGGTGGTCATCGCGGCGCGGCTGTATCGGACGCACCTGGACCGCTTCGAGGATCTGCTGGCGGCCGGGCACGGCGACCTGCTGCGGACGATCGCGGAGGTGCGGCGCCGGGTGGCGGGAGCGGCCGACCCCTGGGCCGCGCTGGGAGTGCCGCCGGGCTCCTGAGCGCCGGGGCCCGCGGCGGGCTCAGGCCTGGGCGTCCGACCTCGTCTGCCGGGTGCGCCACCGCGCCAGCGGATTGCCGGCGAGGGCGAGGATCTCGGGGTCGACCGCGCCGCCGGCGAGCGGCGCGGCGAGCGCGTGCGTCAGGTGGCGGCGCAGCGCGGCCGGGTCGCCGGACCACCGCCACGTGCCGATCACGTCCGCCGGATCGCCCGGATCGGTGGACTGCGCCAGCGCAAACCCGTAGCCGCTCTTCCACCGGTCCAGCCGCGCGATCTGGTGCGCCCACTCGCGGCTCCCGTCGTTCCAGGCGGTCACCACCAGCGGGCGGTCCCCGGCATCGAGCGCGGCCGCCGGCAGCTGCTGCGCGCCGATCGCCCGGGCGATCGCGGCCGCCAGCGGCTCGTCGTCCGGCGTCGCGGCGCCGCACACGGCCGGCCGCCACGGCATCGCCTGCACCAGGCCCACCAGCGCGCGGAGGCAGGCCGCAAGCATGGGCGGGGCGCCGTCCGTGCCCGGCGCCGCCCCCCCCCCCGACGGGTCGCCGCCCGCGTCGAGCAGGATGCCCCCCGTCTCGGCGAAGGCCCGCTCGCGCACGGTGAAGCGGCGCGGCTTCTTCCCGCCGAGGGTCGCGGCGCGGCGGGTCGCCTCGACCTCGTGCTCGGCCTCCCGCCGCGGCACGTCGTGCTCCGCCGACTGCCGCGCCCCCTCGAAGGAGACCTCGGCGGCGTCGTACTGCCCGGCCGCGCGGAGGATGTGGCCACGCAGCATCAGCGTGTCGGTGTGGGGCTCGAGCGCGAAGGCGCGGTCGAGCACCAGCAGCGCGCGCGCGTACTCGCCGGCGCGGTACGCCGCGTACGCCATCTCGTGCCAGGCCAGGGCGAGGTTGGCGTCGATCTCGATCGCCTCCTCGAGCGCAGCGATCGCGTCGCGGGTCCGCCCCAGCTCCGCGAGCGCGGCGCCCTTGATCGCCCGCGGCATCGCCGCCTCGGGGCCGAAATGGTCCTCGGCCCGCATCGCCAGGTCGAGCGCGTCGTGGAGGCGACCGTCGCGGCGCAGCAGCTCGAACAGCTCGAGCCAGCCCGAGCGCAGATCCGGGTCGGCGGCGAGCGCGGCGCGGTAGGCCTTCTCGGCCTCCGCGGCCTTGCCCTCGCGGCTGTACCAGCGCGCCTTGGCGAGGCCTTCCTCTCCAGGCTTGAAGCGGAACACGGCGTACGACGAGGTGAGGCGCATAGTCGGGCGAGGGAGAAGATACCCGCCGCGGGCGATGCGGCCAGTCCGAGGGCGCGGACGCTGGCGCGGGCGGCTTGGCGGGCGCTACGTTATGCGACGATGACGACCGCACTCGCCGCTTTCGTGGAGCGCGAGCGGGTCCGGCTGCTCGCGGACCTCTCGGAGTGGCTCCAGATTCCGAGCATCAGCGCGCAGCCCGAGCACGCCGCCGACTGCCGGAAGGCCGCGGCCTGGATCGCGACCCGGCTCCAGCGCGTGGGGTTCGCGGTCGAGACGCTGGAGACCGGCGGTCCCCCGATCCTGTGGGGCGTCGGGCCCGAGGTGCCGGGCGCGCCGACGGTGCTGTGCTACGGCCACTACGACGTGCAGCCGCCCGACCCGGTGGGCGAGTGGCTCTCGCCGCCGTTCCAGCCCACGGTGCGGGACGGCAACCTCTACGCGCGCGGCACCGCCGACGACAAGGGCCAGGTCTACACGGTGGTGGCGGCGCTCGAGGCCCTCAAGGCCGTTCGCGGCGCCTTCCCGGTGAACCTCCGCTACCTGATCGAGGGCGAGGAGGAGACCGGCTCGAAGGGCCTGACCGAGCTGCTGACGCGCGAGCCGGAGCGGACCCGCGCCGCCGCGGTGCTGGTGACCGACGTGAGCTTCGTCGCGCCGGGACGGCCGAGCGTGGACGCCGCACTGCGCGGCATCATCCACGCCGAGATCCACGTGCGGACCCTGAAGGCGGATCTCCACAGCGGCACCTACGGGGGCGCCGCCCCGAACGCCATCGAAACGCTGTGGCACCTGCTCGAGCGGCTGAAGGGCGAGGACGGAAGGGTCCGGATCCCGGGCTTCTACGACCGCGTGAAACGACCCACGGCGGCGGAGCTCAAGGCGTGGCGGTCGCTGCCCGTCACCGAAAAGGGGTGGCGGGTCGAGGCCGGGGCCCGAGGGCTCAACGGCGAGAAGAAGTTCGGTTTCCTGGAGCGGATCTGGGCGCGGCCCACGTTCGAGGTGCACGGCATCGTGGGCGGGTACACGGGCGCCGGCAGCAAGACGGTGATCCCGGCCGAAGCCGCCGCGAAGATCTCCCTGCGGCTGGTGCCCGACCAGCGGGGCCGGGAGATCGCGGCCCTGCTGGTCAGGGCGGTCAAGCGCGCGGCGCCGAAGTACGCCGAGGTGAAGGTCACGGTCTTCTCGGCGGTGGACCCGGCGCAGACCAGCCTGGATTCCCGCGCCTACCGGGTGCTCGACCGGGCCTTCCGCGAGGTGTGGGGCCGGGGAATCGCGCCGATCCGCGACGGCGGGTCGATCCCGATCGTGCCCTTGCTGCAGCAGCGCAGCGAGGCGGTGCTGATCTGCGGTATCGGCCTGCCGGACGACCGGCTGCACGCGCCGAACGAGAAGCTCGCGCTGGAACAGATATGGAAAGGCGTCGAGCTGTTCGGGCGGTTCCTGGAACTGATGGGAGAGCAGTAGGCAGCAGCGGCAACTCCCCTGTTCCCTGACCGTCTCTTCACTCCCTACTTTCGGGGCCCTCGGCGCATCCTCGCCGGATCCGGCCGCCCGAAGCGTTCCTCGGTCCACGGGTCGCCGCGCATGTGGTACCCGTTCTGCTCCCAGAAGCCCGGCCAGTCGCCCTCCATCAGCTCCAGGCCGCGCACCCACTTCGCCGACTTCCAGAAGTACAGGTGCGGCACCAGCAGCCGGGCGGGGCCGCCGTGCTCGGGGAGCAGCGGCTCGCCCTCGAAGTGGGTCGCGACGAGGTTGGCGTCCCGGTCCAGGTCGGCGAGCGGCAGGTTGGTCGTGTAGTCCTCCTCCGCGTGCACCAGGACGTGCGAAGCGCCGGGGCGCACGCCCGCGCGCTCGAGCAGCAGCCGCACGGGCACGCCCGAGAAGGTGTTGTCGAACCGCGACCACGTCGTGACGCAGTGGATGTCGCACAGCACGTCGCGCCTGGGGAGGCTTTCGAACTCCGCCCAGGAGATCTCGAACGGGCGGTCCACTTCGCCGAAGACGCGGAAGGTCCACCGCGCCAGGTCGGCGCGCGGCACGCTCCCGTAATGGAGCACGGGCCACTTCACCGTCTGGACCTGGCCGGGCGGCAGGCGCACCCGGTCGCGGGTGCGGACGTCGAGCTTGTCGGGCATGCTGCAAGATAGCAGGGCCCCGGCGGCGACTCTGCAACCGCGACCCGCGGTGCTAGATTCGCTCGTGCCTCAGCGCGAGCCCCTCTCTCCGCCGCTCCTCGCGATCGCCTGCGCGCTGGCCGCCCTGCCCGCCGCCTGGCTCGCCCTCGCCGCCGACGTCCTGGTCGCCAATGCGGTCGGAGGGCTGCTCGGCTTCGGCTGGTCCGGTTTCGCGCTCTCCCCGTGGTTCACGCCGGTCGCCGCGCGCGGCTGGGACGGCGCGCACCCGCCCGCGCTGTGGGCCCTCGCCCTCCTGGCCGGTCCGGTGGGCGCGGCGCTGCTCGGGCTGGCGCTGCACGCCGCCGTGCAGAGCGTGCGGAGCGGGGCGTGGGTGCGGGTGCTGGCCCTGGAGTGGGCGGCCTTCGCGGCCCTGCGCCTGCCCGCGCTGCTCGTCGCCGGCGTCCTCGCCCGGGCGCCGGGTCCCGTGAACGAGCTCTACCGGAGGCTCGGGGAGCCGCAGAGCGGGCGCGGGGCCCTCGCGCTGCTGGCCGCGCTCGCGCTGTGGGGCGCGGCGGCCGCGGTGGCGCATCTCGCGGTAGCCGCCGGCCGCGGCTGGATGCGCGTGGACGGGCGGGCGTTCCGGCGCCGCCTGGCGCGCGTCGTGGCCGGGTATCCCTCGCTGGTGTCGCTGGCGGGCTGGAGCGCCGCGGCGGCGTGGGCGCCGGCGCCGTGGATGGCCGGGTGGCTGTTGCTCACCCTGGCCGCGCTGCACGTCCTGACCCCCTGAAGACGCGGTGTAACCTTTTGGGGGCCCCGCGCGTCCTATAGGGTGTAGGTCCTCGAGTCGAGCCCGCGGAGGCTCGCGGGCTCCGACTGTCCCTTCAGTAACGCGAGTGGGGCGCCGGCCTCAACCGCCCCAGCCCCACTCGCGCCTCTCTCCTCAGGCCGCGCTCGTCGCCGCGTCGAAGGCCTGGACGCCGCCGAAGCCGAAGGTCCGCACGAAGGCGTCCACCACGGCCTCGCGCACCGGGTCCCCGAGCTCGGCGCCGGCGCGCGCGCCCGGTGCCCCCGTGCCTCCGCGCCCCTGGGCCTCCAGCTCCTTCGCGACACTGGTCATCACGACGTCCGGGATCCCGCACGGCACGATGAGGTCGAAGGCCGAGAGGTCGTCGGTCACGTTGAGCGCGAAGCCGTGCCACGTCACCCACTGGCGGACGTGGATCCCGATGCTGGCGATCTTCCGCCCTCCCGTCCACACGCCGGTGTAGCGCTCCCGCCGCTCGCCGGGGATGCCGAAGCGCCCCAGCGCGGCGAACAGCGCCTCCTCGATCTGGCGCAGGAACCAGTGCAGGTCCTTCCGGTGCGCGGCGAGATCGAAGATCGGGTAGCCGACGAGCTGGCCCGGGCCGTGGTAGGTGACGTCGCCGCCGCGCTCGATCTCGAACACGTCGATGCCGCGGCGTCGCAGGGCGTCGGGGGCGATGGGGAGGCTGGTCGCGCGCGTGCCCCGGCCCAGCGTGACCACCGGCGGGTGCTCGAGCAGCAGCAGGACGTCGCTGCCGAGCCGGCCGGCGATGCGGTCCTCGGCGATGGCGCGCTGGAGCCGCAGCGCTTCGGCGTAGGGCACCAGGCCGAGTTGCGCGACGGCGAGGCTTCCCGCGCTCACGCGGACGGCCCCGTGGCGTCCACGAAGATCCGGCGGGCCACCAGCGCGGCCACCAGGCACAGCGCGGCCACGGCGGCCAGGCCGGCCCGGCCGGCGAGCCGGTGCGCCGGCAGCGTCGCGCCGGCCACCAGGGCGGTGCCCATCACGGCCATCATCGCCAGCGCCGCGCGGCGGAACCCGCCGCCCACGGGCCGGCCGACCGCCCAGGCCACCAGCGCTCCCGCGACCACGCCGCCGAAGCCCGCCGCCGCGGGGCCGATCGCGGGCATGATGGGCTCCGGCGTCGCGGACGGCGTGGCGAGACCGTGGGCGCTCATGGCGAACAGCACCAGCGCGACCACGGCGCCGCCGGTGGCGGAGCCCACCACGATCGCGGCGAGCGCGCTGCCGACGGGCGGCGGAAGCTTCAGATGTGGATCACCCGGCCCATCGCGTCGAGCGCGGCCTCGGCGACGGCCTCCGCGAAGGTGGGATGCGCGTGGATCGCGAGCTCGATCTCCTCGACCGTGTACTCGTTGGCGCGCGCCACCACCAGCTCGTGGATCAGCTCGGTGGCGTGCGCGCCGGCGATGTGGGCGCCGAGGATCTCGCCGTACTTCTTGCCGCTGAGGATCTTCACCAGCCCGTCGGTCTCGCCCGCCGTGCGCGCCCGGCCGCTGGCGCTGAACGGGAACCGCCCCACGGCGTACTCGAGCTTGCGCTCCTTGCACTGCTCCTCGGTGAGGCCGACGCTCGCGACCTCGGGGTGGCAGTAGGTCGCGCCGGGCACGCCGCTGTAGTCGATGGGGTGCGGCTTGAGGCCGGCGATGGCCTCGGCGGCGACCATGCCCTCGCGGCTCCCCTTGTGGGCGAGGAGCGGCGGGCCGGCCACGTCGCCGATGGCGTACACGCCCGGGGCGGTGGTCCGCATCGCCTGGTCCACCTGGATGAAGCCCCGGTCGGTGAGCTTCACGCCTGCGGCCTCGAGGCCGAGGTTCTCGGTGATCGGCGCGCGCCCGGTGGCGATCAGCACCTTCTCCACCGTCAGGGTCTGCGGCTTGCCGCCCACGGCGTACGTGATCGTCACCCCGCCCTTGCCCTTCTCGGCCTTCTGGATCTGCGCGCCGGCCGCGACCGTGATGCCGCGCCTCTTGAACGCCTTGGCGACGACGTCCGACATCTCCGCGTCCTCGACGGGGAGGATGCGCGGCAGCACCTCGAGCAGGGTGACCTGGCTGCCGAAGGCGTTGAACACGTCGGCGAACTCGCAGCCCACGGCCCCGGCGCCGACCACCGCGATCGTCTTCGGCGCCGCCTGGAGCAGCAGCGCCTCGTCGCTCGAGATCATCGTGCTCCGGTCGATCGTGAGTCCGAGCTGAGGGAGGTCCTTCGGCCGGGAGCCGGTCGCGATCACCACCGCCTTCGTCGCCGTGAGCTCGACCGTGCCGCCCTCGGCCTTCGCCACGGCGACCTTCCGGCCGGGGAGCAGCTTCCCGGTGCCCTTCACCATCTCGATCTTGTGCTTCTTGAACAGGAAGTCGACGCCGCGGGAGTTCTGCTCGGCGACCTTCCGGGACCGGGTCATCGCGACGCCGTAGTCGGTCTGCACCTCGCCGGCGGTGACGCCGAGGTCCTTGGCGTGGCGCATCAGGTTCGCGACCTCGGCCGAATGGAGCAGGGCCTTGGTGGGGATGCAGCCGATGTTGACGCACACCCCGCCCGCCTTGTCCTTCTCGACCACGCCGACGGTGAGCCCCAGCTGGGCGGCGCGGATGGCCGAAACGTAGCCGCCCGGCCCGGCGCCGATGATGACAACGTCGAAAGTCGTAGCCACGGAGGCTCCTAGAGCAGCATCGCGAGGGGATTCTCGAGCATCAGCTTCACGGACTGCAGGAACTTCGCGCCGGTCGCCCCGTCCACGACGCGGTGGTCGCAGGACATCGTCACGCGCATGGTGCGCCGCACCGCGAGCTGGCCGTCGACGGCCACGGCCCGTTGCGCGATCCGCCCCACCGCCAGGATGCCGGCCTCGGGCGGGTTGATCACCGCGGTGAACTCGTCGATGTCGAACATGCCGAGGTTCGAGACGCTGAAGGTGGCGCCGGTGTACTCCTCGGGCGCGAGCCGGCGCGCGCGCGCCCGCTCCGCCAGCGCCTTCGACTCGGCCGCGATCTCGAGCAGGCCCTTGCGGTCGGCGTTCCGGATGACCGGCGTGATGAGGCCGTCCTCGACGGCGACCGCCATCCCGACGTGCACGTCGCCGTAGGTGCGGATCCGGTCGTCGAGGAACGACGCGTTCACGGCCGGGTGCTGCCGGAGCGCCAGGGCGACCGCCTTCACGATCAGGTCGTTGAACGAGATCCGGGTCGCGTCGCCCAGGCCGGCGAGGTGCTGCCGCGCCTCCCAGGCCCGCTCCATCTCGATCTCGCTGGTGAGGAAGAAGTGCGGGATGGGGCCGATGGACTCGGCGAGCCGCCGCGCGATGGTCCGGCGCATCGTGGTGAGCGGGACGTCGCGGAACCCGCCCGGCGGCGCGGCGAGCGCGGCGACCACCCCGAGGGCGGGGGCCGCCGGCGCGACCGCGGCCGCCGCCAGGCCCGCGCGCCCCTGCGGCCCCGTGCCCGCCGCCTCCACGTCGCGGCGCGTGACGCGTCCGGCCGGGCCGGTGCCGGCGACGAGGCGCAGGTCGAGGCCCCGTTCGGCAGCCAGCCGGCGGGCGAGGGGCGAGGAGCGAACGCGTGAAGGCGTGGGTGTAGGGTGTGAGGGTGTAGGGGGTAGGGTCGCTAGGGTCGCCGCGCCTGGCGTCGCGGCAGCCACGGGCGCCTTCGCCGGAGTTCCACCCGCCGACACCCTACCCCCCACACCCTGGGGCGGCGGGGCGGCGGCGGCCGGGACACCCAGCTGGCTCTCGATGTCCTCGTCCGCCCCCCCCACGATCGCGACGAGCGCTCCGACGGGGACCGTGCTGCCCTCGGGAAGCACCACCTTGCGCAGCACCCCGTCCTCGCGCGCCACCAGCTCCATCACGGCCTTGTCGGTCTCGACCTCGGCGAGGGTCTCGCCCGACTTCACGGCGTCGCCCTCCTTCTTCTTCCACGCCACCAGCCGCCCCTCCTCCATCGTGGGCGACAGCGCCTCCATCACGACCTTGGTGGCCACGGGGTCAGGAGATGTACAGGACCTGCTTGGCGGCGGCGACGACCTTCGCCGCGTCGGGCTTCGCGAGCTTCTCGAGCTGGCGGTTGTACGGCATCGGCACGTCGGCGCCGGTCACGCGCAGCACCGGCGCGTCGAGGTCGTCGAACGCCTCGCGCTGGATCCCGTCGACCACCGAGGCGCCGATGCCGGCGAGCGGCCAGCCCTCCTCGACGATGACGCAGCGGTTCGTCTTCCGCACCGACGCCAGGATCGTGGGCAGGTCGAGCGGGCGGATGGTGCGCGGGTCCACGACCTCGGCCTCCACGCCCTCCTTGGCCAGCGCCTCCGCGGCCTTGAGCGCGACCGCCACCATCTTGGCGTGCGCCACGATGGTCACGTCCTTCCCCGGGCGCTTGACGTCGGCCACGCCCAGGGGGACGATGTGCTCGCCGTCGGGCACGTCGCCCTTCTGGTTGTACAGCATCTCGCCTTCGATGAAGATCACCGGGTTGTCGTCGCGGATGGCGCTCTTGAGGAGCCCCTTGGCGTCGGCCGGCGTCGCGGGCGTCACGACCTTGAGGCCGGGCACGTGCGCGTACCACGCCTCGAACGACTGCGAGTGCTGGGCCGCCAGCATCAGCGCCGCGCCGCCGGGCCCGCGGAACACGATGGGCATCGGCACCTGTCCGCCCGACATGTAGAGCATCTTGGCCGCGGAGTTCACGATCTGGTCGAGCGCCAGGAGCGCGAAGTTCCAGGTCATGAACTCGATCACGGGCCGCAGGCCGGCCATCGCGGCGCCGACGCCCACCCCCGCGAACCCCAGCTCGGTGATGGGCGTGTCGACCACGCGCATCGGCCCGAACTCCTCGAGCAGCCCGCGGCTCACCTTGTAGGCGCCCTGGTACACGCCGACTTCCTCGCCCATCAGGAAGACGTCCTGGTCCCGCGCCATCTCCTCGCGCAGGGCCTGGTTCAGCGCGTCGCGGTACGTGAGGACCGGCATCAGGACGTGGTCTCGCGGTAGACGTCGGTGAGCAGCGCCTCGGGCGCGGGGTCCGGGCTCTCGTCGGCGAACCGGACCGCGTCGTCGACCTCGTCCGCGACCTCGGCCTCCATGGTCTGCCAGCGGTCGTCGTCCAGCAGGCCGTCGCCGCGCAGCTTGTCGGCGAAGGTGTGGATCGGGTCCTTGGCCTTGGCCTGCTCGACCTCGTCCTTGGTGCGGTAGTGGCCGTGGATCGGGTCCGACATCGAGTGGCCCATGAAGCGGTAGGTGCGGATCTCGAGCAGCGTGGGCACGTAGCGCTCGCGGGCGCGCTGGGCGGCACGGGCCACCGCGTCCCGCACCTTCAGCACGTCCATCCCGTCCACCACCTCCGCCGGCATGTCGTAGGAGCAGGCGCGCTGCGCCACGTCGTAGATCGCGGAGGCGCGCTCCAAGGCGGTGCCCATCCCGTAGCGGTTGTTCTCGCAGATGTAGATCGCGGGCAGGCGCCACACCGCCGCCATGTTGAGCGCCTCGTGGAAGGCGCCGTTGTTCACGGCGGCCTCGCCGAAGAACCCGACCGACACCTGGTCGCCCTCGCGGTACTTGATCGCGAACGCCACGCCCGTCACCAGGGGGATGTGGCCGCCCACGATCGCGTGCCCGCCGAGGAAGTGGGTGGCGGCGTCGAAGATATGCATCGACCCGCCCTTGCCGCCCGAGCTGCCGGTCGCCTTCCCGAACAACTCCGCCATCACGGCGCGCGAGGAAACGCCGCGCGCGAGCGCCTGCCCGTGCTCGCGGTAGCTCGTCATGATGGTGTCGTCGGGCCGGAGCGCGGCCATCGTGCCGACCGCGACCGCCTCCTGCCCGATGTACAGGTGGCAGAAGCCGCCGATCTTGCCGAGGGCGTAGGCCTCGCCCGCCTTCTCCTCGAAGCGCCGGATGAGCAGCATGTCGCGCAGCATCCGGCGCAGCACGTCCGGCTGGTCGGCGGCGGGCGCTTTCCCGGGCGCGGCGGCGGCGACGGTCACGGGGGGCGCGGGGGGGCGCTTCACGCGCCCGCGGCGGCACGCCGGGTCTGCTCCCAGGCGTGGTACGACGAGCGCACCAGCGGGCCCGACTCGACGTGCCGGTAGCCCAGCTCGCGCCCGATGCGCGCCAGCTCGGCGAACTCCGCGGGCGTCCAGTAGCGGGCGACCGGCAGGTGCGCGGCCGAGGGGCGGAGGTACTGCCCGATGGTGAGGATGTCCACGCCCACCCCGCGCAGGTCGCGCAGCGCCGTCACCGTCTCGTCCCACGCCTCGCCGAGCCCCACCATGATGCCCGACTTGGTCGTCAGCGCCGGGTCCATCGCCTTCGCGCGCGCCAGCAGCTCGAGCGCGCGGTCGTAGCGCCCGCCGGGCCGGGCCAGGCGGTAGAGGCGCGGCACCGTCTCGAGGTTGTGGTTCAGCACGTCCGGCCGGGCCTCGACCACGATGCGCAGCGCGGCCTCGCTGCCCTTGAAGTCGGGGATCAGCAGCTCGATCGACGCGCCCGGGAGGCGGAGCCGCGTCTCCGCGACCACCGCGGCGAACTGCTCTGCACCCCCGTTGGGGAGATCGTCGCGGTCCACCGACGTCACGACCAGGTATTCCAGTCCCATCGCCGCCGCCGCCTCGGCCAGCCGCCGCGGCTCCTCGGCGTCGAGCGGGAGCGGCGTGCCGTGGGCGACCGCGCAGTAGGCGCAGTTCCGGGTGCACACGTCGCCGAGGATCATGAAGGTCGCGGCGCGATGCTCCCAGCACTCGCCCACGTTGGGGCAGTGCGCTTCCTCGCACACCGTGTGTAGGCCCCGGTCGCGCATCACCCGCCGCACCTCGGCGTAGTTCGCGCCACCCGGCGCCTTCACCTTGAGCCACGCGGGCTTGCGGGCGGGGGCGCCGTCCACGGCGAGGGGCTCGCCCCGTCGCGACGTGATCTGGACGAGCGGAAGAGGCACGGTGGTCATTGGAAGCGGGAAACATAGCCGCGGCCCCGGGGCCGGGCCAGTTCGCATCAACCGTCCGGTTGACCGGGCTTCTTGAGGTCCCGGAGCTCCTGCTCGATGGACGGCGGCAGGAGCATGTTGTCCGCGATCTCGGCGATCTCGTCGGCACGCCGCCACTCGCGCTCGAGGTCCCGCACCTCCGCCTGCTCGTCCACCGCCATCTCGAGCGCGAGGCCCTGGGCCCCCTTGAGGGTCGAGACCGCGATCTCGGCGCGGGTGGCGGTCGCGATCAGCTCCTGGGGCCCGCCGGCCCGCTCCACGACGGAGGCCGCCTCCTCCGCCTTCCGCTTTACCTTTCGCCCCTTCTTGAGGTTCACGTAGGTCAGGCCGTGGCGGAGCGCGCGCTCGGCGTCGCTCCCCTCGAGCATGGCGCCGACCTGGTCGCACCGGGGGCAGCGCAGCAGCAGGGCGAGATCCTGGTGCATGGTGCGCGACAGCCGGGCGCGCTGCACGTGCCGGGCGCGCAGCACCATCACGGCGCCGCAGTGGCCGCAGACCGGCGGCTCGATGTTCACCCTGCGGTTGCCGACGAGGCCCGTGTAGAGGCTGTCTCCGACGCGCGGCAGCTGCATGAACAGCCAGGCCGAGGAGCCTCCTGCGGCGATGTTGGTGGCGACGGTGACGCCGACGAACGCGATGGTGACGGGGATGACCACCTTGAGCCGCTCGCGCTCGCGCGCCTTGAGCCGCTCGCCGTACCGCCAGCCGGCCATCTCGATGCGCGGCGGCTTGCCGACGCGCACCACGTCGCAGGGACCGGCGCGCACCAGCGCGACCTGGTCGGTGGTGGCGGCGACGCGGCCGGCGGCGGCCATCCGCTCGAGCGCCGCCACGGTTTCCAGGCGGTCGTGCTGCGTGGTGAGGTTCCAGCGGCCGCACCGCTGGCAGATCACCCAGGCTCTGGCCTTCCACCCGTCGAAGGCGAACCGCCGGCCGATGCCGAGGCCGGACGCGCCGCCGTCCCCGCCGAGCGCGCCGGAGCAGAAGGCGCAGGTGGTGTACATCGGGGAAGCCCTACGAGCGGCGGTCGAATCTGGTGACGGCGCAGCTCGTGATGTCCCAGGCCGTGGCCCCCTCGAGGACGAGGTCGCGCACGATCTCGCCCGTGAGCGGGCCGAGCAGGATGCCCTTGCGGCCGTGCCCGGTGGCGTACCACAGGCCGGCGACCTCGGGGTCCGGGCCGATGAGCGGGCGCCCGTCGGGCGTGACGGGCCGGAGGCCGGCCCAGCTGCGGTGGATGCGCTGCGCCGCGATCGCGGGCAGCAGCGCCGCCGTGCCCGTGAAGATGTGCGCCAGCCCGCCGGGGGTGGTGTCCTTGGCGAAGCCGGCGGACTCCATCGTGGAGCCGAGCAACGCGTCCTCGCCGCGCGGGACGATGTACACGTGGCTGCCGAACAGGACGCCCGCGGGCTCGCCGGCGGGCCAGGTGACGACCACCATCTGCCCGCGGATCGGCTCGACGGGCAGCCGGCGCGGCAGGCCGCGCAGGGCGGGCGACCACGCGCCGCCCGCCACCACCGCGCCGCCGGTGCCGTAGCGGCGGGACGGCGTCGCCACCGCCGTGACGCGGCCCGCGGCGATCACGACCTCGGTCGCTTCCTCGTGGTCCGCCACCTCGACGCCGTGGCGCACGGCGTCCGCGAGCAGCGCGGCGGTGAGCGAGACGTTGTTGACGCGCGCGTCCTCGGGCGCGAGCAGCCCGCCCCGGGCCGCCGGGTTGATGCCCGGATGGCGCCGCCGCAGGGCGGGGGCGTCCAACCACTCGGCCGAGAGCCCCGCCGCGCGCTGCGCCCCGACTTGGGCGACGAGCGCCGCGGCCTCGTCGTCGCCGAGGGCGACCTGCACGCTCCCGCCGCCCACGTAGCCGACGTTCACGCCGGTGCGGCGGTCGAGCTCGGGCACCAGCGCGCGGTAGCGTTCCCGGGCGGCGATGGCGAGGGGAAGCAGGGGATCGTCGGGGAGCACCTCGACCTGCGGCGTCAGCATGCCGGCCGCGGCGCCGGAGGCCTCTGCCCCGGGCATCGCGCGCTCGAGGAGCAGGATGCGGTTTCCGCGCGCCGCGAGCGCCCGGGCCGTGGCGGCGCCCACGATGCCGCCGCCGATCACGACGCAGTCGTACGGATGGCCGCTCACGGCGTGCTTGCGCGAAACCCGGACGCCCGTAGCTTCGTAGGGCGAGTCAGGACAGGGACGGGAGGCGTCTGATGCTGCGCAAGGTCTTCGGCTTCGCGATTCTGGCGGTCGTGGCGTTCATCGTCCTCAGGCTGGCGCTCGGCCTCCTGAAGATCGTGCTCGGGTTCGCCTGGACCATACTGATGCTGGCCCTCGTGGGCCTGGTGATCTACTGGGTGATCAAGCTCATCTCGCCGGGCACGGCCCGGCGCGTGAAGGACATGATCTCGGGAGAGCGCGCGGCGGGCGGCGACCTCTAGCCCGCGCGGGCCCGGCAGGAGCGGTCGCGAGCGCCCCGGATCTCCGGGGCGCTCGTGCGTTTCCGGCGCCCTCACCGCCACGGCGCCACGGTGCTCGAGTGCAGGTGGCGGATCCGCCACCCGCCCTCGCGCCGCTCCAGGACGACGGTCGCCCGGCCGCGCTCGATGTCGTCGCCGCCGGGCAACGTCCACCGGTAGACCAGCACCACCCAGGCGAATTCGCCCGCGAGCTGGATGCGCACGTCCTCGACGGCGCCGTCGCCGCGGCCGAGCACCGCGGCGAGCCGCGGGGGACGCGTCACCACGATGCCGGAGGCGACGAAGTCGGCGTCCGGCGCGAGCAGCGTGTCGGCCGCGCCGTCGCCTCGCGCTTCGGCGGCCACGAAGCTCTCGACGACGGCCCGGACCCGCGCGGCCTCGCGCGGAGGATCGTAGGGCAGCGGGGAGCGCGGCACGCCGCGGGCCGCGCACGCGGCCAGCGCGAGCGTCAGGGCGCCGGCGACGACGGGGGAGCGCCGAGCGGCGCGCCAGCGCGGTAGCACTTGTGGCAGGGTCGGACCGTGCGGGCGGCGCGACGAACGCCTCCCGGGACGGTCAGCGGCGCGCCAGCGCCGCATCGACGCCCCAGACGATGAGCGGCATCAGCAGCTCGTGGTGGCCGGTGAGCAGGTAGCCCTTCCCGCCGTGCTGCGTCGGTCGCTGGACCACGTTGAGCCGCGGCCGGTAGTGGCGGATCATGTCGCAGTCCACGGCGGTGAAGCCGGTCGGCTTGCCGCCGCCGAGGTTGCGGGCCACGGTGAGCGCCTTGAGGAACACCTCCGGCATGATCACGGCGCTGCCGAAGTTGAGCACCACGCCGCCGTCGTGCAGGGCGGGGACGGCGGCCGCGAGCCGGCGGAAGTCCCGGAAGGTCAGCTCGCCGGTCGCGGCGCCGTCGGCGCCGGGGTGCTGGTGGATGATGTCGGCGCCGAGGGCCACGTGCACGGTGGCCGGGATGCCGCGCCGCAGCGCCGCCATCAGCACGCACTGCGCGCGGCCCGGCACGGTCTTGCGACGCTCGAGCCACCGTCCCAGCGACTCCCCGAGCCCGAGGCCGTTGTCCCGGCCCGCGGCGATCGCCGCGTTCATTTCGGCCCCGGTCTCCTCCGCCATGCCGAAGGTGCCGTCGCCGAGGCCGGCGGCCACGTCCTCGCTGGTGCCGCCGAACGCGGCCAGCTCGAAGTCGTGGATGGCCGCGGCGCCGTTCATCGCCACGTGGGTGAGGACGCCCTTGTCGAGCAGGTGGACCAGCAGCGGCCCGAGGCCGGTCTTGATGACGTGCCCGCCGATCATCGCGATCACGCCGCGCCGGCCCGCGGCGGCCGTGACGTCCGCGATCACCGCGCGCAGGTCCCGCGCGGCCAGGATGTCGGGCAGCGCCGCGAGGAAGTCGTCGAAGCTGCGCTCACCACGGGCGGGCGGCTTCGCCAGCAGCGCGGGGTCGACCTTGTTCGGCCGGCGCGCGATCGGCACGGTGCGGATCCGCGACAGGTCCGCTTCCGGGATGCGGCCGCCGTCGTCCTTCATCGCCTCACCTCCGGCTGCGCAGCGCCATCGACAGCGACCCGAGCGACAGGTGGGTCTTGATGATCAGCGGGATGCGGGTCGAGTCGGCGGCGAGGTACACCACCGCCTGGCCCCCCTCGGCGAACAGGCCGCGGCTCTTGAAGACGGGGCGCACCGCGATCGCGGCGAACCGGCCGGCCGGCGTGTCGACCGAGTCGGCCGACAGCACGGTCAGGGTCACCGGGTTCCGGTCGGGCTTGAAGTAGCGGTCGTAGGAGTAGGTCTGCCCCACCTCGAGCGGCACGGTGCGCGCGAAGTAGAAGAAGGACGCGTCGTCGAGCGGGCGGGCCGTCGTGGGCAGGCTGTCCTTCCCGTCCTGGATGAAGTAGCCCGAGTCGGCGTGGATCTCGTAGCTGTGGTAGTAGCGGTTGCCGTTCTCGTTGTTGTTCTGGACGAAGCGCAGCGAGGTGAGGTCGGCGACGCTGAACCACGACTCCAGCGTGTCGGTCATCGAGTAGAAGAACGCGGCGCGCCCGCGGATCACGAAGGCCACGTGGTAGGCGGGCGTGCCCCGGACCGTGTCCACGCCGAGCACTTCCATCGTCGCCCGGCCGACCTTGAAGATCCCGAACTTCACTTCGTACTCGAGCCGCTCGCCGGGCGTGAAGGGATGCGCCGCCGGGGCCGGATCCTGCGGCCGGCCGGCGGCGGGCGCCCGCGGCGCCGGGCCGGGCGCGCGCAGGGCGGCGAACGCCGCCAGGGCCGCGAGCGCCGCCGCGCTCCTCACGGCGACGAGGCCTGCCGGGGCGACGGCGCCGCCGCGGACCGCGCGCCGCCGCGGCGGCCGCGGCGGCCGGGACCGCGGCCGCCTCCCGGCGGCGCGGCCGGGTGCGCGCCGTGCGGGCGGGGCGCCGGCGCGCGGCGGCGGCGGGCCGTCGTCCAGGCCGCCCACGCCGAGCGGAGCGGGCGCGAGCGGGACGGCCGCAGCCGCGGGGCCGCGGGGGCCTGCGCCGCCACGACCTCGACGCGCCGCGCGTGGCGCGCGACCTCGAGCAGCAGCTCGGCGTCCGCGGCCCAGCAACCGTCGGCGCGGAGCAGGTCCCGGCTTCCGCGCTCCGAGATGGCGCGCGCCAGCGTCACCAGCCGGACCGCCTTGAGCGAGCACACCCAGTCGAGCGGGCGGTCGAGCGCGTCGCCCTTGGGGCGCCGCAGCAGCGCGGGCAGCAGCCGCCGCGCCAGCGCCTCGCGGCGGGGCAGGCCGCGCCGGCGCCGGTAGTCGGCGAGCGCGAGATCGGCGCCGCTCTCGATGCGGCGCACCAGCTCGGGCACGTCGTCGGGCGAGTCGGAGAAATCGGCCTGCAGCACCACCGCCAGGTCGCGGCGCGGCCGGTCGGAGCGCGCCACGGCGAGCCGCAGCAGCTCCTCGACGCTGCGGGCGTAGCCGCGCCGGTCGCGGTGGGTGATCAGGGTCATGGGCAGCGCCCGGGCGTACGGGGCGAGCACGTCGTCGGTCCCGTCCGTGGATCCGTCGTTCACCACCAGCAGCTGGTACTCGCGGGCGAAGGCGGTGAAGACCTGTCGCACCTTCCACAGGACGAGGCCGACGGTGGCGGCCTCGTTGTAGGCGGGGACCAGGACGTAAATCATCCCCTAAGTATGCAGCGGGAAGTCATGCCCGGTCCACTGACCTCCTAGCGCTGTCCACTCCCCAGCGCACTCGCCAGCACCTGCCGCAGCTCCGCCAGCTTGAACGGCTTGTGCAGCACCGGGCGGCCGGCCCGCTCCAGGAACGCCATGGTGTCGTCCCGCACCGTGTCGCCGGTCGAGAACACCACCCGCGCGGCGGCCGCGGGCGCCTCGCGGCTCAGCCGCTCGTACAGCTCGCGGCCCCCGAGGTTGGGCATCCGCACGTCGGTGACGATCAGGTCGTAGCCGCCCTCCCGCGCGCGGGCGACGGCCTGCTCGCCGTCGGTCGCCACGTCCACCCGGTGGCCCCAGGCCTCGAGCGTGGCGCGCATGTAGTGGAGGATGTGCGGCTCGTCGTCCACCAGGAGGATCCGGCCGGACCCGGGCACGGGCGCGTCGGGCGCCGCCACGACGGGCCCCGGCGCGTGCGCGGCGGGCAGCTCGACCGTGAACGTCGCGCCCTGGCCGGGGCATGAGCGGAGCAGGATGCGGCCCCCGTGCTCCTTCACGATGCCGAGGCAGATCGACAGGCCGAGGCCGGTGCCCTCGCCTTCGGCCTTGGTGGTGAAGAACGGCTCGAACACGCGCTGGTGCAGCTCCTCGGCAATGCCGGGTCCGTCGTCCGTCACGTCCACGGCCACGCCCTCGAGGCGGCGGCGCGCCTCCACGACGATCCCGCCGCCGCCGGGCCGGCCGGTCGAGGCGATCGCCTGGGCGGCGTTGTTCACGAGGTTGAGGAACACCTGCAACAGCTGGTTGGGGTCGGCGTCCACGTCCGGCAGATCGGGCTCCACGCCGAGCGCGATCTCGACGTGCAGCCCGAGCAGCTGGTTCCGGAGCAGCGCCACGGTGCGCTCGAGCACGGTGCCGATCGCGAGCGGCCGGCGGCCCCGCTCCTGGCGGCGGGCGAAGGTGAGCAGGTTCTTCACGATCACGGCGGCGCGCTGCGCCTCCTGCTGGATCACCTTGAGCGGCTGCGCGAGGTGCGCCGGCACGTCGCCGCTCTCCACCAGGTAGTCGGCGAAGCCGAGCACCGAGGCCAGCGGGTTGTTCAGCTCGTGGGCGACGCCGGCGATCAGCTGCCCGATGGCGGTGAGCTTCTCGGACTGGATCAGGTGTTCCTGCAGCCGGCGGGTCTCGGTGTGGTCCTCGATGATGACCACCGCCGACTCGTCGTCGTCGCCCTTGAGGGCCAGCGCGCTCACCGAGTAGATGCGGTGGTCCTGCCGGACCTCGGTGACGCCCGCGGCGCCGGGCGCCGCGATCGCGGTGCGCACGGGCTCCACCCACACCGGCGGCAGCAGCGTGGACCAGGGACGGCCGGGGAGCGCGGTCACGGGCGTGGCGGCGAGCGCGGCGAACGAGCGGTTCGCGCGCCGCACCAGGCCGCGGCCGTCCACGATGCAGATGGCGTGGCCGATCGCGTCGGCCATCTCCTCCCACTCGCGCTTGCCGACCGAGAGCAGGGAGAACAGCTGCGTGTTCTGGAGCGCCAGCACGATCTGCGCGGCGGCGGCGGCGACGAGCGGCTCCGCGGCGGCCTCGTAGGCGCGCGTCCGCCGCCCCCACACGGCGATCACGCCCATCGTGTGACCTGCGGCGTCGAGCGGCGCGCCCAGGCGCGCGGGGGTGGCGGTGCGGAGCACCTTGCCGGTGTGCCGCAGCCTGGCGAGGAACGGGTCGTCGGCGGGCGGGGGCGGGTCGCCGCGCAGCACCGCCGGCACCATCCGCGTGGGGTCGTCCACGGCAGGGAAGAGAACCGCGAGCGCGGCCGGATCGAACAGCCGCTCGAGCAGCTCGGCCGCGCGCTCGGCGACGGACTCGCGGCGCGCTGCGCCGCTCAGGCCGCGCGTGAACCGCGTCAGCTCGTCGAGGACCGACAGCGAATCCGTCAGACCACCCTCCCCGTGCCGCCGGC
>Ga0187779_10000566_pt1 | contig 24758 bp, 26 predicted proteins | sample 1015_Q2_SP10_10__FD_132435 | JGI IMG/M metagenome (GOLD analysis project Ga0187779, IMG submission 132435) | Tropical peat soil microbial communities from peatlands in Department of Meta, Colombia - 1015_Q2_SP10_10_MG | ecosystem: Environmental > Terrestrial > Soil > Wetlands > Peat | place... | reverse complement strand
TCGAACGCGTATTGCATGCGAAGAGTGACTTGAAAGAAATGGGGAAAAAAGAGAGATGGATGTTACAAAAATTGATCACTGGGCGGCCAGTGGCAGCGGTCCTCTTCATCGATCATCGCCGGCAGCCAAATTTATATTTCTGTTGCTCATCGTTGCTGCAGCAGTAATGTCTAAAAACCCATATCCTTTAATCGTTGGTTATGGAACGCTGATCGTTGTGGCCGGCCTATCAGGTCTTCCGTGGTCCAGAGTCATGGGACTTTCGTGGTACGCGTCCGTGTTTGCCTTTCTGTACAGCTTCAGTCTGCGAGGGGGGATATGGACCCATCTCCTGTTTGTCGTCAAGGCGATTACCCCCTCCTGTGCAATGCTGATGTTTATTGTGAGTACTCCTTATCCCAGAATATTTTCCTTGCTCAGCGTGGTGCTTCCCGAGATGATCGCGGCAGGCTTGTTCATGACCTACCGTACTCTATTTATTCTTCTCGATATGATGGATAATTTTGCAGTGGCAATTCGCATCCGTGGCGGCTTTTCACCGGGAAGTCTGTATAAGAACGGCGCCAACATATCAAGGGGCATAGCGATGCTGCTCGTGCAGGCGGTGGAGCGGGCATCGCGCATATACGCAGTAATGGTGGTAAGAGGATACAGCGGCAGTATGGCGGAGAAGAGCACGTTCCGGTTCCATCGTGCAGACTGGCTTCCGCTCGCTACCGGTGCTGCAGTACTTCTGCTCATAATATTCTGGAGATGATCCAAGGTGATACGCGAATTTACAAATGAATGCTTATGTTAGACAGGGATACAATTAACCAACAACCCGTTGACGATGTCATTGTCAGCGTCAGTTGCCTTAAACATGTCTATCCGGACACTACCGAGATCCATATGTGCGGACTTGATTTTGTGGTGAACAGGGGAGAGCGAGTCGTTGTGCTCGGTGGCAACGGATCCGGAAAAACGACGTTACTTTTTCATATTCTTGGCCTTCTCAAGCCGGATGAAGGCAGCGTCAAGGTATTCGGGATCAACCCGGCGGAACAGTACAATACTATTCGGGAACGGATCGGCGTGCTGCTTCAGAACGTAGATGACCAGATTCTCTCCCCGACGGTCTCGGATGATATCTCATTTTCTCCCCGTAACTACGGTTATGATAAAGATGAAACAGCCAGGATGGTTGATCAAATCATCTCCGAGCTTGGAATACAGCATTTGCGTGATAAGATCTGCCATTATCTTTCGGGTGGGGAAAAAAGAAAAGTGGCCCTTGCGGGCGCTCTGGTGATGCGACCCATGTTGTTGATCCTGGATGAACCATTCGAGGGACTCGACAACCGCTCTCGAATCGAACTCGTCACACTCCTCAATACGTACAATCAGGCAGGAATGACAATCATCATGTCAACCCATGACTTGAACCTGGTAGCGTCGTTTGCGGACCGCGTATACGTGCTTGCCCGTGGACGTGGCGTCATTTCCGCAGGGACGCCGTCTTCTATTTTTATGCAAGCGGATGTACTCAGAGCGACCAACATAGACCCCCCACTCCTCACGGAACTGTTCCTCAAACTGAGAGACCGGGGCGTTTCAGTTGAAGTGCCGATTCGCATCGAGCAGGCAGTGGATGATTTGATCCGAATTATCCGGCAGGGATAGCCCGGCTAAAAAAACCAATAAGACAAACGGAGGGACAGAGCATGCCGCAAAGTGGTTTGAAACAGAGAAGGGGTACGCTGATTCTTCTGATTTCACTGCTGATGGTTATTGCTGTTCTCATTGGCGGAGGTGTCGGCTACTTTGCTGAGCGCAAGGACCAGCGAGCGTTTCTCTTGTCGCTCAGTTTGGTCCCGCTTATCCCACTCTTGTCTTACATTCTTTATAAGAAAACTATTTTCCCTTATGTTCGTGGACTGGAGGACTCTAACCTGGAACTCCACATAAAGCAGGAAGAACTGCTGGATACCAAGGACGATCTATTTATAAAGTTTCTGGGAATCTACGACGCCAACCATGCTGCAAATTCCCCCCGTCTTTTCTCGGACCGATTGACGGAAGTCGCTGATATAACATCCCGTGTAATGGAGGCCGATGCATGCTTTATTTTTATCTATGACAAAAAAAAGGACGAGTTGTCTCTTGCGGCGACCAACGGGGTGCAGGTCGGGGCAATTGGACGGGTCCGTATTGCGCTGGGTGATGGCATAGAAGGATGGGTCGGCAGGAAGCTCGATCCGCTCATGCTAAAGGACTTTCATGCTGACGCCCGATTCCAGGAAACACCTGGCTTAGCTCTTGATGATTATGCGTCGTCTTACTGTTTGCCGCTCTTCGTATATTCAAACGACGCGCTGGTCGGGCTTATGGAAGTGTTCTATCGTAAAATTAAGAATTTTACGGACGAAGAAATAAATTTTTTCACAACGCTCTCAGGATTACTTTCCACGACCGTGCAAAATGAACAAATGCAGGTCGAGCTCCGAAAAATGAATATCGAACTCGAACAATGGATCTCTGAAAAAACTGAGGAATTTAGGGCATCCGAAGAACGATACCGGACGCTCGTTGAGAATGCCAGTGAATCGATTTTCCTGCTCGCCGAAAACGGTGACGTTGTTTTTGCAAATGAACAGGCAGCGCACTTGTCCGGGTATGCAAAGTACGACCTCCTGCATAAGAACTTATTAGATCTTTTTATTGATCCCGCAGTGACGAGAGAAATGTTCGCAGAACTGCTTCAGGGTCGGCAAGTCTTCAGACATGGTGAACTATGGAAAGCTAACGGTTCCAAGGTTCCCGTAGCAATCAGCGCAGTGAGGCTGTCGCTCATGGGAAAACAATTTATCCAGTCGGTTGTTCATGATGTATCTTCAGAGGCCCGGCTCGAAAAACTTTTAAAAGAAAAAGATCGGGAAATTGCTTCTCTTAAGGGAAGACTGGGTTTATGAATTGATCAGCAGGAGGTCTTATCGCCCTCTTCTATTTTAGCCTTTACAGTCACGGGTACGTGTGGTATAAATTATGCATACGCAACTTTTACTTAACAATTGCCCTCTTATATGAAGATCATACGAATATTTAAGACGCTTGCGGTCATCCTTGTTCTGTCCGCCGCAGTGTATTGCGGATACCTTCTTTTTCGGGGAAGGGACATAGCTGTTCCTGTCCTCTTCAAGCCTGCGGTCGGAGAACGGTTGTTGCTAAGCATGGATGGTTTTCAGTTCTCGCAGTATGCCGGTAAGAAAACTACCTGGCAGATGGTGGCTAGAAGTGCCGATCTCTACGGAAATAAAGAAGCGAAGTTAAAAGAATTAGAAATCACTTTTCATAGTCCTGATGACCGTACACAGGCAAAGCTCCGCGGTGAAACGGGCACCATGGATACCGTAACTGGAGATGCGTCAGTGCGGAGAGGTGAGAAAGACGTCACAATCGTTACGAGTGACGGCTACCTTTTAAATACGAACTCGCTCTTCTGGAAAGCGGGCGAACAGCTTGTCTGGACTCCTGAGCCCTTCAAATTGGTAGGCAGCGAGATTTATCTCGAGGGAGTGGGCCTTTCTGCATATGCGGATATGCGATCACTTGTGGTGAAGAATCATGTCATGGCAGTGTTGCAAGAATGATTGGTTTATCATCCTGACAGTCAGCCTTCTCATAAACGTCGCCGATGCAGCACCGAAGACGGAGACAGGCACCCGCGAACCGATTGTGGTCACCTCTGGACACATGGAGGCCGAGAAACTCGGCGATAAGGTTATTTTTACAGGTAATGTAACGCTCAAGAAAGAGGACATGACGCTGACGTCGGAAAAAATGGTCGTGTTTTATGACGCGAAGTCGAAAGAGGTGAGACAAATTGACGCGCACGGCAATGTTATCGTGCATAAGGACCACCGGGTAGCGTATGCGAACGATGCTTCCTACTATAGCCGTGATGAAAAAATTGTTCTCACCGGTGATGCACGAATTGTAGAAAATGAAAACCGGCTCGGCGGGACAAAAATAACGCTTTTCATGCGTGATGACCGCAGTCTGGTTGAGGGTGGAAAAGTTTTGCTGTATCAGGAGAAAAAGGACTTATCGCGCGACAGCTCGAAAAACAAGTGATTTTAAGGGGTTTCATGCACGCACTGGAAGCAAAAAAACTTGAGAAGAGCTACCGCGGTAGAAAAATTGTTCGTGGTGTCAGCTTGCAGGTGAACCAGGGGGAGGTTGTCGGTCTTCTGGGCCCGAACGGGGCCGGGAAAACGACGACGTTCTACATGGTAGTCGGTCTCGTCAGGCCAGACCAAGGCAGGGTACTTCTCAACGAGAGCGACATCACAAAGATGCCAATGTATCAACGGGCGCGCAACGGCATTGGTTATTTGCCCCAGGAACCTTCGGTATTCCGCAGACTGACAGTAGCGGAGAATTTGATGGCCATCCTTGAAACGATGGACCTGACAACTGTCGAGCGAAAGGAACGGCGTGATCAACTTTTACAGGAACTGGGAATCTCGCATCTTGCTGGCAGTAAGGCCTATACGCTGTCGGGAGGAGAGCGCCGTCGCGTGGAAATAGCTCGTGCTCTCACCCTATCCCCTAAATTTATTCTGCTCGATGAACCCTTTGCGGGAATTGACCCCTTGGCAGTGCAGGATATTCAGGGCATCATTTCTCTTTTAAAAGAGAAGATGATCGGGGTCCTTATTACCGATCATAATGTGAGGGAAACTCTTGCCATAACAGATCGGGCATATATCATCAGCGATGGTAAAATCATCGAAGCAGGGACAGCATCTGAAATAACTGCGAGCCAGCGTGTAAGACAGTTTTATTTGGGTGAAGCCTTTCGGTTATAAGAAGGAGAAAAGCGAGGTCGTAATCCGGGGACAGGCGCAGCGGGTGAGGAAGAATCTGAGAAGTCGTCGTGGACTTCTTCTATCTTGAAAAAACCGCCTGGTCCTGCCAACTTCTTTTTGTCGGTGACTGTCACTCGGATTAAGCCTGTGTTGTGATCATGGAAGCACGACTCGAATTAAAACTTTCGCAAAAACTGATCATGACGCCTCAGCTTCAGCAGGCCATCAAACTGCTGCAGCTGTCACGATTGGAACTGGTGCAGTCGATTTCACAGGAACTCATCGAGAATCCAGTTCTGGAAGAGGTGTCCGCGGATGCTTCGGAAGACGAAACACCGGAGGGTGATAGCGCTTCACCTTCTGAGCTACCTGCGTCTTCAGAGCAGACGGCAGAAAGCGCTGCAGAACCGGATCATGCGGCAGAGCTTAAAAGCGATCTTGAGGTAGGCCCTCAATGGGACGAGTATATGAACGAGCTGGGAGACGGCCGGGATTACGGCAGTTTCGAAGCCGATGACAAGGAACTCCCTTCCTATGATCAGACACTCACCCGCCTTCCTACCCTCAGCGATCATTTATCGTGGCAGCTTCACCTGTCTACCTCCGACCTCAATCTGGTAAAAGGCGGCGAGTGGATCATCGGCAACCTTGACGACGATGGTTATCTGCGTGCTTCAATCGATGAGATTGCACAGCAGTCCGGAATCGCTCTCTCCGCTATGGAGCGCGCGCTTGCCCTGATCCAGAATTTCGAACCTGCAGGGGTTGGCGCACGCGATCTGCGTGAATGTCTGCTTATTCAAGCTAGACAACTCGACATGCAGGGCACGGTGGTCGAAAAGATCATTGACTCATATCTCCCGGACTTGGAAAAGCGGAAATATCCGAATATAGCAAAGGCCCTGGCAATCACGCCTCAGGAAGTGATGGAGGCAGCCCAGGTCATCATCCATGAACTGGAGCCGAAACCGGGACGTCCTTATCTTGCAACCGATGCGAACTATGTGGTCCCGGATGTATATGTCGTCAAGGTGGAGGATCGGTATGTGGTCCATCTCAATGACGAGGGGCTTCCCCGAGTGCGCATCAACTCCTACTATCGCAAGCTACTGAGCCAAAAAGATACCATCGATAAGGTGACGAAAGATTACGTTGAAGAGCGGCTTCGTTCCGCCCAGTGGCTTATCAAAGGCATGGAACAGCGAAATAAGACGATCTACAAAGTGGCCGAGAGCATCGTAAAGTTCCAGCTTGAATTTCTCGATAAAGGCATAACACAGCTGAAGCCAATGGTCCTCAAAGATGTCGCTGAAGATATCGGCATGCATGAATCAACGATCAGTCGCGTGACCACGAACAAGTATATGCATACGCCACAAGGGATTTTCCCCATGAAATACTTCTTTACCACAGGCTTCTCCGCTGGAACCGGAACCGAAATTTCATCGCTGACCGTCAAGGATTCCATTCAGAAAATGATCAAGGAAGAAGACCCATCGGCGCCGCTGAAGGATCAGCAGGTCGTTGACGCGCTAAAAGCACGAGGCGTCGACATCGCACGGAGAACTGTGGCCAAGTACCGAGAGGAACTGAGAATACCGCCAACAAGCGTCAGAAAACGTATCGGATGAGTTCGTGCGCCATCGTACAGAGCGTCACTATTCAACAGGTCATTGGGAGGTCAGTATGCAGGTAAGTGTCATTGGCAGGCACATCGAAGTGACAGATGCCCTTAAACAGTATGCGACAGAGAAATTCGGCAGATTGGAGAAGTATCTGCCACAAAATGTAAAGGCAGTTGTTACCCTTTCGGTCGTAAAAAAAGTGCACCACACTGCGGAGGCCGCGATTAAGTCGAATGGCCTGCTGATCCAGGCGTCTGAGGAAACCGAGGAGATGTACTCAGCGATCGATCTGCTTGTTGAGAAGATAGAAAGAAGAGTAAGGCGTTATAAGGAAAAATTAGTTGATCACAAACACCATGCCTCAGGAAAAACGGAAGGACCGGGAACGGCGCCCGCTTCCCCGAACGCAGAAGACCGTATCCCGCACATCATCAAGACGAAACGGTTCGATCTTAAACCCATGCAACCTGAAGAAGCTGTAATGCAAATGGAGCTTTTGGACAAGGAGTTTTTTATTTTTTCAAACGCAGCCAACGGGCAAGTCAACGTTATCTACAAACGAAAAGACGGGAATGTGGGCCTTATCGAACCTGCTCGATAAGGACGGGCTTCTGCGATGGTGACTATTAAGAACCTACTTCAGGATGATTTGATCCTTGTAGATATTGCCGCGACTGACAAACCAGGTGTACTGCGCGAGTTTGCCAGGCTGCTGACATCACAGGGCCGCGTGATCGATGAGGAGGAACTGGTACGTACCCTTATTGATCGCGAAGTGCTTGGCAGTACGGGAATCGGAGGAGGTGTCGCCATTCCCCACGGCAAACTGAAAGGTATCACGGATATGATCGTCGCATTCGGCAGGTCACGCAAAGGGGTGGATTTTCAGGCGCTTGACGGCAAGCCTGTTTACCTTTTTTTTCTGCTCTTGACGCCCCCTGAAATGACGGGTGAGCACCTGAAAACACTAGCTCGGATCTCCCGTATCCTCAAAAATCAGATTTTGCGGGAGAACCTGCAGCGCGCCTCGTTCCGGAATGAATTGCAGCGCCTGATTTGCGAAGAAGACAGTAAATATCCTCAGCCGCAGGCAGTGCCGCTGAAATGACAATCAAAGTCAAAGATTTGACCGATGCTGCTCGTGTGCTCGCTGGTCATAAAGGTCTCGATAGGGACATAACATCGCCGGAAGTGGTTTCTCCTGACCTGTCAGCCCACTCTCCCTGGAGAAGAGGGGAGTCCATGGTTCTTCATGTCCGGCCAAGCCAGCTTACGCACCTGAATTCGCTCCCACCCGCTGAACGCCGCACCCTCATTCGCTCGCTGATGAGACTGAAACCTGCATGCATCGTCATAAACGGAGGCCCTGTATGCAAAGAATTGCTCGACAAAGCAGATGCTTCGGGAATCACCATTTTGAAAACGGGAAATATTTCTAAGCTGTCAAGAATACTGCTGGATAGCATTGTACGGAATATCAGCCTTCACGGCGTGTTGGTAGAGATTTTCGGCCTGGGCACGCTCATCGTCGGTGAAAGCGCTGTGGGTAAAAGCGAAGCGGCTCTTGACCTTGTGCTCCGTGGGCACAAGCTCATAGCCGACGATCTCGTTATCCTCGAAAAGATCAATGAAGGTATAACCGGCAAGTCAGCCGAATTGGGGACGGACCTGCTACAGATTCGCGGGCTCGGGATCATCAATGTGCGTGCGCTATATGGTGAATCTGCGACAGCGGACGTTTCCAGGGTCGGCCTCGTCGTAGAATTGGAAGAATGGAGGGAGGGTCATCAGTACAGTCTGGTAGGGCTTCGTGAGCGTCGCTACCGCATACTGGGGGTCAATCTTCCCTATCTGAAACTGCCGGTGAAGCCAGGCCGCAACATGGCCACTCTGATCGAGGTTGCAGCAAGAAACCAAATGCTGAAGAACCGAGGGATATTTACTGCCAGGGACGTGAGCAAACGACTGCAGAAGAGGCTATCCGGATGAAAGGAACGCGAATCATTGTTGTTACCGGGCTTTCAGGCTCCGGCAGGAGCGCCGCACTCAAGGCGTTTGAGGACATCGGGTTCTACTGCGTCGATAATCTACCGCTTGCGCTGCTATCTGCGTTCGTGGAGTTTGCAAGGCAATCCGAGGAGACCACCCGCTCCGCAATCGGCATCGACATCAGGGAAAAAGGATTCCCTAAGAATTTCCCGATGCTATATGGACGGCTTAAAAGCCAGGGTCACACCATAGAAATGCTGTTCCTCGATGCTTCAGACCAGACTATTGTGCGACGCTTCAGTGAAACGCGCAGACCCCATCCCCTGGGAAATGGATCAACTTCGCTGCTGGAGGGAATTCGGAAAGAACGGGAAGCGCTTGGCGAGGTCAAGAAGATTGCCGATCGGATTATCGATACATCTGACTATACAGTTCATGATCTGAGACAGGCAGTCGAACGGGAATATTCTGCGAGTGACAGCGACCGCCCGATGGTCGTTACGGTCGTTACGTTCGGTTATAAATTCGGCGTACCCTATGATCTCGATCTGCTCTTTGACCTGAGATTTTTGCCAAACCCGCATTTTGTAACGGAATTGAGGCCGCTTACAGGGGAGGATGCAAGGGTCAGGGAATACATCATGAACAACCCTGATTCGAAGGAGTTTCTGAAAAAACTCCTGGACTTCGTCGAATACCTTTTGCCACGATACCGTCGCGAAGGCAAAAGCTACCTGACCATTGGCTTCGGATGCACGGGCGGCAGACACCGTTCCGTAGCCCTTTCCCTCATTATTGCGGCGCATCTCAGACAGAGCGGATATGACGTAATCGTGAAACATCGTGACATCGGCATCTGAGCAGGTTTGCCAGGTTTGTTGTTCTCTCGTAATCGAACTTGTCAGGGTGTCAAGTCATCAGTTTTGTCGGTTTACGTACTTCCTCAGACTTACTGAAAGGAGAAAGCAGCATGATCGGACTGGTAGTGGTGTGTCATGAGGATATGGGTGCTGAACTCGTGAAGGCCGCCGAGATGATTGTTGGCAAAATCGATGCAGCACAAACCGTCAGCGTTAAGCAGGAAAGCGCGCCCGAACTGCTCCGAGACGAAATTCAGACCGCCATAAAAAAAGTTGATCGAAACCAAGGCGTTATGCTCTTTACGGATATGTTTGGTGGAACGCCGTCTAATATCGCTCTCGCCTTCCTAGGAGAGACTGTTGAGGTGGTAACCGGCGTTAATCTTTCGATGCTTATTAAATTTGCGAATCATCGTGACGAAAAATCGTTGCATGACCTTGCAAAACTCGTACAGGAAGCCGCACAGAAAAGTATCGTAATTGCGAGCCAAATTTTGAAAGGGAAGAAGTAAACACTCTGAACGAACCATTATCCTGCAGGGAGACGCCGTACATGTTCTCAACTGAAGGATATTATCGCGGAAAGCCCAACTTACTGAGGCGGTTGGCGTACGTGACCGAACGTTGTTTTCTGACAGCGCGGATACCGTATTTGTAAACAGGGAAAGCTCAATGATTGTGCTGAGTAGAATAGACGACCGATTGATCCACGGCCAAGTGGTTGAAGGGTGGGTAAATTTTCTCAAGGCTACCTGCATCCTTGTTGCAGATGATGCTGTCGCATCAAACAGGTTGCAGCGCACCATCATGGAGCTGTCAGTTCCGCAAGGGCTGAAGGTTTTCATCGGCCGCGTTGAGGATGTCTGCGAGCGCGTGATCGCAAGGACACTTGATGCGGAGAGGGTCATTCTGTTGTTTTCCAATCCACGTGACGTGTTGCGGGCAATACAGGACGGACTTGAATGTCCTGCCATTAACATAGGAGGGATGCACTATGTGCCCGGCAAGCGAAAACTCATCGACGTTCTCGCGGTGAATGACGAGGACCTCGAAGCCCTTAAGGAAATTGCAGCGCGGGGGGTCAAGATTGACGTTCAGGCGGTCCCGACGCAACGTCCACGTCCGCTCGAAAAAATATTTTCCGTCTGTTCGATTACGGACACGCGTAAATAGCGAAAAAATCTAATATCCCGTAGTTCCATGCGAGGCTAAATACGCGGCTTGATGCAAATTGCAACTACTCCTCACGATGATTTGAAAGGACTGCATGCCCGTCTTTGATTTACATATGATCGCTATTATCGTCGGCATATCACTTGTCGGCGGGTTCCTCGGTCTTGACAGGACGGCAGTCGGACAATTCATGGTGTCCCAGCCACTAGTTGCAGGGCCGTGCACTGGTTGGGTGCTGGGAGACGTGGCAACCGGGCTTGTAATCGGCACCGTACTAGAGCTGATATGGCTTCTCGACATGCCCATTGGAAACTTCGTGCCTGCTGATGCAACGATTGTAACCGTCTCCGGTTGCGCGATTGCTATCCTCGGAAAACCAGGCGGGACTACACTTGCTGTGATCGGATTCAGCCTTCTATTGACGACCGCGATGGTGCCACTGACAATGTGGGCTGACACTTTTATTCGCCACCGGAACTCCAAGCTCATGGAGAATGTATTCTCATCAAACGCAGAAAATATGGCTCAAGCGATAAGGCGGGCACATCTATCCGGAATTTTCGCTTTTTTTCTAAAGTCGTTCGTGCTGTGTCTCTTCATAATTCCAGCGGGAATGGCGGCAGTTCAGCTTGTTGAACATCTGCCAGGGACGGTACAGCGCGCGCTCTCGCTCTTTGTTAAACTGCTACCGCTGCTCGGGGCTGCACTGATTGTGCGCAAACTGTCGATTAGGTTGTTCGATCTTTTTTTGATCATCGGTTTCGTGATCGCAGCAATATTCGGGTTATTACTCCAGGTACCCGTACTCATCGTCTTGCTGTTCACGGTAATTGCGGGGTGGCTCGGTGCCAGGTACAGTGAGCAACGATCGTAAGAATTTGGGGATAGTTGATTTTATCGGGGTATTCTGGCGGTCGCTGCTGCTGCAGGGATCATGGAGCTTTGATCGCATGCAGACATTGGGATTTGCCTTTGCCATCGAACCCGTTCTCAGAAAGCTCTATGGGGAGCGGGCGGAATATCAAGAGCGGCTGCACGGTCACCTGGAGTACTTCAACACGCAGCCTTACTTTGCAGCATTCATCCTCGGAGCGGTAATGCGACAAGAGGAGGACCGCGCAACAGGAAAGGACCTGGGAGGGGACGTAACAGGCTTAAAAACTGCACTTATGGCCCCGCTGGGGGCTTTGGGAGACAGCTTTTTCTGGGGAGCGCTTAAGCCATTCGCCGCCATTATCGCAGTAGCCGCATCGATGATGGGGTTGTGGTGGGCACCGATACTGTATCTTGTACTTTTTAACATCTGGCACGTAAGCCTTCGAATTGGCTTTCTAATATGGGGCTACAGAAGTGGCGGCGATGCAGTGTCGTTTTTGGCCATCTACAACTTTACCAAGATGGCCAGACTCTTCAAAATCATATCACTCACGGTTCTTGGGGGGATTCTCGGCATGATGCCGCTCTGGAGGCCTGAATTCAGGCTCGAATACCCCGTTTCCGGAGTATTCATCGTAGTATCGTGCATGGCCTTAACATTTGGGCTGGTAGGCATGCTGCGGAGAGGCGGGTCTCCGATAAAACTTATGTTCGGACTGGCAATCATCTGTTTGGCACTGGCATACGCAGGAGTTACTAGATGATTAAAAAAGAACTTATGATCGAAAACAAACTCGGTCTCCATGCAAGGGCAGCGGCTCAAATCGTCAAAACTTCGAATGCTTACGCATCGAAAGTAATAATCAGTAAGGATGGGCTGGAAGTCGACGGCAAGAGCATTATGGGCATCATGATGCTTGCTGCCGCAAAAGGAAGCAGCGTTATGGTAAGCGTGCAGGGGAACGACGAAAACGATGCAGTAAGCGGCCTTGAGAAGCTCTTCAAAGATAAATTTGGTGAAAAAGAATGAAAGACCGGATTAGCATCCAAAGTTTTGCATTCTAGTAGGGGGCTGTGCCCCAAGGACTGAGTCAGGCAGGAAACACATGCACGAGAAAATATATAGAGGGATTATCGCTTCGCCTGGTATCGTAATCGGCAGGGTCTATCTGCTCGACAGACAGAAGATAGTGGTTGCGGGACGGCGAATCGAAGACGTTAGCGTTAAGGACGAGGTAACACGCTTTAAAAAAGCCCTAGAGGTCTCCCGTGGCCAACTGGAGGACCTCAAGAAGCGGATCAGCAAAGGGCTGGGGAAATCGCACCTCTACATCCTGGAAACCCATATTATGCTTCTTGAAGATAAGATGCTGGTGGATGGGACAATCAAACATATCAAGGAGTCGTTCCTCAATGCTGAAGGCGCCCTCAAGGAAACGATCAGAGCAATCGGCCTCAAGTTCGATTCCATAGAAGACGAATATCTTCGCGAACGAAAACAAGACGTCGAACAGGTCGGCGAGCGGGTCCTCAGGAATCTTGTCGGCCACAAGCAGGAAAGTCTTGCCGACATCAAGGAAGAAGCTGTCATCGTAGCCCACGATCTGGCACCTACCGACACGCTCATGATGCGGAAAGATAAGATTCTGGGATTTATAACTGATGCAGGGAGCAGAACTTCGCACACCGTTATTCTCGCCCGATCTCTCGGCATACCGGCTGCAGTGGGATTGGAGAACATCACTGCGGCAGTCAAGACGGGCGACGTGGTCATTCTGGACGGTGTTCATGGAGTGGTGATTGTTGACCCGGATGAGGAAACCTTCCTTGATTACCTGCAGAAACAACGTCAATACAAGTATTTCGAACAGGAGCTGGAAAAGCTCAAAACGATGCCCGCCGAAACACTTGATGGACATGTCATTGAGTTGCAGGGAAACATTGAGCTGCCCGAAGAAGCGAATGCCGCGGTTGACCACGGTGGTGCGGGAATAGGCCTCTACCGCACTGAGTTCCTTTTTCTGAACAGGCAGGCGCTGCCCTCAGAAGAAGAACACTATCTTGCTTACCGCCACGTAGCTGAACGGGCGGCCCCGCACGAAGTAGTTATCCGGACACTTGACGTGGGAGGGGACAAGGTCGGCTTCCCGGGCGAATTTAACCAGGAGGTGAACCCCGCCCTCGGATTACGGGCGATACGTTTCTGCCTTCAGAAGCGTGAGATGTTCAAGACGCAGCTTCGCGGTATCTTGAGGGCCGCGGTGCACGGCAATGTCAAGATTTTGATCCCCATGGTCTCGGGCCTTCCCGAAATCCGTGAAACAAAAAAGCTGATCCAGGAGGTTAAGTCCGAACTTCGCTCCGAAGGCAAGATTTTTCAAGAGGATCTAAAGATCGGAGTGATGATCGAGATCCCTTCAGCCGCACTGATCGCGGATCTTCTAGCCAAGGAAGTGGATTTTTTCAGCGTAGGGACCAATGATCTGATACAGTACACTCTCGCGATCGACCGGCAAAATGAACACGTTGCTTATATGTATGAGCCTCTCGAACCAGCGGTGCTCCGCCTGCTCCGGCGCGTGTCAGAAGCTGCCCACCAAGCGAATATTCCTCTCGCGATGTGCGGTGAAATGGCAGGTGACCCGCTGTATGCAGCGATCCTGCTCGGGATGGGTTTTCAACATTTGAGCATGAACGTGGCGTCCATCCCCTGGGTGAAGCGAATCGTCCGATCTATCCGAATGCAGGACGCCGTAGAACTCGCGACGCTGGTAATGCAACAGGCGACAGCTACGCAAGCGAGAAGAGCCGTAGAAAGTTTTATCGAGGAGCGGTTTCCTGATCTGGCAGCTGAGCTATAGGTAAAACGATCGCGCGTTTAGCGCAAATAGCTCGCCATACGTGGTGAAAAGGAGCAGTAAGTGCAGGACACGGAAGTTCATGCCAGGGAAATTATCGGCCTTGGCAAATTTTGCCCTAGAAGGTCTAAAGCGCATGGAGGCAACATCTATGAGGCTGAGATGCACTTCGAGATTGAACTGGACAAGATTAGGGATTTCAGCTCGAACGTGAACCCTTTAGGCCCGTCATCTCGTGCGATAGGTGCAGCGAAAAATGAGCTCGCTCATGTCGGTCGATACCCCGATCCGGAGATGACCGAACTGAGATGTGCTATTGCTGGATATTTTGGCATGAAATCGGAGCAGGTGATGTGCGGAAATGGCTCAAATGCGCTTATCCACCTGATTCCGCGCGTTTTTCGGCCGAGAAGGGTATTGATCCCAATCCCGACATTCTCGGAATATGCTGTGGCTGCAGAAAATGTTGGCGCAGAAGTCGTGACGTTACCTCTTCCGGAGCAACATGGTTTTCGCATCGATCCTGTAGAAATGGCCTTTGCCCTCAATGGTGTGGATATGGCGTTTCTCTGTAATCCGAACAACCCCACCGGCCAGATTATTTTGAAGGGCGAGATGCTCGAGATCATAAAGTATGCTCAACAACGAGGCGTAAAATTGATCCTCGACGAAGGATTTATGGATTACACGGAGTCGGAATCAGTCATCAAGGAAACAATTCACACAACTGGCATTATCTGCCTTCGGACCTTTTCGAATTTTTTCGGCATGCCAGGTTTCCGCTTAGGATATGCGATATCCGATGAGACGACCATCGCAGCGCTACGGGGTGGGCAAGAACCATGGACCGTATCTATTCCGGCAGAACGAGCTGCTATGGCAGCATTGAACGACTGGTCATACATAAAAAAGACACGTTTAATGCTTGCGCGGGAGCGTAACCGTCTGCTTTCCGCTCTCCGGCTTCTGCCAGGAGTAGAGACCTTTCCTTCCAGCGTGAATTTCATTCTCTTTAAGCTGACTACGATGGATGCCTATCTGCTCAGGGAGAAACTTGGCGCTCAAGGCATCCTCGTACGTGATTGCTCGACATTCCCAGGTCTTGATGACCGCTATATACGGATCGCAGTAAGGTCGCGACGAGAGAATAAGCGCCTCATTAAGGCGCTTCGAGCAATGTTGATCTAAACGCGTCATGACGCGCCAAAAAATATTTTGCAAAAAAATCATCCCTGTGCTACAGTAAAGGAAACTATATGAAATTATGACAGTTTTTTGCCACTATGGCTTGAGAACCGGACGATTTTTCAGGGTTACTATCAGCAAATCATGATCACCTATGACGAAACAAAAATTTGGATATGATTTTTCCCGGAAGGTTGTGCTTTCATGAGGGATGAAAGACGGAGGATTGGTTATGGAACCGATCATGTGCCCTTATTGCGGGGGAACCAACCTGTTTCAGGAAGATGATTACAGCATTGAACTCGATTTTGAATACTGGACCATACACCACTGGGAATGTCTGGATTGCGCACAGTCATTCGACAAAATAGAAATACTTCCTGCGTCCAACTCGTTCGAGGCAATAAATAATGAAAGCACCATCCACTGACACGCCTTCAGAAGATATCGCTGCCGACTCAAGGGCCGGTCTTCCGCGTTCTGAGAGGCCAACCATGGCGCAGGTTGATTTGGAGGCGTTATCCCACAACTACGCCGAGGTAGTGCGCCGTGCCGAAGGCAGGAATATCCTTGCTGTGGTCAAGGCCGGCGCTTACGGTCACGGGGCCATCCCGGTTTCCCGAAGACTCCTCCAGTTGGGTGCAGGCATGCTCGGCGTTGCCCTGGTTGAAGAGGCTCGGGAACTTCGCGCGTCCGGTATCCAAGCGCCCATTTTGCTCATGGGGACTGTGTTCCCGGAGCAGGCAGAAGCGGTCCTCAATCTCAAACTTACACCGGTGCTCGCAACCATGTCATTTGCGCGGGCATTGTCGGTTGTTGCAGGGAAATTGCAGAAGAAAATACCGGTTCATATTAAGATTGATACGGGCATGGGCAGAATCGGCATTCCCCCTGAAGATGCTGCTGAGTTCATTTCTGCGATTTGCAGGCTTCCCGGAATCGACGTGCAGGGCCTGATGACTCATTTTGCCGATGCTGACCTCTGCGACAAGGCATATGCTGCGAAACAGCTTGATCGTTTTGAACTGCTTTTGGCAGAACTCTCTGCACGGGGAATGACGATTCCAGTCCGGCATGCCGCGAACAGCGCGGCAATTCTTGATTTTCGCCGCGCGCTCTTTACGATGGTGCGGCCAGGACTCATGCTGTATGGTTACAATCCCCTCGACGGAGCAGATGAAAAAGCCGACTTAAGGCCTGTGCTGTCACTGGTCACGCGGGTCGCTTTCCTGAAAAAAGTACCCCCTGGCGTTCCGATCAGCTATGGCAGGACCTTTGTGACCAAGCGAGAAAGCCTTATCGCTACGCTCCCAATCGGTTATGCAGATGGTTACAGCCGAGGACTGTCGAATGCCGGCGAGGCCATTGTTCGGGGGGTTCGCGTAAGGATTGTAGGCCGGGTATGCATGGACATGTGCATGATCGATGTGACAGAGGTTCACGGTGTCAGCGAAGGGGATCCCGTTGTGCTGATTGGCAAACAGTCCAGCGAGCAGATCACTGCTGATGACCTAGCAAAAAAAACGGGTACAATTTCATACGAGGTGCTCTGTGGTATCAGCAGTCGGGTCCCAAGGATTTTTTTATAACGCATTGGACACGCTGGGCCGAAGAACGTCTGCTGTATTTACCGAGGTCGGATCCGTTCTCATTTTTCTTGGGCAGACACTTCGCTGGACGTTCAGTCCACCGTATTATGTTAGAAGCGTGATCAAACAGATGGAATTGATCGGATTCAACTCGATTCCCGTTGTGATTACCACGGCTCTTTCCACAGGCATGGTGCTTGCGCTCCAGAGCTATACCGGGTTCAAGCGGTTTGGCGCTGAGACGCTCATTGGCACCGTTGTAACACTATCCATGACCAGGGAACTGGGGCCGGTGCTGACAGGCCTCATGGTTGCCGGCAGGGCAGGTGCAGCCATGGCCGCGGAACTCGGCACGATGCGCGTGACCGAACAGATTGACGCGCTGTCCACCCTTGCCACAAACCCGATGAAGTATCTCGTCGTGCCACGCTTCGTGGCAAGCACCGTCATGATGTTTTTTCTTACGGCACTGGGGATGATCATCGGCATTACAGGCGGTTATTTTGTCGGCGTAAAAGTGCTTGGTACAAATCCGGTCACCTATATCAACAATAGCATCAACAACACCGAGGTGACCGACATCTGGTACGGGTTGGTCAAAGCGCTCGTGTTCGGGGCTGTTGTAGGACTCATCGGCTGTTATAAAGGTTTCCACACAGAAGGCGGTGCAGAAGGTGTGGGCAAGGCCACGACCGGCGCCGTGGTGATTTCCTGCATGCTCATCCTGATCCTTGATTATTTCCTTTCAGCCTTGTTATGGTGACACGATGGCGATGATCGAGGTCATCGATGTGCATAAAAACTTCGGAGAACTTCAGGTCCTCCGGGGCGTGAACCTTGCCGTAGAAAAAGGCGAGAGTATGACGGTGATCGGCGGCAGCGGCAGCGGCAAGAGCGTGCTGCTCAAGCATATCATCGGTCTCCTGTTCCCAGACAGGGGGAGGGTAATCGTCGACGGCCAGGTGCTGAACGACCTTGATGAATATAGCCTGAACGAACTGCGAAAAAAATTTGGAATGCTGTTTCAAATGGCGGCTCTCTTCGACTCACTTACGGTCTGGGAAAATGTGGGGTTTTCCCTCAAGCAGCACACTAGGATGTCAGACGGGGAAATTAGAAAGATAGCGACTGAGAAGCTGGCACTCGTAGGGCTCAAGGATGTCGAGGACAAGATGCCGGCAGAACTTTCAGGTGGAATGAAAAAGAGAGTGGGGCTAGCGCGTGCGATTTGCATGGATGCGGCCATCATCCTCTATGACGAACCCACGACGGGTCTGGACCCGATCGCAGCAGACGCAATCAATGATTTGATCGTGGATCTTCGGCGGAAGCTTGGAGTCACGTCTGTGTCTATCACGCATGACATGCACAGTGCTTACAAGATATCGGATCGGATCGCCATGCTGTATAAAGGGGAGATTCTGGAAATCGGGACTCCCGAGCAGATCAAGAACACGGAGAATCCGATCGTTCGTCAATTTATTACAGGAAGTGCAAAAGGGCCCATTACGGCGGAATGATGCGGGTGCAAATACACAGTAAAATGGGAAATTTTTATTAAGTTCGATATCTCATTAGGAAAACCGCAATCCGAAGTAGAACGGAGTTCGCATGGCCAAACTGAGCGCGGAAGCAAAGGTAGGTTTGTTGGTTATCGCAGGGTCAGTTATCCTGCTCTACATGACCTTTGCTGTCGGTAAGTACCAGTTCGGGGAGCAGAAAGGATATCTCCTGTCGGCAGTTTTTGATTCAGTGGCTGGTCTCGACATAAAGGCATCTGTACGGATGGCTGGTGTAAAAATCGGCACTGTTGAGAAAGTAGAGCTCGATGACAGCCGTGCGAGAGTGACCATGAGGATAGACCCGGACGTGCACATTCCACGCGGAACCGAAGCAAAGATCAATACCCTGGGGCTGTTAGGTGAGAAATATGTCGAGTTTGTACCGCGTAATACCGGCAGTCGCGAGCAAGCCAAGCCAGGCGAATCTTCCTTTTACAATCCTGGCGAGCAGGTGCAGAGGACGGAAGCACCGAGCGACGTGGATAAACTCATCAACCAGCTGTCGGCGATATCGGATGATGTGAAACAGATAACGGGATCGCTGCGCCAGGTACTCGGCACCCAACAGGGCGAACGCTCCATTTCGGACATGGTCCATGATCTCCGTGAGACCACCGAGAACATCAAGGAATTCTCCTTTACTCTGAAGAGTGATGGCGGAGAGCTGGTCATGAGGCTGAACGATCTCGTCGCCAGCCTCAATGGAGTCGTCAACGACAACCGCGATAATCTCAAAATGACCATGGAAAATGTGAGAGAGGCCTCAAAAAAAGCTGAACTGGCGCTGACGTCCATTGAAAACACGGCACAGAAGATAGACAGTGGAGCAGGCACGATCGGCAAACTTGTCAACAGTGACAGCATGTACACCAACATAGACAATGCCGCAAAGGGGCTCGACGATTATGTGTCGCGGATCGAACGCATGAAAACGATCGTCGGGTTCCGTTCTGAATACATGTTTCCGCAATCCAAGAGCTACGCTACTCTGGAAATCAAGCCGCGGCCGGACACTTACTATATTCTGGAAGCGACGACGGATCCATTCGGATATTATACACGTCAGCAAACAATATCAACTCCACCAGGCGGTACGGTCACGACAGAGACCTACGAGAGAGAATTTAAATTCAGCATTGAATTCGCAAAACGATGGGGGAACCTTGCCCTTCGTCTTGGCCTTATTGAATCTACGGGCGGCGCTGCAGCTGACTATTACTTTTTTGACGATCGGGTCAAGTTCAGCATTGACTCCTGGAATTACAATAGCCAGGAGCCTGGCAACATAAATCCCCATCTGAAGGCTCAGGTAAACTATAGTCTAAACAAGTTCCTCAACGTATATGCAGGGTATGATAATTTCCTGAACCCCCAGCGCAAGTCGCCCTTGGTCGGAATTGGCCTGCGGTTTGATGACGAAGATCTGAAGTATCTCCTGGGTAGCGTTCCCATCAAGTAAGATCAAGGCCGGTCTTACCTTGACATTTCCTGGACAGTTTCATAGAATACAGCAAAGGAGCGAAGCGTGAATAAACAGATTACGAAAGCAGTTTTCCCTGCAGCAGGCTTGGGGACCCGATTCCTACCTGCAACTAAGGCCTCTCCGAAAGAGATGATGCCGCTTGTCGACAAACCCCTGATCCAGTATGTCGTTGAAGAGGCAGTATCGTCGGGCATCGATCAAGTTGTCGTGATTACCGGTCGTGGGAAAAGGGCAATCGAGGACCATTTCGATGTTGCCTTCGAACTCGAAGAGGATCTTAAAGCGAAAGGTAAACATAAATTACTTTCGGAAGTGCAGCGAATAGCCAACCTCGTGACCTTCTGCTATATACGCCAGAAAAAAGCGCTGGGACTCGGCCATGCAGTTTTAATGGCCAAACGCGTTATCGGTGACGAGCCTTTTGCTGTCCTTCTCGGTGATGATATCATTGATGCAAAAGTCCCGGCACTGCAGCAGATGATGGACGTCTATACACGCTATCCTGCCACGATACTGGCCATTCAAAAGGTGCCGAGGTCCCAGACGCATCAATATGGCATTATCGACGGGAAAAAGATCGAGAATGGGATTTACCTTGTTCGGGATCTCGTAGAGAAACCATCACCTGATGAAGCGCCGTCCAACTTAGCGATCATCGGACGTTACATTCTTACACCGGAAATCTTCCACTCCCTGGAAAACACAAAACCGGGGAAGGGCGGAGAAATCCAGCTTACCGACGGACTCAAGCTCCTGATGAACAAACAGCCGATATACGCCTATGAATTCCAAGGAGCACGGCACGATGCTGGGGACAAACTTGGGTTTCTCAAGGCCACCGTGGAGTTCGGATTGAAGAATGGAGAATTCGGTGATGATTTTAGAAGCTACCTGAAAAAGTTGAAGCTATAGAATCTGAGAACCTCAAAGTACTATCTTGTATTGGGGAAGCGTTTAATACGAGGAGGCCAGTTTGGCAAAAACCGAGACAAAAAACATAGATCTCCAGCAATCCATTGAGATACCCAAGAAGATTCCCTTGCTCCCGATACGAGACATTGTTGTTTTCCCCTACATGGTGCTGCCGCTGTTCGTCGGACGGGAGATGTCTATCAAGGCGATCGAAGTTGCGCTCGAGGGAAACCGGATGATCTTCCTGACGTCGCAGAAAGACATCAATGTTGAGAATCCATCGCCCTCAGATTTATACACCGTTGGCACGGTAGGCGTAATCATGCGTATGCTGAAACTTCCGGACGGTCGCATCAAGATTCTCGTTCAAGGGGTAGCCAGGGCAAAAACGGCCAAATTCCTGCAGAAAGAACCCTTCTACCAGGTCGAGATCAAGACATATCCTGACGTTGCAGCTGCGATCAATCTGGAAACCGAAGCGCTCATGCGGAATGTGAAAGAGCAGATCGAGAAGCTCGTGTCTTTCGGAAAGGTCATTCTCCCTGACATCATGGTGGTCATTGAGAACGTGGACGATCCGGGAAAGTTGGCAGACCTCGCGGTTGCCAATATGGGACTGAAGGTGGATCAGGCCCAGGAGATCCTGGAAATCGCCGACCCTGTGCAGAGAATCAAACGCATCAATGAGGCGCTCGGAAAGGAAATCGAACTTCTGTCCATGCAACAGAAGATCCAGGCCGATGTCCGGGGTGAGATAGACAAGACCCAGCGCGAGTATTTTTTGCGCGAACAGCTCAAGGCAATCCAGCGAGAATTGGGCGAAACTGATGACCGTTCCGAGGACATCCGCGAACTTCGCGAAAAGATAAAAGAGGCGAAGATGCCAGACAAGGCCGCCAAGGAGGCCGATAAACAGCTCCGCAGGCTTGAACGCATGCACCCGGATGCAGCAGAGGCTTCCATGACGCGGACATACATAGAATGGCTGGCTGAGATCCCGTGGAGCAAGGCGACCAAAGACAACCTCGATCTTAAGGCTGCCTACAAGGTGCTCGAGGAAGACCACTACGACCTTGAAAAAGTAAAAGAACGCATTCTTGAATATCTTTCTGTGCGCAAGCTCAAGGAAAAGATGAAGGGACCGATCCTTTGTTTTGTAGGGCCGCCGGGAGTCGGAAAGACCTCTCTCGGGAAATCGATTGCCCGATCTCTTGGAAGGGAGTTCGTGCGAATTTCGCTCGGCGGCGTGCGCGACGAGGCGGAAATTCGAGGGCACCGTCGCACCTACGTCGGCGCGCTGCCCGGAAGAATCATTCAGGGCATCAAGACGGCGGGCTATAATAACCCCGTGTTCATGCTCGACGAGATCGACAAAATTGGCGCCGATTTCCGGGGTGATCCTTCTGCGGCACTGCTCGAAGTCCTCGATCCGGAACAAAATAATTCGTTCAGCGATCACTATATAGGACTGCCTTTCGACCTGTCACGGGTGATGTTTATTACTACCGCGAATATGACCGACCCGATTCCGGGCCCCCTCAAAGACAGAATGGAGATCATCCATCTTTCGGGTTACACGGAGCAGGAGAAGCTCGGCATTGCAAAGAGTTACCTGGTTCCGCGACAGCTGGCCGAGCATGGTATCACGGATAAAAACATCAGCATCCCCGATAAGACGATACTCGAGGTCATTTCCCAATACACGCGCGAGGCGGGTGTTCGGAATCTTGAACGCGAAATCGGCCATCTGTGCCGGAAGGTGGCCAGAAAAGTTGCCGAAGGAGAAATGAGCCTGTTCACGATCACGCCGCAGAACCTGCACAAGTACCTCGGCGTGCCTAAATATCTTCCGGAAGTCGAACGGGATAAGGATGAAATTGGGGTGGTGACTGGACTGGCCTGGACCGAAACGGGCGGTGATATCCTGTATATCGAAGCAACGACGATGCGGGGCAAGGGAAATCTCACCCTCACCGGCCATCTTGGTGACGTCATGAAGGAGTCTGCCCATGCGGCGCTCACCTATGTTCGGTCTCGCGCCGGCCTTCTCGGCATTCAGCCGGACGTATTCGGAAAAACGGACGTTCATATCCATGTACCCGCCGGAGCTATTCCTAAGGACGGACCATCAGCTGGAGTAACAATGGCAACAGCGCTCGCTTCAGTATTCACGAATGCGCCGGTCAAGAAGGACCTTGCAATGACCGGAGAGGTGACACTGAGGGGGAGAGTGCTCCCGATCGGGGGACTCAAGGAAAAGACACTTGCCGCCCGCAGGGCTGGTATCAGGACGATGATCATCCCGAAGGAGAATGAAAAGGATCTCGACGATATACCGAAGTATCTCCGGAAGGACATGCATTTCATTTTCGCAAAGACCATGGATGATGTCATATCAACCGCTCTCAGGAATAAAGTAGTGCGAAGAATTCCACATAAAAGGCTGCCCGGCAGGTCACAGGCCACACATTGAACGTCAGGAATTACCGCATGAGAGAAGAGAGATATCAGAATTATCGATGAAACTGTCTTCGTTGGGAGAATTCGGACTGATCGATTCCATACAGAAGATGGCCGCACGGCAGTCACCTTCCGTCTTGATCGGTATGGGAGATGATGCCGCAGCGTTAAAGATAGCTACCGCCTCGATACTCCTTGCGACGACCGATATGCTGCTTGAGGACGTCCACTTCGACCTCTCCTATACCGATTATTACTCTCTTGGCTGGAAATCAGCTGCGGCTAATCTCAGCGATATCGCGGCGATGGGCGGTATTCCTCGGTTTTGCCTGACCTCACTCGGCATTCCGTCCTCGATCCCGGTTGAACAGATCAAGAATTTTTACCGCGGATTTAGCGCCGTTCTCCGATCTCACCATGTGCTCCTTGTTGGAGGCGATACGTGCTCATCGAAGGACAAACTTGTCGTCAATGTCGTAGTGCTCGGAGAATCCGAGAAAATGTATCTCGTAACTCGGGCCGGTGCCGAACCGGAAGACAGAATCTTTGTAACGGGAACATTAGGTGACTCTGCGGCAGGATTGGAATTGCTGAGAGCAAGAGCACGCCATAAGAGACAGGGGCATTGGGAAAAGAGACTGATTCAGAAGCATCTGCGGCCCGAACCCCGCGTCGGTTGGGGAATACAAATCGCACGTTCACGATGTGCCCATGCCATGATCGACATCAGCGATGGACTATCGTCCGACCTGACCCACATTTGTGAGCAGAGCGGGGTCGGGGCAAAAGTTTATACAGAAAACCTGCCCTGTTCCCACTCGTTGCAGGATGGGAGAAATGAGTTGCATAAAACTCCGATGCACTATGCACTGTCGGGCGGTGAGGATTATGAGCTTCTCTTTACGGCACCGCCTCGTTGCAGAAAAAAATTAAAATCCCTTGGGTTGCCCCTGATTGAGATAGGCGAAATAACGCGTACGAAAAAAATGGTTCTTGTCGATGGGCATGGAATCTCAAGGCCGCTTGTTCCAGACGGCTTTGTTCACTTTCCACGTTCAAAGTAGACCAAGTACAAGTCTGATGGCCCTTGATACTTTTGATCTAATACACTTTTTCCACACTGATGAAATTAAACGAAATGGGAATTTAGGGTGATCATTAAGAAATGAGAATATCCGTAGTTGTTCCGGTATTTAATGAGCTAAGTACGATTGAATCGATCATGGGTCGCATCAAAGCTGTTCCTCTCAGCAAGGAAATCGTCGTAGTCGATGATTATTCCACCGACGGGACGCGGGACCTATTGAGCAGAATGAATGGTGATATGGTGAAAGTC
>Ga0187779_10000563_pt1 | contig 24820 bp, 13 predicted proteins | sample 1015_Q2_SP10_10__FD_132435 | JGI IMG/M metagenome (GOLD analysis project Ga0187779, IMG submission 132435) | Tropical peat soil microbial communities from peatlands in Department of Meta, Colombia - 1015_Q2_SP10_10_MG | ecosystem: Environmental > Terrestrial > Soil > Wetlands > Peat | place... | reverse complement strand
TGGTCGTGGCCGGCACGTCGATCGCCGCGAGCCTGTGCCCGGCATCCCATGCCGGTTGCGCGCTGCGGCCATCGACGGTCACGGTCTTCGGCGCGACGGGGAGTCCGTGCACCACCACGTGGAACGTGCGGGCCGCGCCGTCGTACGTCCCGGTCTGCGCGACCTGGAGCCGCAGCGAGGCCGCGTCGCTCGTGGTCTGGAAGCGGCTCGCGCGGAACGCGCCCTGGCGGTACGCGAACCCCTGGCCGGCGTCCTCGTACAGCTCGCTCGCGAGCGACCCGCCGTCCCACAGGTGCAGCTCGAGCGTGTCGAGGTGCCGCTCGCCCACGTACTGGAGCACGGCCTGCATCGGGATGACGGCGCCCGCCTGCACGAACAGCGGAATGCTCTTGACGAAGACCGAGTCGTCACGCGCCCACGGATCCACGCGGGGAGCGCCGACCGTGTAGACGCGCCCGCCGTCGTAGACGGAGTCGGACGGGTACCGGTACCACCGCCCCGCCGGCAGGTACACGGACCGCGCGTCCTGGCCCTGGCGCGTCACCGGCGCGACCAGCAGGTGGTCGCCGAAGGTGAACTCGTCGTTGATGCCGTAGACCGCGGTGTCGGCCTGGAACTCCCAGACCAGCGGCCGCGCGACGGGACGGCCGTCGCGGGCGTGCTGCCAGAACGCCGTGTACAGCTGCGGGAGCAGCCGGTAGCGCAGCCGGATGAACTCGCGGTTGGCCGCGGTGTGCACCGGCCCGAAGGCCCACGGCTCGCGCGCCGGCGCCGAGAACTCGTTGTGGGTGCGCGCGAACGGGAAGAACGTCGAGGCCTGCAGGAAGCGGGAGAACAGCTCGGCGTCCGGCGCGCCGGCGAAGCCGCCGATGTCGGCGCCCGCGAAAGGCACGCCGCTGATGCCGAGGCCGAGCGTCATGCCGATCGCGAGCTGGAGGTGCTCCCAGTCGGCCCAGTTGTCGCCGGTCCAGATGCTGGTGTAGCGCTGCAGGCCCGAAAAGCCCGCCCGCGTCACGATGAACGGTCGCTCGTCGGGCCGGTGCCGGCGCCAACCCTCGTACGTGGCCCGCGCCTCGAGCAGCCCGTAGAGGTTGTGGACCTCGAGGTGGCTGGCCGTGCCGTGGTTGAACAGCGCCACGTCCGGCAGCGTGCCGCCGAAGAAGTTCGCGGGCTCGTTCATGTCGTTCCAGATGCCCGCGATGCCGGCCGTCCACAGCCGGTCGTTCATGTCGCCCCACCACGACCGCGTGGCCGCGAGGCTGAAGTCGGGGAAGATGGTCTTGCCGGGCCACACGTCGCCGACGTACGGCGACCCGTCGGGCCAGGTCACGTAGTTCCCCGACGCGAGCAGCTGGCGGTACACGTCGTAGGCGCTGTCCACCTTGATGCCGACGTCCACGATGGTCGTGACCTTCATGCCCTCCCGCCGCAGGTCGGCGAGCACCCGCGCCGGATCGGGAAAGCGCTGCGGGCTCCAGGTGAACAGGCGGTACCCGTCCATGTAGTCGATGTCGAGGTACAGCACGTCGCACGGGATCCCGCGGCTGCGGAAGTCGTGGGTGATGCGCAGCAGCTCGCTGTCCGGGTAGTAGCCCCAGCGGCTCTGCTGGAAGCCGAGCGCGAACGCCGGCGGGAGCGGCGTGCGGCCCGTCAGCCGGGTGTACTCGGCGAGGACCGCGCCGACCGCGGGGCCGGGGAAGACGTAGACCCGCAGCTCGCCCCCGTCGGCCGTGAAGCCGACGTGGCTCCGGAGCCTGGCCCCGAAGTCGAACTCGCTCCGGTACGTGTCGTCGTAGAACAGGCCGTAGGCCCGGCCCGCGCTCACCGCGACGTAGAAGGGAATCGAGGAGTAGATCGGCGTCGGCTGGCCCGCGCGGTAGCCGGCGTCCGTGTTCCACATGGTGAGGATCTGCCCGGTGCGGTCGAGCGGGAACGGCTCCTCGCCGAGGCCGAAGTAGTGGGCGCCCGCGGGGCGGGCGAGGACGTGGGTGACGCGCGCCCCCTGGTGGCCGGCGCCGAGCGTCTCGGTGAACAGCTCGCCGCCCGCGGTGTCGGTCACGGCCAGGCGCAGCGGCCGCTTGCGGACCGTGACGACCAGCGCGCCGCCGCGGACGATGACCGCGTCGGGCGTCTCGCGCACTGCCGGGTCGGCCAGCACGATGCTGTCGGGAATCGTGGCCCACGAGGCGGCGGTGTCGAACGCGGCGCCGAACGCGTAGCGGATGCGGAACCCCACGTCGGCGACCTGCTCGATCCGGACCGCGCCGTTGTCGGCACGGGCCACCACGCCGCCCTTCACCCGCTCGAGGCCGCGGTAGTTGCCGAGGAACACGAAGCGCCCGTCCTGGGCCCGGGCGCCGGCGGCCCCGGCGAGGGAAAGGGCGAGCGCGAGAACGAGCATGGTGCGCGGGTGCGTCACAACGCCTCCTGGGTCGCGGAGAATTCTGCGCGGAGGCGGATGGTCGCGCAATCGCCGGCGCCCGGCGGATGCCGCGCGCCGCCGTCGGAACCGGCTAGTGCTCCGTCGACCGCATGCCCGGCAGCGGCCGGACGAAGTGGACGTCGAGCAGCTGGCGGAGCTCGGTGGAGCGGACGACCGGCGAGCGGACGTCGCTGTGCGGCTCCGGCACCAGCTCGCCCTCCATGCGGCGGAGGATCAGGATGTTGGGGTACAGCTCGGCGAACGTGATGGTCGAGCTGGTCGACAGCAGGCCCGGCATCGCGCGGGCGACGCGCGTCAGGCGGATCGTGGTCGTACGGATCTGGTACGAGAGCGCGTCGAGGTACACCTCGCCCTCGATGTCCGGCGTGCGCAGGCCCTGGGACGGCACGAAGTCGAAGCGAACGTACGTCCCGCCGTCGCGGTCCACGGTCCCCGCGTAGTAGAAGCAGTGGTTGGCCTGGAAGGCGCTGTCGGCGAAGTCGGAGAGGGTGGGGAGGTGGATCTCGGGCGACAGCTTGTGCTCCGCGCCGCGGCTCATCGACAGCACCTGTCCGGGCCGGTAGCTGACGCGGCTGCTGCTCAGGTACCGGATGGTGTCGGTGGAGGCATACACCTCCCGGCCCGCGATGTCGTAGTCGGTGAAGGTGCGCGAGAGGCGGAAGACGAACGGGTACGAGTCGGCGAGGAAGGCGTAGCGCTCGGCGTTCTCCCGGATCTGCCCCAGGAGCGCCGCGAGCTGCGGCGCCGCGGCGGAGTCCGGCGGGCCGGGCGCCGCGCACTCCCGCGTGGTCGTGATCGTGATGGTCGCCAGCTCCACGACCAGCGGCTGCAGCTCGACGGCGACGGCGAGCGGCGTCCCCGCGACCTTCACGACCGTCGAGTCGAAGGGCCGGAACCCGACCTGCCGCGCCACGAGCCGGTAGCGCCCCGGGGGGACGGCGGAGAACCGGAACGTGCCGCTGTCGTCGGTGAACTGCCGGCCGCGCGAGGGATCGAGCTCGACGAGGGCGTAGGGGACTTTCGCGCGCCCGTCCGCCGTGCGCACCGATCCGGAGACGACGTCGGGGCGCTGCTGGGCGGCCACACCGCTCCGGGCCGCTCCGAGCGCCACGATCGCGGCCAGGCCCCGACCCGTCCAACGCTGGACCCACCCCATCGGCTCCTCGCGGCTGCGGAGGCAGCGGCCGGCATGCGGCCCGGCCGCGTCACTAGCTAATACCGCGGCGCCCGCTCGCCGCAAGACGCCGCGAGCCGACCGTCCCCTGCGGAGGTCGACGGCCGGCGCGTCGTCGGATGCGACCATGGCGCTCCCCCCCCGATGCGCAGGCCCGAGCGCGGCACGCGGGACGCGGAATCCCTAGTCGTCGATTCGGCAACGGCAGGCGACGCGGCTGACGCCCGCGTGACGCCCGCCGCCGATCTATGGAGCGGGAGGAGATGGGCCGGTCCGGCCCACCCGAGCCACGGGAGAACGTCCGATGCGCGCCCTGCCGCTTGCCGTCTGCCTGCTCGTCGCTTCGGCGAGCCCGCTCGTCGCGCAGCACCGCGACGCGGCCGGACTGCCGCGCCGCCCCGCGCTGCCGTACGGATCCGACAGCTGCGACGCCTATGCCTACTACCAGTACGGTCTGGCGCATCTGCGTGGCGACCCGGCGAGCGCGGCGGCCGCGTTCTACTGGACCCACCGGCTCTCGCCGGACGCCGCGGTGGCCTACTACGCCGAGCGGGTGGCGCTGCTGCTGGCCGACGAGCGCCTGCTGAGCGGCTACATGGAGGAGGACCGCCGCACGCTCCAGTCGCCGGAGGTGCGGCGGATCGACTCGCTGCAGGTCCGGGCGCTCACCATCGACCCGTTCTTCGCCGAGCAGCTCGACGAGATCCTGGTCGTCACCTACTACACCAACGCGATCCACGACGAGTACCGCCAGCACGGGGAAGAGGTCAGCCCCGTCGACATCGAGTTCTACGTCCGGCGTGCGCTCGCGGACGCCGGGCCGGGGATGCGGGCGTGGCTGGCGTTCGGGCGGGGCGACTACCAACTCGCGGCCGGGCTGTGGGCCGGCGAGGAGCGCCGACACAAGAAGAACGCCGACCTTCGGTTCTGGCGGTCGCGAGCCCTGTACCTCATGGGGCAGCCGGACAGCGCGCGGGTCGAGCTCGACTCGGCGCTGGCGGTGGCGCGCCGCTCGGACGCGGAGACGATGCGGTACGCGTACGACTCGAAGGTGCTGTGGGAGTACCAGGTGGGGCGCATCCACGAGGTGCGGGGACGGGACGGCGAGGCGCGCGACGCCTACCAGCGGGCGCTGGTGGAGGACCTCTCCTTCGAGCCGGCCCACGTCCGCCTCGCGTACATCGCCATGCGGTCCGCCGACACCGCGAACGCGCTCACCGAGCTGCGGCGCGCCGTCGAGATCCGGGAGGACGACTACGCGGCCCGGCTGCTGTTCGGAACCGTGCTCGCGTCCCGGCGCGACACCGCCGCGGCGGGTGAGCAGCTGCGGCGGGCGGCGGAGATCGAGCCGTGGGTCCCGCAGCCGCACCTGGTGCTGGGCGACCTGCTCGACGTCGCGGGCGACCGGGCCGGCGCGATCGCGGAATACCGGCGTTTCGTCGCTCTCGCGGCCCGCCGCGATCGCGACCTGGCGGCCGTGCGCGAGCGGCTTTCCGCCCTCGGCGCGCCGCCCGAGTAGGACGAGCGTGCGCCGCCCGGCCCGTGCGGGCGGCCAACCCGATGAGAACCGAGCATCCACCCCGGAGGTCCGCCGTGCCGTCCGTCGTTCCCGCCGTTGCACGCCCGCCGCTGCGCCTGAGCGCCGCACTGGTCATCGCCGCCGCCTGGTCCTGCGGCGGATCGGGTGGACCCGCCCCGCTGGCCTCGCCGGCGCCGGCGAACGGCCGCACCGTCCGGGCCGCGCCGCGCCGCCCGTCGCTGCCCGCGGGCGAGGACTCCTGCGACGCGTACGCCTACTACCGGTACGGGCGCGCGCAGCTGCACGACCATCCCGCGGCCGCGGCGGCCGCGTTCTACTGGATGCAGCGGCTCGCCCCGACGAGCCCGCTCGGGTACTACTCGCAGCGCGTGGCCCTGCTGATGGAGGATCGCCGCCTCCTGCGCGGCTACATCGAGGAGGACCGCCGCACGCTCCAGTCGGCGAGGGTGGCGCAGATCGACTCACTCCAGATCCGGGCGATGACGCTCGACCCGTTCTTCCCCCAGGCCCTCGACGAGGATCTCCTGGTAGCGTACTTCACCTACCGGATCGGCAACGAGATGCGCTCGCAGGCGACCCCGACGCCGTTCGTGAGCGACGGCCAGATCGAGGGGTACGTCCGGACCTACGTGCAGGAGTTCGCCGACTCGTCCACCCGGGCCTGGTTCGCATACGGGCGCGGCGCTTACGGCGAGGCGGCCGCCACGTGGGCCGCCGAGCTGCGCCGCGATTCCACCGGCACCGACCTGCGGGCGCGCCGCGCCCAGGCGCTCTACCTGCTGGGAGAGCTGGACAGCGCGCGCGTGGAGCTGGAGCGGGCCCTCGCCACGGCGCGCCGCGCCGAGACCCGGTCGATGCGGTACGCCTACGACTCGAAGGTGCTGTGGGAGTACGAGGTGGGCCGGATCCACGAGCGGCTGGGCGACGCCGCGGGGGCGCGTGAAGCCTACCAGCGCGCGCTCGTCGAGGACCTGTCGTTCTATCCGGCGCACCTGCGGCTCGGCTTCCTGGCGGCCGCCGGTGGGGACACGGCGACCGCGGTGACCGAGCTGAGCCGGGCCCTCGAGATCAAGGACGACGACTTCTCCTCACGACTGCTGCTGGGGATCGTCCTGGGCAGCCACCGCGATTTCGAGCGGGCGACGGAGCAGCTGCGGCGCGCCGCGGAGATCGAGCCGTGGACCGCGGTTCCCCACTTCGTGATGGGCAACGTGAAGCGGGCGGCCGGCGACCGCGACGGCGCGCTGGAGGAGTACCGGCGCTTCCTGGCCATGGCCGGCCCCAACGATCCGAATCTGCTGCCGGCGCGCGAGCGGGTCGCCGCGCTGTCCGCGCCGGGACAGTAGGACCCGGCGCGACCCCGAGCGACCCGTTACCGCGGCGGGCCCGCCGAGCGGGGACGGCTCAGAACCGCCGCCGCCGCGGCGATGTCCGGATCGCTCGTGATCAGCAGCTCCTGCGCGGCGTCCGGGCCCCAGCGCACCTCGGCCACGCGGGCGGCGAGGATGCGCGCGATGCGGGCGCCCTGGGCGGTGTCGGGCCGGGGAGCGATGTCGAACCGCCTCCGCACCCGGTCCAGGAGCGGGGGCAGGAGCCGAGAGGCCCAGGTGGACGCGGCGCCGATCCATGCGGCCCGCGCCGCCGCATCCGGCGGAAGCGTCGCCGCCACGCTGTCCGACACCGCGTCGTCGAGGGCGGAGTCGGAGGCGGCCACGAACCACAGCGGCAAGGGCACCGGCTCGGGCAGCACCGAGTCCGGCGCGATGCCGCCGCCCCCGCGCACGATCCGGCCCGAGTCCGTCCGGAGCGCTTCGACGGTGTCGCCGGCCGCGCCGCCCTTACCGGCGAGCGCCTCGTACTGCCCCGCGCTCAGTCCCTGGTAGCGGCGCTGGATCACCCGGCCGCTCGGCGTGACCACCCAGGCGATCGTCAGCCAGGCTTCATCCCCCGTCGGCTGGATGAGGAACGGTCGCTGCACCAGCGCCTTGCCGAAGCTCCGGCGTCCCAGGAGGGTCGCGCGGTCGTGGTCTTGCAGCGAGCCCGCGACCGCCTCGGAGGCCGACGCCGAGTTCTCGTCGATCAGCACCACGAGGCGCGCGTCGCCGTACCGGCCGTCGTGACGGATCACGAAGTCCGTGTTGGCGTCCGGGTGCCGTCCCCGGGTGCGGAACGCGCTCTGGCCCTCGGACAGGAACAGGGCCAGGACGTCCTGCGCGGCCACCAGTGCGCCGCCGGGGTTCCCGCGCAGGTCGAGGATGACGCGGCGGGGGCCCGGCCCCGCCGCGGCCCGGTCGATCGCGTCCCGCAGCTCGCGACCCGCGTCCAGGTTGAACTCCGCGAGCCGCACGTAGCCGATCCCGCCGGCGAGCGCGCGCGAGCGGCTGACGCTCTGCGGCTTGATGTCCTGGCAACGGACCGCGAGCGAGATCGTGTCCGGTTGCAGGCGCGGGCCGCGCTCGAGGCGCAGGCGGATGCGGCTGCCCCGCTCGCCGAGGAGGCGCGCCTGCACCGTGTGTGCCTCGAGGCCGGCGACGGACGAATCGTTCACGGCGACGATCCGGTCGCCCGCAGCCACGTGACTGCGCTCGGCGGAGCTTCCGGGGATCACGGCCAGCACCGTGATGCTGCCTTCGACGCCCTCGACCACGATCCCGGTGGCCGCGAGGCGGCCGGCGCGCCAGGCGTCGAGCCGCTCGCTCTGGGCGTGCTCCAGGTAGTAGCTGTGCGGATCGAGGGAGGCGAGCATCCCCTCGATCGCGCCGCGGACCAGATGCTGGGTCGTGACCGAGTCGACGTAGTTGACGCGGATCTGATTCAGCAGGTCGGAGAACGTCTGGAGGAGCTGGTAGGTCGAGGCCTGGGCGCTGAGAGGCCGGGGCGCGGCCGCCACCAGGGCCGCCAGAACCGCCGCGCGCAGCGCGGCACGTCGAGGAGTACCCATGAGCCCTATGCTAGGCTCGGGGTCGGGAGGGCGCAAATCGGCCGCCCGTGCGAGGGCATCTGTCATTCGCGACGGGAAACGGGGTAATTTGACGGGACTCCGGTTTGCCTCCTCGGACATCGTGAAGGAGATGCCATGACGACCAGGACTCTGACGCTGGCGGCGATCATCGCGCTGGCCGCGGCCGGCCGCGCGGCGGCCCAGCAGCCCGCCGACACGGGCTCCCACGCCCAACCCGCTCCCGACGGCGCGGCCCTCTACGCGCGGAACTGCGCGTCCTGCCACGGCCCCAGGGGCACACCGAGCGCGGCGATGGCCCGATCCATGAACCTGCAGGACCTCGCCGCGGCGAGCACGGCATCGGTCCCCGACAGCGTGTGGAGCGACGCCATCCTCAACGGCAAGGGCCGCGGGATGCCCTCCTACAAGGCCAAGCTGACCGCCGAGCAGGTCGCCGCGGTCCTGGCGTACATCCGGACGCTCAGGGCGGCGCCGTAGGCGTGGCGAGGCGCGGCCGCGGGCGGGACGCCGCCGGTGGCGCGGCGGAGACCGGCGTGGACCTTCCGCGCGGCCTCCCGCGGCGCGACTTCGTGACGCGGGTCGGCCAGGCCGCGTGGGGCGCGGCGGCGCTCGGGCCGTGGCTCCGCCGCGCGCTCGACGCCGGGTGGCCCGTCCGGGGCACGGGTGTCGGCGCAGTCGCGTCCGATCCGCGGACGGCCGACCTCCCCGGGAGTTTCTTCGCCGGGCTCTCCTGGCGGATGCTGGGCCCGTTCAGGGGCGGGCGCGTGGACGCCGTGGCCGGCGTGCCGGGCCGGCCGCACGAGTTCTACTTCGGCCACGTCAATGGCGGCGTGTGGAAGACGATCGACGGCGGCCGGACGTGGCAGCCGGTCTTCGACGGCCAGGGCGTCGCGTCGATCGGCGCGCTGGCGGTGGCGCCGTCCGCACCGGAGGTGCTCTATGCCGGCACCGGCGAGTCCACGCTGCGCGACTCCGCCGGCTACGGCGACGGCGTCTACAAGTCCACCGACGGCGGGCGGACCTGGACGCACTGCGGCCTCGAGGGCACGCAGCACATCGGCAAGATCGCCGTGGACCCTCGCAATCCCGACCTCGTGTACGTCGCCGCGATCGGCTCGCTCTACGGCCCGAGCGAGGAGCGAGGCGTCTACCGCTCGCGCGACGGCGGCCGCAGCTGGCAGAAGGTGCTCTACAAGGACGAGAGCGTTGGCGCGGTGGAGGTGGTCGTCGACCCGTCCAACGCCCGCGTGGTGTACGCGGGCCTGTGGAACACGCGGCGCCCGCCGTGGTTCGTGTACGCTCCGAGCAACGGCCCCGGGGGCGGCATCTACAAGTCCACCGACGGCGGCGCGTCGTGGAAGCGGCTCACCGCCGGCCTGCCGCCCGAGGGCATCGGCCGGACCGGTATCGCCGTGGCCCCGAGCAACCCGCGGCGCGTGTACGCCGTCGTCGACTGCCTCGAGCCGGAGCGGACGGCGCCGGCGGGCGAAGGGCCGGCCTCACCCCCGGTCGCTCCCGCGGCGACTCCGCCGGCGGCGGCGGCCGGCGCCGTGGCGGCCGCGGGCGCTCGCGCACCGGCGCCCCCGCAGCAGGGCGGCTTCTTCCGCTCCGACGACGGCGGCGCGACGTGGACGCGCCTGTCGTCGGACCAGATGCTGTGGGGCCGCGGGTGGTACTTCGAGAAGATCGCGGTGGACCCGCGGAACCCCGACGTCGTCTACGTGCCGAACGTCAACGTGAACCGCAGCATGGACGGCGGGCGCACCTGGGTCGTCCTGCGCGGCTCGCCGGGCGGCGACGACTACCACCAGGCGTGGGTCTCGCCCGACGATTCCGACACGCTGATCGTCGGGAGCGACCAGGGCGCCGTGATCACGCGGAACGCGCGCGCCGCGGATCCGCGCGACGTGACATGGACGTCGTGGCTCAACCAGCCCACGGCCCAGATCTACCACGTCTCGGTGGACTACCGGTTCCCGTACTGGGTGACCGGCGCGCAGCAGGACAGCGGCGCCGTGGCGGTGCGCTCGCGCGGCAAGTTCGGCGAGATCGGCGAGCGCGACTGGGAGCCGATGGGCGGAGCGGGCGAGAGCGGGTACACGGCCGGCGACCCGCTGCACCCCGGCATCGTCTACGGCGGGACGGGGACGCGCTGGGACCTCGAGGCGAACGCCGCCGTGCCGGGCACCACGGCGCCGCAGGGGCCGGAGCCCGCGCGCGGCGACTGGACGCAGCCGCTGGTGCTCTCGCCCGCGGACCCGCACGCGCTCTACTACGCGAGCCAGTTCCTCTACAAGACGACGGACGGCGCCCGGACCTGGACCCGCATCAGCCCCGACCTGACCCGGCCGGAGCCCGGCGCGCCGGCGAACCTCGACGCCGCCTCGGCGTCCGACACCGGCGCGAACGGACGGCGCGGCGTGGTCTACACGATCGCGCCCTCGCCGCTCCTGGTGCCGATGGTCTGGGTGGGCACGGACGACGGCCTGATCCAGCTCACCATGGACGACGGCGCGACCTGGCGCGACGTCACGCCGCCGGCGCTCACGCCCTGGAGCCGGGTGACGATGGTGGAGGCGTCGCACGCCGACCTCAACACCGCCTGGGCCAGCGTGGACCGCCACCAGCTGGGCGACTTCGAGCCCTGCGTGTACCGGACCCGCGACCTCGGCAGGACCTGGGAGCCGGTCACGACGGGTCTCCCGTCCGGCGTGTACGTGCACACCGTGAAGGAGGACCCGGTGCGCCGCGGGATGCTGTTCGCGGGGACCGAGCGCGGCGCGTTCGTCTCCTTCGACGAGGGCGACCACTGGCAGCCGCTGCAGCTCGACCTGCCGGCCACGTCGGTGCGCGACTTCGCGATCTACGGCAACGATCTGATCGTGGCGACGCACGGCCGCGGATTCTGGGTGATGGACGACATCAGCCCGCTCAGGCAGGTGAGCGAGGCGATCGTCGCCGGCGACGCGTACCTGTTCCAGCCCGCCGACGCGGTCAACGTCCTGCAGGGCGGCGACGACGGCACGCCGCTCCAGAAGGACGAGCCGCAAGCGTCCAACCCGCCCGCGGGCGCGGCCATCGACTACTGGCTCCGCGAAGCCGCCGCCGCGCCGGTGACGCTCGACATCCTCGACGGGAGCGGCACCCTGGTGGGGAGCTATTCGAGCTCGGCGCCGGCCGCGGGCGGAAACGCCGGTGGGCGCGGAGCGGCGGGGGCGTCGGGCGGCCTCGCGCGCGTCTCCCCGCTGTGGCAGCCGGTGACCGAGCGGTTCGCGGCGACCGCGGGCCTGCACCGCGCGGTGTGGCGCCCGGTGGCGCCGCCGCCTCCGGGAACCCGCGGCGCCGGGGGCGGGGGCGGGGGCGGGGGCGGACCGTTCGGAAGGCCGGTGCAGCTGCTCACGGGCACGTTCACGGCAAAGCTCACCGTCGGCGGGCAGAGCTACACGCGGACGTTCCGGGTGCTGCCCGACCCGCGGACCGGGCGCTAGTCCCGGCGATGCTGCGGCGCGCCCGGCGCCGCTTCAGTCGAGCAGCTGCGCCAGGTGGTGCCGCAGGTGGCGCAGGTAGTCCCGCATCACCCACTCCAGCGGGTGGGGCTCGCCGTCGCCGATGAGGCAAGGCGTCTGCAGCTTGCCGGCCGGCACCGCCTCGATCGTGGCCGCGACGTGGCGGTTCAGCGCCACCCACAAGTCCACCAGCTCCGTCCAGGGCCGCTCCCGGTAGCGCTGCGCGGCGACCCAGTCGTCCTGCTGGTAGCCCGGAAACACGAGCCGGTCGGTGAGCGGGGCCCTGACGAACCGCTGGTGGTTGTTGGCCGCGGAGTCGATCAGGTGCCCGAGGATCTCCTTCTTCACCCACTTGCCGGGTCCGCGGGAGCGCATGGCATCGCTCTCGCCCAGGCCCCGGAATCGCCCGGCGGCCTTCTCCACCTCGGCACGCAGCTCCGACGCCAGATCGGTCACGGTCTGTCTCCCTCGCGCGGGCGGGACGCCTGCCCGAGCGTCAGTACAGCAGCACGTAGTTGAGGCGGAAGCCCCGGCCCGGCTGGGGCACGAAGTCCTTGATCACCGACGTGGCGTCGCGGTACACGCGGTCGAACACGTTGTCGCAGTGGAGGCCGATCTCGGACACCAGGCCGCCGCGCACCAGCCGCGCCGTCAGGCCGAGGTTCACCACGCCGTAGCCGGCCGTGGGTGTGTCGCCGTCGCCGAGCCGGGTCTGCCGCGCCGCGCCCCGCCACTCCACCATCCCGGACAGGCTGCGGCCCTGCCACGTGGCGCGCAGCAGGCCCCGGAGCGGCGGGATGAAGGGCAGCGGCACGTCGCGCCGGGTGTCCTGCGCGTTGACGTAGTCGGCGCCGGCGCGGAGCGCGAGCCGGGGACCGACCTGCGCAGTCAGGCTGGCCTCGAAGCCGGCCAGGCGTGCGCTCGTGGCCGCGAACTGGCGCACCGGGAAGCCCTGGATCGTGTCGCCCCTGAGGAACGCGTAGATGTAGTCCTGGATGGTGTTGAGGTACGGCGAGACCTCGAGCGTCGCGCCGCCGACCTCCGCGCGGAGCGAGGCGTCGAGCCCCAGGCCCGCCTCCGGGCCGAGGCTCGCCGTGCCAATCGAGTAGGTCCCGCTCGCCGCGTCGAGGCCGTTGGCGAACAGCTCCTGCACGGTGGGCGCGCGGAACGAGCGCGCCACGCTGAGCGAGGCCGTGACGCCGGGCGCGAGCCGGTGGATCACGCCCACCGAGCCCGTGACGGCGTTGGAGAGCCGCGACTCGTCGCTGGTACGGAACACCGAGTCGGTGGACTGCGGGTCCGGCCGCGTCTGGATGCGGTTGTAGTCGAACCGCACGCCGGCCTGCAGCCGGGTCGCGGAGGCGGCCTGCCACTCCTCGAAGGCGAAGGCGGCGAGGCCGGTCGTCAGGGAGTTGGGGCCGAGGGGCTGGTCGCCCTCGATGGCCAGGTTCTGGACGTCGGTCCACACGCCCAGCGTGCCGCTCAGCGGGCCGGCCGCGTGCTGCAGCTGCAGCACCGCGTTGAGCTCGCGCTTGTGGAAGTGGTTGGCCTGCGGCGCCGACACGCCGCTGGAGTCCTCGGCGGTCGGGAATTCCGAGTGGTCGTAGTCGTTGTAGCTGGCGTCGAGCGTGACGCGCTGCAGCCAGGATCCGCCGGCCTCGAGCGCGCCGCGCAGCTCGAGGGTGTTGCGCCGCTGGGCGATCCGCGACGTGGTCGGCGGCACGGTGAGCCAGTTCGGGTTCGGCGGGACGCCGGGGATGCCGTAGTTCATCTCGTAGTGGTTGCCGCCGAGGCCGATGCTGCCTTGCGCCCCCTGCCACGCATAACCGAGGCCCACCTCGCCGGTGTGGTCGAACGACTGGGGCATGCGGTCGAGGGCGAACGCCGCGCCGCTGCCGGGATCCGTGTAGGTGCCCGCCGGGATCCGGATGTCGGAGGACCGCACGCCACCCGCCGAGAAGCGGAAGGCGGAGTGCTCGCCGCTCAGGACGGTGTTGACGAAGCCCGAGAGCTCGTCGCTGACGGTGTTGCCCTCGAGGGCGACGGTGCCCGACACCGGGCGATCGGCCGGCGTGGGCACGAAGTTGGTGATGACGTTGACCAGCCCCCCGATGGTGTTCGGCCCGTAGAGGACGGTCGCCGGGCCGCGCACCACGTCGATCTGGACGACGCCCATCGCGTCGATCGGCGTGGCGTGCGCGGGATCGTAGGTGGCGATGTCGCCCATCCGCAGGCCGTTCTCGACGACCAGCACCTCGTTGTCTCCCAGGCCGCGGAGGATCGGGCGCGAGGGCGCGGAGCCGTTGCCGCGCACGTTCACGCCCGGCAGGTCCGAGATCTTCTCCGCGAAGCTGGTGCCGGCGGCCTCGTCGAACGCGGTGCGCGACCGGGATTCGGCCGGCTGGTACTGCTCGTCGGCCGGCCGCGGCGTGGGCGTGGCGGAGACGACGATCTCCTCCAGCGGGACGGCGGACTCGTGCAGCGCGAACGCGACGGTGGCACCCGCCGCCGCCACCCGCACGGTGTCGGTGGCCGAGGCGTAGCCGGTGGCGGCGACGAAGATCCGGTAGCTGCCGGGCGGGACGTCGGCGAAGCGGAACTCGCCGCCCGCGCCGGTGCGCTGCGCGCGGTCGAGCTCGAGGAGCCGGACGGTGGCGCCCACCACCGGGCGCCCCGCGGCGGCTACCGTCCCGGCGACCGTCTGGGCCCGCGCCGGGATGGCCAGCGGCAGCACGGCCAAGGCCAGGAGCGGCACGGCGAGCCAAGGAAGCCGGTGCGACATCGGGGTGCTCCTTGCAGGGCGGAGGCGCGGAATGTGCGCGTCCTGTCCTACGGACGGGAAGGGGCGGATGTTGCGCGGGCGGAGCCGGCGGAGTGGCACACTCCTGGCACGCGAGGCATCATACCCCTCGGCCTGGACCCGGCCGGGCTGCGATTCCTTGCTGGGAGGTGCCGCTGGTGGACGAGTTTCGCTCGCTCCGATCGCTCGCCAAGATGTTGGGCGTCCGCACGCGCTTCACGGATGGCCTGGGCAGATCGGTCGAGGTGTCCCCCGAGACGCTGGTGCGGGTGTGCGCGGCCGTCGGCGCGCCCCTGGCGCGTGCCGGCGACGCGGCCGAGGCGTTGCGGGCGCATCGCGCGGCCGCCAGGCGCGGCGGGGTGCCGCCGGTCCTGGTCGCGTGGGATGGGGTCCTGGCTCCGCTGGCCTCGCCCGCATCTGGCGCCGCGGAGCTGCGCCTCGAGAGCGGCGACGTCGTCCCGCTGCAGCGGTCGGACGGCGAGCTGCGGGCGCCGGGTCCGCTGCCGCTCGGCTACCACCGTCTCACGCTCGAGGCTGCGGGGCGGGTCGACGCCTGCACCGTCATCGCGGCGCCCGTCGAGGCGTACCGGCGTCCGGGCCGTCACCGGAGCTGGGGGGTCGGCACCCAACTCGCGGCGCTCCGCTCCCGGCGGAGCCGCTCGCTGGGCGACCTGCGCGACCTCGAGTCGGTGTGCCGCTGGGTGCACGGGCGCGGCGGCGACCTGGTGACGGTGCTGCCCCTCGGCCCGACCTTCAACGTGGACCCGCCCGAACCGAGCCCGTACTCGCCCGTGAGCAGGCTGTTCTGGTCCGAGCTGGTGCTCGATCTCGAGGGCGGGCATCGCCCGACGGAGAGCCCCGCGATCCTCGATGTGCGGCGCGCCGATGCGGAGGTCCGCGCCGCCCTCGCCGGGCACGGTGCGCCGCTGCCTGGCGCCGTGGACGAGGAGCTGGCCCGCTACGCGCGGTTCCGCGGCGCGCAGGTGCGCCTGGGGCGGAACTGGCGGGCCTGGCCAGCCGAGGCGCGCGCCGGCGCGCCGCGTCCCGAGCACGTGGACCCCGATGAGGAGCGCTTCCACCTCGTGGCCCAGACGCTGGTCCGCCGGCAGCTCCACGACCTGCGCGGCAGGCTCGACGCCGACGGGATGCGCCTGGGCCTCGACCTCGCGGTCGGGGTGCATCCAGACGGCTACGACCCGTGGTCGCGGCAGAGCCTGTTCGGCGAGGGAATGTCGGTGGGCGCTCCGCCCGATCTCGGCTTCCCGAGCGGGCAGGACTGGGGGTTCTCGCCGGTGCTGCCGGCTGCGTCGCGCCTCGAGGGCCACCGGTACCTCGCGGCCTCGATCGCGCAGCAGGCGGGACTCGCCGGGGTCCTCAGGGTAGACCACATCATGGCGTGGACCCGGCTGTACTGGATTCCGCACGGCTTCGGGCTGCACCAGGGCACCTACGTCTCGTACCCGGCCGACGAGCTGTTCGCGATCCTCACGCTCGAGTCGAGCCGCAACCGGTGCGAGGTGGTCGGCGAGAACCTCGGGACCGTGCCGCCGGAGATCTTCGAGGCGCTGCCGCGCCACCGGATCTGTGGCATGTACCTGGCGCAGTTCCAGGCGGAGAAGGACCCGGCCGTCGCCCCGCCCGGCGCCGCCGACATGGCGCTGGTGGGGACGCACGACACGCCCACCTTCGCGGGCTGGCTCGGCGCGACCGACGTCGAGGAGCGGGTGCGCTACCAGCTGCTGGCGGCGGCGGCGGTGCCGGACGTGCGGAAGGAGCGGGCGCGGGCCGTGCGACGGCTGGCGCGGCGGCTCGAGGGCAGCGTGGAGGACCCGCGCGCCCTGTTCGCCGCGCTGCTGGAATGGCTCGGCCGGTCGGACAGCCCGCTGGTGGTTCCCTGGCTCGAGGACTTCTGGCTGGAGGACCGCCGCGTGAACCTGCCGGGCACGCGCTCCTCGGACCGTCCCAACTGGCAGGGTCCGATGCGCAAGCTGCTGGAGGAGATCTTCGCCGATCCCGAGATCGACGCGCTCACCGGCCGGCTGCAGCGCAGCCGCGCCGGGTGAGCGGAGCCACGCGACCCATCACCTGAGGACCGGATCGATCATGGCATCCACCGCCGCCCCGGCCACCGCTCCCACCGTCCGGCCCAAGCCGCGCCTGACGTTCTGGGACATCTGGAACATGAGCTTCGGCTTCCTGGGCATCCAGTTCGGCTTCGCGCTGCAGAACGCGAACGTGAGCCGGATCTTCGAGACGCTGGGGGCCAAGGTCGAGAACATCTCCCTCCTGTGGATCGCGGCGCCGGTGACCGGCCTCGTGGTGCAGCCGATCATCGGCTACTTCAGCGACCGCACTTGGAACCGGCTGGGCCGGCGGCGCCCGTACTTCCTCGGCGGCGCGATCCTCGCCTCGCTGGCGCTGGTCGCGATGCCGAACTCGCCCGCGCTGTGGATGGCGGCGGGGATGCTGTGGATCATGGACGCCTCCATCAACATCTCGATGGAGCCGTTCCGGGCGTTCGTGGGCGACAACCTCCCCTCCGAGCAGCGGACCACCGGGTTCGCGATGCAGAGCTTCTTCATCGGCACCGGCGCGGTGGTGGCGTCGGCGCTCCCGTACGCCCTCGCGCGCTGGTTCGGCGTGGCGAACACCGCGGCCGAGGGAGCGATCCCCGCCTCGGTGCGGCTGTCCTTCTACCTCGGCGCCGCGGTGTTCTTCGCGGCGGTGCTGTGGACCGTCGCCCGCTCGAAGGAGTACTCGCCGGCGGAGATGGCATCGTTCGCGGAGAACCAGGCGCGGGAGGTCACGGCTGCCGCGCGGCGCTCGCCCGGCGAGTATGCCGCGCACGGCCGCCGCCAGATCGTCCTCGGCGGCGTCCTGGTGGTCGTGAGCGTGCTGTTCAGCCTGTGGCTCGAGTCGGAGGGGGCCGAGCAGGTCATGATCCTCTCGGTGGGCATCGGCGTGGCCGGGCTGCTGCTCGTAGTCGGCGGGCTGCTGCAGCTCGCCGGCCGGTACCAGAACGGCTTCGTCACGATCCTGAACGACTTCGGCGACATGCCGCGCACGATGAAGCAGCTGGCGTGGGTGCAGTTCTTCTCGTGGTTCGCCCTGTTCGCGATGTGGATCTACACGACGCCCGCGGTGACGAGCCACGTGTATCACACGACGGACACGACGTCGGCGCTGTTCAACGAGGGCGCCAACTGGGTCGGCGTGTGCTTCGCGGTGTACAACGGCGTGGCGGCCGCGGTGGCGTTCGGCATCCCGGTGCTGGCGCGGGCGACCAACCGCCGGACCGCGCACGCGGTGTGCCTGGTGCTCGGCGCGCTCGGCTACCTCTCGGTCTTCGTCATCTCGGAGCCGCGCTGGCTGCTGGGGTCGTTCGTGGGGGTGGGGATCGCCTGGGCGAGCATCCTCGCGATGCCGTACGCCATCCTGACGGGGTCGCTGCCGCCGTCCAAGATGGGCTACTACATGGGGGTCTTCAATTATTTCATCGTCATCCCGCAGATCGTCGCCGCGGCGCTGCTCGGCTTCCTCGTGAAGCGCTTCTTCGGCGGCGAGGCGATCTACGCCCTGCTGATCGGCGGGGTGTCGCTCGTGCTGGCCGCGGCGCTGACCCTGCGGGTCGAGGACCGGGACGAGGCGAAGGTCTGAGGGCCGGCCGGCGCGGCGCGAGCGCCGGGCGGGACTCCTTGCGAAAGGTGGGGGCATGAAGACCGTCATCCGTGGCGCGACGCTGGTGGGGCTCGGCGTCTGCATCCTGTCGGCGTGCATCCACCGGGCGCCGGAGTCGGCGATCCGGGATCCGTCGCTCGCCATCGAGCAGGCCCGGCACCCGGCCGAGTTCTGGAACGCCGCCACCGTGTACTTCCTGCTCACCGACCGCTTCGTGGACGGGGACACCGCGAACGACCACGCGCTCGGCCGCGCCCAGGACGGCGCCGTGCTGCGCAGCTACATGGGCGGCGACCTCAAGGGCGTGCTGGAGAAGATCGAGGCGGGCTACTTCGACAGCCTGGGCGTGAACGTCCTCTGGCTCACGCCGTTCGTGGAACAGATCCGCGGCAAGGTGGACGAGGGCCAGGGGATGACCTACGCGTACCACGGCTACTGGGGCCGGGACTGGACCGCCGTGGACCCCGCGCTCGGAACCAAGGACGACCTGCGCGCGGTGGTGGACGCGGCCCACCGCCATCACATGCGCGTGCTGATGGACGCGGTGATCAACCACGTCGGGCCGGTCACGCCGGAGGACCCGCCGTGGCCGCCGGACTGGGTGCGCTCGGGGCCGAGCTGCACCTACCGGAGCTACGCCACGACGGTCGACTGCGACCTGGTGCCGACGCTGCCGGACGTGCGCACCGAGAGCAACGCGGCGGTGGACCTGCCGCCGTGGCTGGTCGAGAAGTGGCGGCGGGAGGGCCGTCTCGAGCACGAGCAGGCGTCGCTGGACGCGTTCTTCGCCCGCACCGGCTATCCGCGCGCGCCGCGCTACTACTTCATCAAGTGGCTGACCGACTGGGTGCGCGAGTTCGGCATCGACGGCTACCGGATGGACACGGCGAAGCACTTCGGCGAGTCGGTGGCCGTGGAGCTGAAGCAGGAGGCCAACCGCGCGTTCGCCGACTGGAAGCGGGCGCACCGCTCGCAGGTGCTCGACAGCCTGCCGTTCTTCATGGTGGGCGAGGTCTTCGGGTGGGACCCGGGCCAGGGGCGGCTGTACAACTACGGCGACAGCGCGGTGGACTTCTTCGCCCACGGCTACGACGGCCTCATCAACTTCGCGTTCAAGCGGGACGTCGCGGGATCGCTGGACTCGGTGTTCACGCGCTACTCGGTGGCGCTCCACACCGGCGGCGCGCTCAACGGGCTCTCGTTCCTCAACTACCTCAGCTCGCACGACGACGGCGAGCCGTACGACCTGGACCGCAGGGACCCCTTCGGCGCCGCCACCCGGCTGCTGCTGGCGCCGGGCGCCGCGCAGATCTACTACGGCGACGAGACGGCCCGGCCGCTCCGGGTCCCGGGCGCGCGGGGCGACGCGAACCTCCGCTCGCTCATGAACTGGGGCGACCTCGCGGCGACCGGCCCGCACGGCGACTCCGCGCGCGCGATCCTCGCGCACTGGCGGAAGCTGGGGGCGTTCCGGAACGCCCACCCGTCCGTGGGGGCGGGGCGGCACCGCACGCTGCAGGCGAACCCGCTCATCTTCAGCCGCATCCTGGTCACCGACAACATCGACGACCGGGTCGTGGTCGCGATGGACCAGCCGAAGGGCCCCAAGGCCGTGCCGGTGTACGGCACGTTCCCCAACGGGACGGAGCTGGTGGACGCCTACTCGGGCGAGGAGGGCCGCGTCCGGGGCGGGGCGGTCGCCATCAACACGCCCTTCGACCTGCTGCTGCTGAGCCGGGTGCCGGAGTCGCCGAACGACACGGTGGTCGTGTACGTCGAGAACAACTACGCGCTCCCCATGGACGTCCTGGCCGTCGCCGCGGGCACCACGTTCCGGATGGGCGTGGTGAACCCCGGCATCCCGAGCCGGTTCGTGCTGCGCAAGGATCTGCTCGCGACCGACCGGCTGGTCACGTTCGTGGCGCAGGCCACTGCGGTCGGGCCGCAGATCCACACCGACCCGATCCCCGTCTCGCCGGGCGACGTGATCGACTTCACGATCGAGATCAACCTGATCGGCAGCCGGGCGATCGTGCGGCCGTAGGGACGGCCGCCGAGCGGAGCTGGGGCGCCGGCGCGCGTGACAGGCAGCGGGTCACGAGCCTGCCGGCCCGGAGTACCTCGCCAGCAGGGCCTCGAAGCGAGGATCGCCGCGGATGGGGTCGAAGTCCGGGCTGAGGAGCAGCTCGCCGACGCCGAGCCGCGACGGGTGGGCGAGCAGCCGCTCGATCGCCGCGATGGCGGCATCGGTCTCTCCCACCTGCACCAGGATGCGGGCCCGGCCCTGCGCCGGCGACGAATCCCAGTGGTCGTCGCGGTCCACCTTGAGCCGGTCGAGCCATTCGGCCTCGCGCAGCGCGTCCGCGCGGCGACCCAGACGGGCCAGCGCGATGCCGCGGGAGGCGTGGGCGTCGGCGTCCTCCGGGTGAGCGTGCACGGCCAAGTCGAGCCGCGCGGCGGCGAACTCGAAGCCGGAGCGGGCCGCGGCCGAGTCGCCGCGGAGGGCGTGCGCCATCGCGGTGGGCCACGCACGCCCGAGCTCGGGCAGCGTGCCGATGCCCGGGGCCGTCGCCTGCAGCAGCGCCAGCATGGAATCGGGCCGACGCTCCCAGTACAGCAGGCTCAGGCGCTGACCCAGAACGGGCGTGGCACCTCCTCCGGGATCCCCGTCCAGCGGCAGGTCGCGAAGCACCGCGCTCAGGGTGTCCGTTTGACCTCTCCACAGCACGTAGCTCCAGGCCAGCGACAGGTGCGGCTCGACGAGGTCCGGGGCGAGCTCCATCGCCTGCCGGTACGCCGCGATGGCCTCCGGGTAGCGGTGGAAGTAGTGGAGCACCTCGCCGATGCCGATGAACAGGCTTGCGTCCCGCGGATCGAGCCGGCGCGCGCGCGCGAACGCCACCATGGCGCTGTCCCACTCACCGAGGTGTCGGTAGGCCCGCCCGATCCATGCCCACAGCTCCGGATCGTTCGGCGCCCGGCGCAGGGCGGCGCCGAACTCCCGCAGGGCGCCGCGGCTGTCGCCGCCCGCCGCCTCGCGCGCCAAGCCGGCCGCGAAGTGCGCCCGCGGCAGGTCTGGCGCGAGCCGCAGCGCGATGGCGGCTTCGCGGTCGGCGGCGGCGAGCCGTGCGGCCGTATGGTCGTACCGCATGCGGTAGTTCGCCGCGTGCACGCAGGACAGTGCCGCGTGCGCGATCGCGAACGTCGAATCGAGCGCCACGGCCCGCGCGAAGAGCTGCTGGGCGCTCTCGAGGTTCCGGCGCACGGCGCCCGGCCGCCGCCAGTACTCGGTCCCCTGGAGGAAGAACGCATACGCCCGGGCGTTGACCGTGGGGGCCGCGGCGATGGCTCCCAGCTCGCCGGACGTGAGCGTGCCGCCCACTGCGGCCACGATCTGACGGGCGATGTCGCTCTGGACAGCGAAGGCGCTGTCGAGGCCTCGGTCGTAGCGGTCCGCCCATAGCGCCGCCCCGGTCGCCGGGTCGAGCAGCTGCACGACGACCCGCAATCTCGGCCCCGCCACCTGAACGCTGGCTTCCACGACGCTCCCGACCCCCAGCTCGGCGCCGATCCGGCGCAGTGGCTTCGGCGTCTCGCCGTACCCGCTGACCGATGCCCGCCCGACGACCACGAGCGACGCCACCTTGGCCAACTGGGCCAGCAGCTCGTCGTGCAGCCCTCCCGCGAGGTACGCCTGCGTGGAATCCGCGCCCAGGTAGCGGAACGGGAGCACGGCGACCGAGGTTCGCGGAGCGGCCGCGGCGCCATCGGACTTCAGTCCGCGCGCCGCCTCCCAGCCGCCGCCCAGGGCCGCCAGGGCGGCGATGCCCGCCGCCCACCGCAGCCACGGCCGGCGGCGGGCGACCGCGGCGGTCGCCGGCGCGGCCGCCGGGATACCGGAGTCCGGGTCGCCGCCCCGGGCTCGTTCCGCTGGCACCGGCCGGTCGGCCGGCGCGTCGGGGCGGCGCGGCGCGGCCCCGCGGCGGGCCGGCAGCGCGCCCCTGCGGATGCGCTCGACGTCCAGAAGGAAATCAGGGTCGATCTCCAGCTCGAATTCCTCGCGGAGCCGGCGAGCGTGCGCATCGGCGGCCTTGATGGCGTTCGCCCGGTCGCCGATCGCCGCCATCGCCCGCAGCTGCTGGAACACGGAGTGCGAGTTCAGCGGATCGTGCTCCACCGCTCGTCCCCACCAACGCAGGGCTTCGTGCCAGGCCCCGGCGTCTTCGGCATCGGTCGCGAGCTGCTCGAGCGCTTCGGCGTACTCGCGCGCCAGCCGGGTACGCTCCCCGTCGAGCCAGCGCTCGAACTCCGGGGCCTCATCGACGTGGAAGCCGTCGAGCAGCGGGCCGGCATAGACGTGGACCGCCTCAGCGTGCTGGCCGCGCGCCAGCCCTTCGGCGAACGCACGCACGTCGGATGTCACGACCAGCGGGGCCAGGCGCAGCGTGCGGCCTTCGGACGGGACCGCGGCGGGGCCCAGCGACCTCCGGATCGCGTACAGTGCGTCGCGAAGCCCCTGGCGCGCGCGAGCGTCATCGCACTCGGGCCACAGCAGGGTGAGGAGCCGCTCCCGGGCGCAGGCGCGGTCCCCGCACACGGCGAGCACCGCCAGCACCGCGTCGCCCCGCCGCTGGGGCCGGGGTGGTGCGGGAGCGCCGGAGAGGCCTTCCAGCGCGAAACCGCCGAGCACACGGAGTCGGTACATGCCGTCCGTTGCCGCCTTCGATGTCGTTGTGGGGACACCTCAATCCTGGCACCGGGCCGCCGGTCCGGCAAGGGGATGGGCCGCCCGGGCGCCGGCCCCGGAGGGAGGGCCGCGACGCCGCCGCGACGGCGGCGCGACGGGCGGGCGATGCCGCGTCTGCAGATTGGGCCTGCCAAGCCATCGCCACACCGCAGCCATCGAGACCCGGTCGCGGGGATCGGGTGCCGGGGCTGCCCGTTCCGAAGGGAGGTCGCCATGAGGAGGTTGTGTGCCGCGACGCTCGCGGCGTCGCTCGCGGTTCTCGCTGCCTGCAGCGAGGACAGCCGTCCCGGTCCGAGCGCGCCGGCGCCGGGCCTCGCCGCCGCCGCGCCGGGTGCGGTCGCGGCGCTCCAGGCGTGGAGCATCGACACCGTCGCCACCGGCCTGAACAACCCTCGTGGGCTCAAGTTCGGGCCGGACGGCGACCTGTACGTCGCGGAAGGCGGAACCGGCGGCACCAACACGACGGTGGGTCTGTGCGCCCAGGCCGCGGGAGTGGGACCGTATTCCGGCGGCTACACGTCGCGGATCTCGAAGATCGACCGGCATGGCCATCGCACGACCGTGGTGGACGGCCTGCCGTCCAGCTCGACCACGCCGGCGACCGGGAGCCTGACCAGCGGTGTCGCCGACGTCGCGTTCATCGGGCACACCCTGTACGCCGTGCTGGCCGGCGCCGGCTGTTCGCACGGCATTCCCGACGTGCCGAACGCGGTCATCCGCGTCCACCGGAACGGCACCTGGAGTATCGTGGCCGATCTCAGCGCGTTCGTGGCCGTGCATCCCACCGCCAGCGAGGATCCTGACGACTTCGAGCCCGACGGCACCTGGTACAGCCTGGTGGCCAGGGGCGGCTATCTCTACACCACTGAGCCGAACCACCAGGAGGTGGATCGCGTCTCGCCCCGCACGGGCAGGATCAGGCGCATCGTCGATGTCTCGGTGGCCCACCCCGGCAACGCGGGACAATGGATCGGCCCGACGGCGCTCATCGCGGACCGCGACGGCCTCGTGTTCGGCACCCTGGGGACGTTCCCCGTCGTTCCCGGCTCCGAGAGCATCTTCGGTCTGGATCTCAACAGCGGGTATCGGCCGCTGGCGTCGGGTTTCTCCACCGTGCTTGGGCTCGCTTCCGATCGCGGCGGCCGGATCTACGTGCTGGAGTCCATGACGCAGCCGGGCTTCCCGGGGCCCCAGGACCTCGGTGCGGGCATGGTGGTGCGCGTGAAGAAGGGCGGAGCCGTGGACACCGTCGCCACGGGCTTCAGCTTCCCGTCGGCGATGACCTACGGGCCCGATGGGAATCTCTACGTGTCGGACTTCGGCTTCGGGACGCCACCCGGCACGGGCCAGATCGTCCGCATTCGATTGCACCACGACAGGGACTGAGTGATGAGCGGGCGCCCGGCCGCAGCGTGGCCGGGCGTCGCCCCGCGCGAGTGCGGGCAATACCTCGCCCGCGGTCAGTTGCCGCCGAGGGCGCCGGCCGCCGGCAGCACGCTGCCGGCGGCATCGAACAGGGAGAGCGAGCCGCCGCCCCAGATGAAGAGGCCGGGCACCTGGATCGCCTCCGGGTACCACCACACCACCCCGGCCCCGTGGCCGTTCGGCGTGCCGGCGACGGTGGCGATCAGGCTCTGCAGGTAGGACGCCTGGCCCTGCGGCGTCGCGGGCCAGGACATGCCCGCGCCGTTGGTGACCATCGACTGCCAGCCGTCCGTCCGCCACGGGTAGGTCGTCTCCACGACGACGATGTCCTTCCCGTAGCGCGCCGCCGTGGCCCACAGGTTGGCCTGCAGGTCGGTCAGCGCCCCGTGCCAGAAGGGATAGTAGCTCAGGCCGATGAGGTCGTAGGGCACGCCGTACCCGCCCATGTGGTCGAAGAACCACTGCGTGCCGCCGCTGTTGCCGCCCAGCGAGTAGTGCAGCATGACCCGCACACTGTCGCCCGGGGCCAGCGAGTCCCGCACGCC
>Ga0187779_10000559_pt1 | contig 24899 bp, 24 predicted proteins | sample 1015_Q2_SP10_10__FD_132435 | JGI IMG/M metagenome (GOLD analysis project Ga0187779, IMG submission 132435) | Tropical peat soil microbial communities from peatlands in Department of Meta, Colombia - 1015_Q2_SP10_10_MG | ecosystem: Environmental > Terrestrial > Soil > Wetlands > Peat | place... | reverse complement strand
TCTTTCTCGATCTCATCGACGAGATGAGCCCGGGCGTTTTGAAAATCCAGACTCCATTCCTTTACGTGATCATGCCGATGCGCATCAGCGCCTGATCAACTGCTTCTCGAACCGGAACGAGTTCAAGCAGATGTAAATCGTTTCCTGGCGCGCGAATGAGGCGCACATTGCGGTTCAGCGGCGCCCAAATTTCGGGATCGGTCGGACCGAAAAGCAGAATGCACTCTGCTCCTGCGGCCGCGGCCAGGTGCGAGATCCCGCTGTCGTGGCCCACGAAGACGGTTTGCCTGAGAATCGCCGCGAGCTGTGGCAGCGGAAGATTTTCCGCGAAGCGAACGCGTCGATCTCCGACTTCTTCCCTCAGTTTTGCGCTTTGCATCCGGTCTGCTTCGCCGGAAACAACGACCAACGAATTCCGCGCTAACAAATCATGCCCAAGCTTCAGCCAATTTTCGAGCGGCCAATTTTTTCGTTCGCTTCCGCTGCCGGGATGAATGGCGACAACTGGAGATGGCAGATCGGTCAGAAATTCGCTGGCAAATTGCCGGTCGCTCGCTGACGGGAAAATGCTTGCCTCAAGGTCGGTAACTTTGATCCCAAGTTGATTGAGCGGCCTGAGGAGTTGTCGCGCAGCATGCTGCGAATTGTCGATTCTGGGCGGACCTTCAATCAGTTGCTCGACGCCGGACCGCCGCAGGTTGGCCGCGAAAATTTTGTCCGGATCGTACAAATAACTGATAATCAATTCGAACTTCGCAAAATAATCTTTTAGATCGTCTGCCAGTTCGGAGTTCCTGGCAAAAAAGCTGGAAAGAGATCCGTATTCGATCGAACGGACGAAGTCGGCATAAAACCGCTTCTCAACCAGCGCGGCAATATGCCTGTAACCGAGAATCTCGATGTGTGCGTTCGGGTAGGCATTTCGCAACGCCTTGAGCGCAGGCAAGGTAAGAATAAAATCGCCAATCGCGCCGCCGCGGATGACGAGAATCCGGTTCAATCGTCAGTATTTAGTGATCGCCAGCGCAATGATAAGCGCTCCGCAGGCCACCACGGCGCCATGCAGAAAACGCCAACGCCTGTCCGTGCCGGCACTCCAGTTTATTTGATCGCGCAGCAAGTACGGCATCGTCACCCAAAAAAGTCCGGCAATAACGAGAAGATAGGCGATGACAGTAACGGCCAAACGGCTCGCTTCATTCCGAAAAAAAGCAGCGTCAAGAAGGGGTTCGGCTGCGAGCAAACAAAGAATTCCGAGCGCGCGGACGGCAAGAAACTCCTCCAGAAAACGTAGTACTAGCAGGTAACCGATGGGCAACGCGATGAGCAGAAATCGGCGAAACGTGGCAAATTCACCCATTTCCATCGTTGAGAGCAACCAAAAACCCCAGATCAAATCGATCGTCCACAAGACCACGCCTACGAGCAATGATCGCGGCAAACGCCTGGCCAAATTTTGAACAGTGCGCGGCTGGAAAAGTCCGGGCAAGCCAATAAGGAAAAGGACGACACCGACGACAAAACCAACGGTCTGGAGCGAGAAATGGTAAATCATGCGGCAATCGCGGCCTTCTTTGCGGGAAAGAGCGGCGTTCCATACAGGCTAAAACCTGTCGCTCTTTCAATTCGAAGCTCGATTAAGTCGCCAGTCCGATCATTCTCGCTCTCAAAAATAGCGATTTTATTTGTGCGGGTCCGACCCATCAGCCGCACCCGATTCGTTTTGCTTGCGCCCTGGCAAAGAATTTCAACGTTGCGTCCGACCAGCCGCTGATTCGCGCGCTGGGCCAATTCGTCCACCAAGGTCAGCAAATCGCGATTACGTTCTTCTTTCACCGGCTCTTCAACCTGATCGTTCATGCTGGCGGCGGGGGTATCGCGTCGCGGCGAATAACGAAATACGAAGGCATTATCGAACTGAAGTTGTTCGACCAAATCTCGCGTTTGCTTGTAATCGTTCGATGTTTCGCCGGGAAAGCCGACAATTACATCTGTTGTAATTGCCATGTCCTTGCGAACGCGCCGCAGACGATGGACGAGGGCGGCATATTTCTCTGCCGTGTAAGTGCGATGCATCGCTCGCAAGATCTTATTCGAGCCGGATTGCAAAGGCAGGTGAACATGCTCAACCAGTTTCGGCAGCCGCTCAAAAGCACCGATCAAATCTTCCCGGAACCCGATCGGATGCGGTGAAGTGAAACGCAATCTTTCCAGGCCTTCGACTTCATGGACCGCCTCAAGCAGCTGCACGAACGGACTTTTGCCATCGATCCTTGGATATTCGTGCCGGCCATAAAGGTTCACGATCTGACCGAGAAGCATGACTTCTTTTACGCTGCGTAAGACAAGACCACGAACTTCATCAACAATTTCTGAAATCGAGCGGCTGCGCTCCGCCCCTCGGGTTTGGGGGACAATGCAGAAAGCGCAATGCATGTTGCAGCCTTGCATAATCGAAACGAACGCGGTCGCTTGTTTGGCTGAAAGTTGCTGCTCGCGAATAGTCGATTGCGAACCGGCCTCTTCTGCAACATCGACGATCGAAAAACGCAGATCGTCCATCGCGCGGTACTTCTTTCGTTCGATTGCTTCGGTCACATAATCGGCAACGCGATGGAACTTTTGCGTTCCGACCACAAGATCGAGATGCGGCAGATTTTTAAGCAACGAATTGCCGCGTGCTTGCGCCATGCAACCCAAAAACCCGAACACAATTTCCGGACGGCGTTTTGCCAATTGCCCGAGCATTCCCATTTTGCCCAGCGCCTTCTGATCGGCCATGTCGCGCACCGAACAAGTATTGAGCAGGACGACGTCGGCTTCAGTTTCACTATCGACGCGCTGGTAGCCCCGGGCGATGAGCGAATGCGCGACCTGTTCAGAATCGCGCTCGTTCATTTGGCAGCCGTAGGTTTTGATGAAGAACTTCGGCATGAGTGGCCGAAATAATACACGACCAAACGCGATGCGCCACGCTGTTCGCGCCCTTTGGATTATCAATCCCGCGGCGGAGCAGCGAACCCACCGGGAAAGGGATTAGCCATCAGTCGTTTTCGAGTTTCGCGGCCAGTCGGGAGGTTCGTGCCACGTTCATTGAAAATGGCTATACCAATGACGCCGACATTCTGGGAGTTGCGATATTTTTCGGCTGCGTAGGATTCACACACCGGCCCGAAACGAAATGCCGCGACTGACTCGGTGCTTTGACGAAAACCTTCGATTTTTAATTGTGCATGAGGCGCAAGCACATAACCGCGCTTTCGCACCGAAGCTTTGCGCCCATCAAGGACGTCGAGCCCATCAACAGATATGACAATTTCCAGTCGATAATCCGTTTGGTTGCGAATCGCGATGGAGTAACGCCGGCCTTCCTTGCCAACTACAAACCAGCGGTCAGCAACGATCAAGCCGGGGTAAAAGAAGCCGATCGGGTCTTTTAGCCCGATGGAAATCAAGTCTTCAGTCGGCCCAGGCAAGACCGACCACCCTGGTTGCGAGGCGCATACGCCCGTCATGGCACGAATGCCGATTTCATCGTTGTAATAGATTGCCGAGACGGCGACCGGCTCAGAAGCGGCACGTTCAAAGCCGACCACATTAATTCGGCACCGGCGTGTTTCGCCCCATTTGGTTGCAAGGCCGGGCCGATCGGCAGGCGCTTGGGAAAATCGCTCACTCGATGGACCACCGGCGATTTCCGATTCGCAGGAATTCAGGAGGAGGATCGAGACACAGGCCAGCAGTTGAAGAATACGAACGAGATCCTTCATAACGACGATACGTCTTCCAACCCCCGAATCTTTCAGATTTAATCGCGCCGCGAATGAGAAATGATGTACCGGCCATCGGAGTGATCGGGGGAAGTGGTTTGTATCAAATGGAACAGCTGATCGAACCGACCGAACTTAAGATCGACACCCCATTTGGCCCGCCGTCGGACGCCTTGATTGGTGGAAAACTGAACGGTCGGCAGGTCTATTTTTTGCCGCGACACGGCCGGGGACATCGGATTTTGCCGCACGAGCTGAATCACCGCGCCAACATCTTCGCGCTGCGCTCGCTCAACGTTCGCTGGATCATCAGCGTAACGGCGGTTGGAAGCTTGCAGGAAAAATATGCGCCCCGCGACCTGTTTTTACCGTCGCAGTTTTACGATCGAACGAGCACGCGGGCGCAGCATACGTTCTTTGGCGGCGGGATTGCAGTTCACATTTCCTTCGCGGAACCGATCAGCGCGAACTTGCGCAGATTGGTGGCCGAATCTGCTAAGAAGGTAGGAATCGTTGCTCACGACGGCGGTACTTACGTGAATATGGATGGCCCGGCATTCTCGACGCGCGCCGAATCCGAGTTGAACCGCCGCCACGGTTTTGACGTGATTGGAATGACGAACTTGCCGGAAGCGAAGTTGGCTCGCGAAGCGGAGATCGCCCTCGCCACGATGGCGATGATCACAGATTATGATTGCTGGAGAGTGGAAGAAGAGCCGGTGTCGGCGCAAACGGTGATCGGCCATTTACAAGCCAACGCCGACATCGCCAAGCGGATCATTGTCGATCTCATTCCCAAAATCCCAAGGAAGGCGGATTGGCCGGAGCACTCGGCGTTAGACTCTGCTTTGGTAACGCAGCAAAAGCTTTGGCCAGCTGAGACGGTAAAACGTTTGCGGCCGATTTTAGACCGATTTTTGTAGCGAAAAAATTTCTTGCCTTTCAGAGGGTAATTATGGTAATTATAGACCTCGAAACGATTGCTTCTTTCACGCAGGGACTTTTACAAATGAAAACATCTATCGCCGTTTGCCTGCTCAGTCTCGCGTTGCTCCCGGCCTGTTCCACTACGAGCCAGACGAGTGCCGAGCACCAAACCTTGGAGCAGCGTCTCATGGCAAAGTACGCCAGCGCCGATACCAGCACTGCCGAGCCCGCGCCCCCGGCTGAAGGGCCGGAAGATGTTCCAGCTGACGCGCCCACCGACGTCGATCACAATCCAAATTTGATGCCGTCGCCCCTGCTTCGCTACTGGGGGGCGTCCCGAACTCCCTAATTGGCTTTTTACGATTCCTTCATCGCGCCAAGAAGGTAGGAGTCTATTCTGCCTGGCGGCAGTGACGGCGATTGGGCATCGAAATTGACCTTTTGTTTCCGTCCGGATTAACATCGGTCTGTCAGCCCTTCCGGATCTCGCGTAAATGGCAATCCAACGATTGCGCGAACAGTTCTTCGGGGCTCTGCGCGAAAAAATCGCTAGCCGTTTGAACCGTTCCAAAGGCCCCAGGCGAGCAGGGCGCCCGCGTCGCGCCACACGCCCGCCGGACTGTCGCCCAGGACGACCACGATAATATCCTTGCCTGGCCGGGTTCCGCTGGCGATCAAACATTTGCCCGCGGCCTCGGTGTAGCCAGTTTTCATTCCATTACAGTAGGGAAGCCGTCGCAGCAGCTTATTCGTATTTTCCAGCTCGCGTGTGCGGCCATTGGCGTAGCGAAAAACAAGCTGCGGCAGGCAGATGATCGAACGAATCGTGGAGTTTGCATATGCGGCCCGCGCAATCAGCGAGAGGTCGCGGGCAGTGGAATATTGGCCGGGCACTGGGAGTCCGTTGGGATTGATGAAATGCGAGTGAGTCGCGCCAAGTTCCTTCGCTCGTTGATTCATGAATTCGGCAAAAACCTCGATGCTTCCGGCGTTGTCGCGCGCCAAACACCGGGCAACATCGTTAGGGCTTTTGACCAACAGCGCCCGCAGCAGATCGATCCGTTGATAAGTATCGCCCGGCCGAATGTTCAATTTTACCGGCTCGGCCAGTGTATCGACTGCCTGGACCGTCACCGGTTGGTCGAGAAACCCGTGCTCGGCCACAATCAGCGCGGTCAGTAATTTTTGGGTGCTCGCTGCGGGCCGAAGCTCGTCGGCATTTTTCTCATATATTACCTGCCCGCTTTTTGCATCGACCATGATGACCGATTTCGCCCGAGTTGCCGGCACTCCTCCCGTAACGCTTGTTGGTATCGAGACTGCCGGTTCGTCGTCCTCGTCCGCTTTAGGCTTTGCGCGCGAATGGGTCGATCGAATATGGACCGGCCGAGAAGTCGGAGTGGCTGTTTCTTTTGGCAACGGCTCCGGCACGCCGGTGGGCCGGACCGACTCCTGTCCAATCGCGGCCAGCGGAAGCGCGAGGGCGCAGAGGAAAACGAACAAGCGACGTCCCAGTGTCATCGGCGAAGAATTAGCGGCAACGCGTTGAGATACGCAAGGGATTACAAATCTTTTCCGCGCTGGATCAGTTCAATTTCATAACCTTCGGGAGCGTCGACGAACGCAATCCTGCTTCCACCCGACGTTTGATGGGGACCGTCCGAAAGCGGGTAGCCCTTGGCTGCAGACTCGCGCGCAAACTTGTCCAGATCGTCTACTTCAAAGGCAAGATGGGTCAGGTCAGGACCAACAATCACCGGACCGCTTTCGTCAAACTTGCACAGCTCAATTTCTTCCTCGCTTTGCGGTGCTTTAAAAAACACCAACTGCGACCCTCGACCGGAGGTATGTCGGCGAACCTCTCTTAATCCGAGAACATCCCGATAAAAGGCAACTGTCTTTTCCAAGTCTTTTACTCGATAGCGCGTGTGCAGGAGTTTTTTGACCATCTCGTATCTTGGGATGGTTCGGCAGTGAGTTCAACACGACGAGGTCGACTTCTTTCGCCCGCCGATCTCTGATTGCGAGAAACGAGAAGAGTTGTAGTTCTTAGTCCGATGAAACTGGTGATCGCGGCGACCGGCGCCAGCGGAACGATTTATTTGGAGCGTTTGCTCGAACAAATCGATACTGCTGCGCACGAAGTTCATTTCGTGATGAGCGGGCACGCCAAACAAGTCGCGAAACAGGAATTGGGCGGCCTGAGAATTCCAAAGAATGTTGTCCAGCACGACGAGAACGATCTCAATGTGCCGTTTGTCAGCGGCTCGGCGCGTTTCGATGCAATGGTCATTATTCCCTGTTCGATGGCAACCATTGGCCGAATCGCTTCCGGCTCAAGCGACAGTGCCTTGCTGCGGGCGGCCGACGTTTTCTTGAAGGAACGCCGCAAGCTGGTGCTCGTTCCTCGCGAAACGCCCTGGAATTTAATACATGCGCGCAATGTTGTGACGCTCCTGGAGGCCGGCGCGGTCGTCCTCCCCGCGATTCCCTCCTTCTACAGCCGACCCGCTTCAGTTGCCGAGATTGTCGATACCGTTGTCTGGCGCATCCTCGATCAAATCGGCCTGCCGAGTGCGCGCGCATATCGCTGGGCTGATCAAACTCGAAAATCCGGCAAACGTTGAAGATCGAAGGCTGGCGGGCACGTTGGTTAATCGCATTTGGATTTCGTTTGCTCCAAATTTGGTCGCACACCCTGCGCTTCGAGGTCGACGATCGTTTGGGCGTGATCGGGAAGCCGGTCGCGAAAAATTACATCGCCGCACTTTGGCACAATCGCCTGTTGCTGATTTCGCCCGCACTAAAGAAATTTCTTCCTCAGCGGCCGGGCGCGGGATTGATCAGCGCGAGTCGGGATGGCGATCTCGTCGCCGATTTGACTCAGCGCTTCGGCTTTGACGTTGTTCGCGGCTCAACCTCGCGCATGGGCGCCAGCGCAATTCTCGAGCTGGGCAACGTCCTTGCATCCGGCCGCGACATTGTCATCACGCCGGACGGTCCCCGCGGTCCGGCCTACGGACTTGGGAAGGGCATTATTTTTCTGGCGCAGAAGACGGGCGCTGAGGTTGTGCCGGTCAATTTCGAATATTCCAGCTGCTGGCGGGTAAACAGCTGGGATCGATTCATTTTGCCGCGCCCATTTGCCAAAGTGCGCTTCATCATCGGCCCGGCGCACCGGGTAGAATTGACAAATACGCCTGAAGAATTCGAAGCGGAATGCTCGCGGCTGCAAAAGGCGATGATGTCGCTGGTTGAACGGCGTTGAGTCATTTAAGTTCCGCGCATGACGAACCTGATCGACGGCCGAGTGATTGCCGAAAAAGTATACGTCGATCTCCGTCGCGAAATCGCCGATCTAAAGTCGAGAGGAATCACGCCTGGACTGGCAGTCGTTCTGATTGGCGATAATCCTGCATCCCGCGCCTATGTCCGTTCGAAGGATAAGATGAGCCGCGAACTGGGCCTGCATTCAGTCAAGCTCGAGCTGCCGGCATCGACGACTCAAGAGGAATTGCTCGCCCAAGTTAGCGAATTAAATAAAGACTCGAACGTCCACGGAATCCTCGTTCAATCACCGCCGCCACCACAGATTGATGAGGCGGCGGTCGTCCGCGCGCTCGATCCGCGCAAAGATGTCGACGGATTTCATCCGGAGAATGTCGCGAAGCTTGCGCTCGGCGATGAGTCAGGCTTTGTACCGTGCACGCCGCTTGGCGTGCAACGCCTGCTGATCGAGAGCAAGATCGCTATTGCCGGCGCGCATGTGGTCATTATTGGGCGCAGCATGATCGTGGGGAAATCGCTCGCACTTTTACTGGTGCAAAAGACTAAAAATGCGGATGCGACTGTTACCGTTGTCCATTCGCGCAGCAAAAATCTCGAAGCAATCACGCGTTCGGCAGACATTTTGGTCGCGGCAATCGGTCGTGCCGAATTCGTAAAGGCGGAACACGTCCGTGACGGCGCGGTTGTGATCGACGTCGGGATCAATCGGGTAGAAGACGCGACCAGTGCGCGCGGCTATCGATTGATCGGCGACGTGGCCTTCGGGGAAGTTTCAAAGAAAGCCGCCGCCATTACGCCGGTGCCTGGGGGAGTGGGTCCGATGACCATTGCGATGCTCATGTCGAATACCGTGAAAGCGGCGCGGCAATCAGCGTGATCCCCGAACGATTTTGCCGGTCAGCAACCGCAGAATCGCCGGACTAATACCCGCCAGATGAAGCGCAGCCGATGCGCTTCGAGGCGAGAGAACTCCAGTTCGCGCCAACCGATTAATCCAAAGCCGGCCGCGATACATCGCAGCCCGTGCGCGAGCGAATTCAGACAACACCGATAGTCGATTCTGGCCATGACTAATCTTTGCGATTGCGTCCGCAGCTAATTCGCCGGAACGGAGCGCGTAGTAAATTCCTTCACCGGTGAACGGCTCGACCACGCGCGCCGCATCGCCGATAAAAATGAGATCTTCGCGAATTGAATGAATCGGTGCCCGAGTCAGCGGGGTGATGGTCCGCCACGATTGGTCGGCCTTGGTTCTGAATTGTTTTTCCGCCCAGGCGCGCAGGATCGAAATGGAGGATGGCTTTCCGACAAGACAGAGGTTCAGTTCGCGCTCGTTGACCGGAGCCTGGCCGGAATAACCCTCGGGCAAAAACTGAAGAACGACGCGATTTCCGAAGTCTTGCGGCAGCGGAATGTGCGCTTGCAGCGCGACGCGCTCACGCCCGGGCGATGGCAGTAAATTGCGCAGGCGCGCGACCGTTGAGTTTCGCCCGTCCGCGCCGACCACGACACGGGCGGTAACGGTTTCGCGAACAAGATCGATCTTCCAATTATTCGACCCAGCCTTCCGGAGACTGGTCACGACCGATTGTTCGCGAATTTCCGCGCCACCGTCGCGAGCGCGATTCAGCAGCAATTGATCGAACAGACTGCGCTTGATTGCGATCTCGCTTTCATCGCCGCTTGACAGATCGACCTTTATTTTGCGGCCGTTGATGGCGATGAAATCGACGTGGTCGAGTCTGCCATGGGGCAGTGCACGAACGCCTTCGAAAATCTCCAGCCGGCGCAAAACCGCCCAGCAAGCCGGGTTCAAACAATCGCCGCAAACTTTTTCGCGGGGGAATTTTTCACGCTCGATCAAAACGGTTCGCAGACCGGCTGCAGCGCAAAATGCGGCACAGGTCGAGCCTGCGGGGCCGCCGCCGACAATTGCAACGTCAAAAACATCCATCCGATTTCAGTTTCAAAGAAAGGCGCCATGGATAAAGCCATTTCGCACGATTACTTTTTGGGCGTAGTTTGAGAAGTTATGGGGTGGTCGCTTCCGATCTTTCGAATTGCGGGAATTCAACTTCGTATTCACGTCACGTTCTTGCTCCTGATCGTCTGGCTCGCGTTCGGATATTACCACGAAGGTGGCTCGGCGGTGGCGGCAGCGCGGGTGATTTTTATTCTCCTGCTGTTTGTTTGCGTCGTCCTTCATGAGTTTGGACACGCATTTGCCGCCAAAGCTTTCGGCATCAATACTCCGGACATCACGCTGTTGCCGATCGGCGGGGTGGCGCGGTTGGAACGAATGCCTGAGGAGCCGGTGCAGGAATTGATCATCGCGGTAGCAGGACCGGCTGTGAACGTTATTATTGCGCTCTGTCTATTTGTCGTGATCGGCGCACGTGGCTTGTTGCAGCAGGCGACATTCGAGGGCGGAGATTTAATCGCCCAGTTGCTGACCATCAATGTGATGCTCGTTCTCTTTAACCTTTTGCCAGCGTTTCCAATGGACGGAGGCCGGGTCCTGCGCGCGTTGCTTGCAACGCGTCTGCCTTATGCGCGTGCGACACAAATTGCCGCGAACATTGGGCAGGGATGCGCGTTTGTTTTTGGATTCATCGGTTTATTGTGGAACCCATTTTTAATTTTCATCGCGTTTTTTGTTTATATCGGCGCGTCGCAGGAAGCCGCCCTCGCGCAGATGAAAGATGTCTCGCGGCGCTTTCCGGTATCGAGCGCTATGGTCCGTGAATTTCGATCGTTGCCTGTCAACGCGACGTTGCAGGAAGCGGTGGATGCACTCCTTGCAACGTCGCAGCACGATTTCCCGGTGCTGGAAGAAAGCGGAAGCGTCGCTGGAATTTTAACCCGACACGATTTGATTGCGGCTTTGCACAAGGGGGATCCAACGACTCACGTCGGCGACGTAATGCGTCGCAATATTCCGACCGTAACGACCGGCACGCGATTCGAAGACGCATTTCGTATCATGCAGGAGTGCAATTGCCCGGTATTGCCGGTGCTCGACGGTATGAAGCGACTGGTTGGTTTGCTTACGCCGGAAAACGTCAGCGAGCTAATGATGGTCCAATCGGCATTGCCGCGGCGGCGGGTTGCGTAGTTGTTCAGTTTTGCATCGCGTTGCCGAATTTGCCCGCGGCGCGTACGTTACAGACTCCGGCGATGGTTTCGACAAAGCAAAAGCCAGATTTGCAAAAGAAAGTACGGGACGTGCCGCACAAGCCTGGCGTGTACCTCATGCGCGACCGATTCAATCGCGTGATATACGTCGGCAAAGCGCGCGACTTGCGCAAACGTGTCGGCTCATATTTTCTTCCTTCGAAAATCGCCCAGGCTGATTTGAAAACGCGCGCGCTGCTCGACGCAACCTGGGATTTCGAAACGCATGTTGTCCGGAGCGAGGCCGAATCGCTCCTGCTTGAGGGCAAGCTGATCAAGGAGTACCGACCGCGTTACAACATTTCCTTCCGTGACGATAAACGTTTTCTTCTGGTCAAGGTTGACCCGACGGAAGAATGGCCGCGTTTTCGTCTGGCGCGATTGAAGAAGGATGACAACGCACGTTATTTCGGACCGTACGCACATGCCGGCGCACTGCGTCAGACGCTAAACTTGATGCGAAAGAAATTCGGTGTCCTCACGTTTGGTCGCGGGGCGCCGACTGAGCGCGAGTTAAAATCCGCGACCTATCAGGTGCCGACGCGCCTGAATGAAATTAACGCGGAACAGTATCGCGAGCGCGTGACGGAAGCGTGCGAATTTCTCGAAGGGCATTCGCGGGAAATGATCGTTGCCCTGGAAGAACAAATGCGCAAAGCCGCCGGGGACATGGATTTTGAGAAAGCGGCTGAGTTGCGCAATATGATCGATGATGTGCGCCGGACGACAAAACCAATGCGGCGTTTTACCCGGCACAGTTTGCCAAGCTCAATCGATCCAATCGCCGACGTGCAGGAGCTGGCCGAAGTCTTGCAACTGCCGCGCCTCCCGCGAGTGATGGAATGTTTCGACATTTCGAATATTTCGACGACGCACGTGGTCGCATCCATGGTTTGTTTTCGCGACGGCGTACCGGATAAAAATTGTTATCGGCGATATCGCGTTCGAACCGTGCAAGGCCAGGATGATTTTGCCAGTATGGCCGAAGTCGTCAGGCGAAGATACGCGCGAATTTTACTGGAAGCGCGCGAGCAAAATCCGGAAATCGCCGAGTTTTCGCAGGAACAAACCGTTGATGGGCTGCGCCGTTTGGAAAAGCAAGCCTCCAACTTTCAACGGCCAGCGGCCAACGCCGAGATCGAGCAGCAGAAGTTTGCCGCGCCAGTTCGTTTGCCGGATCTGATCATTGTCGACGGAGGTAAGGGCCAGCTCTCTTCCGCGTGCAGCGAGCTCCAGCGACTCGGTTTGCAGGAATTGGCCATCATCGGTCTGGCGAAGGAACGCGAGGAAATTTTTCGGCCGGGGCGGGCTTTGCCGATACAACTTTCACTCGATTCCCGTGCGCTTCGTTTGCTTCAGCGGATTCGCGATGAAGCGCATCGTTTTGCAAATGCCTATCACCAGCTGCTTTTAAAGAAGCGAGTCGAGGAGAGCATTCTGGACGATTGTCCGGGCGTGAGCCAAAACCGGAAAAATCTGTTGCTTCGAGAATTTGGGTCGGTCAATCGGCTCCGGCGAGCGAGCGTGGAGGAAATTGCCGCGACGGAAGGAATCGGCCGAAAACTGGCCGAAGATGTGCATCGCTTCTTGCAGCGGCATTGATTTGCCGCAGATTTCGCAATTCAACGCAGGTTTTGGAATGAGATGAATTTTACCGGCGGAAATCTGCGTATTCTTTTTATCGCGTCTCTGTTTGCCAGTGCTGCGGCGGAGTCGCTTGCGCAACTACCGAGCCCGACGCCGGTGGCGACTCCGGTTGCAACGCCAGAAACGGAAGAAGAGACAATCATTCCAACGTTTGAAACGCAGAAACAGGCACGAACATACGTCCTCGATGTGCCGGCACCGCGCGGCGAAATCGTCGACCGGAACGGTTTGCCGCTGGCCCAGAATAAGGTGGCCTACAATCTGGCCGTCAATTTTCCGACGCCGCTCGATTTTTCCGACGCACAAGCGGTCAATTTTATGCAGGAAAAGATCGACCAGGCTTCCAAAATAATTGGCCGGAAGATAAAAATCTCCGACGACGCAATCATTAAGCATTATCGGAATCGCGGAGGTTTGCCATTGGAAATCGCCCAGAATCTTAGCGATGACGAATACGCAGCGGTCAAAGATCGGACCAAAGACTCAATGGTCGTTAGGCCAGTTTACATCCGGACCTACCCGAACGGAAAGGTGGCGGGACAGATCGTCGGCTACACCGGCAAAACGGGCCGCAACCTCGATGGCATCATTGACAATCACGAGACGATTTGGCCTGAGACGGAAGGCCGCGAGGGACTCGAGCAAACGTTCAACGAATTGCTTACGGGCAAGCATGGCGAATACAAACTGACGTTCGATAAAGATGGCCGGAAGACATCGGAAAAATTGATCTCCGCTCCGGTTCCGGGGAGCACGATTGTGACGACCCTTGATCTGCGCCTTCAGGAATTGGCCGAAAAGGCGCTGGCCGCGAAAGCGAAACGCGGCGCACTGGTAATCGTCGACCCAAACAGCGGCGACATTTTGGCGATGGCTTCCTGGCCGGGCTACAATCCAAATGTTTTTATTCCATCCATTTCGGCGGATAAATTCAAAGCGCTTCAGGATGATCCTGACATTCCGCTGTTACCGCGCGCGTTTCGCTCCTCCTACCCGCCGGGCTCGACATTCAAAGTTGCAGTTGGTCTGGCGGCGCTCGAAAGCGGCTCGGTCCGGCCGGAAGACTTGTATCAATGCGTTCCGGCGATCGAAATCGGGAACCTGACGTTTCACAATTGGAAGAAGAGCGATCGCGGCGCGCTCAATTTCGTTCAGGCTATGACCGAATCGTGCGACACCTGGTTCTATCAGGTTGGGATCAAAACCGGCGCAGAGCCGATAATTGATTGGGCACTGCAGCTTGGTTTTGGGGCAAAGTGTGGTGTGCCGTTGCGCGGTGAAGCGGAGGGCCGGGTGCCAAACGACGATTACATGAAGGCAACGCACGGACGAAAACTGCTCAACGGCGACATTGCGAATTTGTCTATCGGTCAGGGCGACACACAGGTCACGCCGCTGCAAATGGCGCAAGCGATGGCCGTGATTGCCAACGGCGGCACCGTTTTTCAATCGCGACTCGTGCAGCAGGTGCAGTCGCTCGACAACAAAATCGTCAGCGCTTATCAGGTGCGAGCAAAACGGACCCTCGACATTTCACCAACGACGCTGGACCAGTTGCATACTGCCTTGGTCGATGTGGTGAACGGGGCGGGCGGAACTGCGCATGAAGCCGAACTGGACAATGTGGAAGTTGCGGGCAAGACCGGCACCGCACAATGGGGGCCGAAAAACAAAGAGCGCACGGCTGCGTGGTTCGCAGGCTATTTGCCGGCTGATAAGCCGGAATTTGCGTTTGCTGCGCTCTACGAGGGTGAGGTCGGCAGCAAAGTTCACGGCGGATCGGCCGCGGCTCCAATGATCGCGGAGGTCTTCAAAGAAGTTTACAAAACTCGCCAGGCAAACGGCCGTCGGCGCGAATCGCCGGTCCGCCGCGCCCAACCCGTTGAAGAAGATCAATCGGACTAACCAACCGCCGCTGTTTCTTTCGGCAGTTCCATTGTGCCCTTGAATTTCGGAGGGTCCTCTTCGACGCCGAAGTTTTCGGAGCAAAGATTTTCGATCTTGGCGAGATCGTCCTGCGTTAGCGGCGGTGTGTCGGGGGCGTTGGCGAATTCGATCAGCTGCCCCTCGTTGTAAATGTTCGGCAAAGTGGACGCGACGCGATCGTCTGCCAGCAGCCATTGGAGCGCGGCCTGCCCCAACGAACGCTCGGAATTCTCCAGAAAACGTAATTTGCCGATTTTTTTGACTCCGTTTAAAAGCCAACTGCGAGGCCGATGGCTGCGATGATCGGTCGGTGGAAACGTTGTCTCGGCCGTATATTTTCCTTCGAGCAATCCGGACGAATGAGTCACTCGAATTAAAAACATTGTCTCCTTCCCGGCATCGGTTGCCGCTTCGTGCAGTGCGCTGCCGGGATGTTGTTCAAGCATATTATAAATATGCTGAACGCTTGTGAAATCGCGTTCGCGGATGCAATTCGCTCCTTCGTAAAGCCAGCCGATCGCCGGACCGAGCGCGATTCCGTAGTAGCGGGCCTTTCCGCTTTTTTTCAATTTCTCGAGTGTCGTCCAAAGAGCATCGTCATAAACCTGCTCCATCCTGATGTTATGAAGTTGCAACAGATCTATCTGTTCGGTTTTGAGTCGCTTGAGCGCTGCATCGGTCGCTCGAGTAATTGCTTCGGCCGAGAAATCCTGCGGAATTTCGCGCTGACCGCGCCCGCGTGCTGCACCGTGGTGAACAAAATCGTAACCGACCTTTGTCGCGATCGTGATCTCGTCTCGCTGATTCGGAAAAGCTTTCGCGATTAATTCTTCACTCAGGCCGTTTCCGTAAGTGTCGGCTGCATCGAAAAGGGTGATGCCGAGATCAAAGGCCTTGTGCATCAGCCCAATCGCTTCGCCTTCGGTGAAGTTTCCCCACCATCCGGTCGAAATGGTCCAGAGACCGAATCCAACCTCGCTCACGCGCAAATCAGTGTTTTTATAAGTCCGGAATTTCATTGTTGAACTCTCCATCGTCCGCTTTTAACGGGCGTGAGTCAAAATCGATTGTTCGTTAAATCGACAAGAGGAATTCCGCGATATCGAGCGAAGCGCGCGGTCGGCTTAGTTTACGAATATTTGCCGACCATTCGCTCCACTGCTTCGCGCCGTGTGCGAATGCGCGCCCAGCCATGGCGGAAACTTCCGCCGGCGACTGCGCCATCGCGCCTGAATTGGTTTCAACGATCAGCTGTAAGTTTCCTTCCTCCTGGCCGGAGACAACGTGATTGATAATCATCGGACAACCGGCGGCGATCGTCTCCTGGACGGTTGCGCCGCCCGCTTTGCCGATCAGAAGATCACTTTCGCTGAGAATGCGCGGCATCTGATCGGTCCAGCCGACGATTTCAATTTTGTGATCGCCAATAACAGCTTCAATCGCGCGCCGAACCTTCTCATCCCGTCCGACGGTAACGGTGAGCTCGACGTTGAGATCTAGCAGTCGCGCGACGGTTTTGGGTGCGTTGCCGGTTCCGGCATTAATCATGTAGAGAATGCGCGGTGGACGGTGTGGCGCTTCTTCTCGATCCCGGTTGAAATCCGAGAACTTCGGGCTAACCGGAAAACCGAAAACCCGAATTTTTTCAGAATCGACGCCGCGCTGGCGAGCGACCACAGCGCTTTGTTCGTTAGGCAGAAAAAAATAATCTCCAGGCGCCCGGCACCAGATGCCGTTGACCGTAATTGAGTCCGTCACGATCACCACGCTTTTGAAGCGTGACGCCACTCCGGCGATTTGCCTGATGAGATACGGATATGCCGGAAAAGTTGAAACGATTGAGTCGGGTTGGAAGGCGGCGAGCAATTGGGCAAGACGCGTTTTTAATCGGGAGAACTTTGCGAAATCGCGGTCAAAATCGTTCTTGCGGTCGAGCCAGCGATAAACAAGACCCCACGAGCGCGGCCAACGATTGATCAGCGTCTGGTATGCGCGGCGAATGTGCTCATTCAGTGTTCCGTAGACTTCGGCAAAGAGATCATGCATCTCGACCAGTGAATCCGACGAGACCCGTGCCAGTCCGTCGCGGACGCCGCGAGCAGCGCTATTATGACCTTCACCGTACCCAGCAGTGAGTATGAGGATTCTTTTCACAATTCGTTAGGCGTGGCGGGGACGTCGGCGCGCGGAAGTTTAATGGATATTTACTGCGGGCAAAGTAAACTCTGATCCCGTGAAAATTCTGCGTTTGATCTGGGTCGCGGCTCGCCGTCTAATTTGGGAAACCGCAACCGACAACACTCCCGGACTGGCGGCACAGATCGCCTATCAACTGTTATTCGCGTTGCCCTTCGTGCTTTTGTTCCTCTGGCACCTGCTCGGGCTGTTTGGGACAGATCCAGCCAAGCTGCACGGAATGGTTGCAGTGCTGGAAAGCTTTCTGCCGCCCGATCCCAAGGTGCAGGGAATTCTCGATGCAGCGGTCGCAAACGTGGTGGTGACCGGTTCGAGCGGAATGCTGGCCAATGTCGGAATTATTTTCGGAATTTATCTCGGAACGGTTTTCATCGCGACCGTCAGCCGGGCATTGAGCCACACCCAGGGTCTCCGGCAGGGACAAAGTTGGTGGTCGAGATATATCATCTCATTTTTTCTACTTTTCTGGTTTGGCCTAACGATCCTGATTTGTTTCAATGCCATGGTCTTCGGCGAAACGCTCGCTGGTCTGGCTGAAGTGAATTTTCAGCTTAGCATTCCGCTGCAGCATTGGGTGGCGGCACTCAATCTCCCGTCCATCGCGCTAGCCTTGATCCTGTTTGCGCTCGTCCTCTATTTGCTGACTTCCGAGCATTATTCGACTGCCAGACAGGCGTTACCGGGCGCTATCTTCTTTTCCTTTGGCTGGATCCTTGTCACCAAACTCTTCCAGCTCTACGTCGCGAAATACAATCGCTATAACCCAACTTATCTAGCCCTCGCGTCCATCATCATGCTCCTCTTCTGGATGTACTTAACCTGTCTGTTTCTGTTGTTGGGCGGAAAATTGAACGCGATTTTGCGCGATGAATGGAAGCAACGGCGCGAAATCGAAACAGTGCCGCCGCCAGTCGGCGCGTCTGCTTGATCGCACCGCGCCCTCTGTTACGCTGCGCTTCGGTGGCTCGCTTTCGGTGGTCGTTTTTCGCCGTGATCGTTTGCAGCGCAATCGCCTGCACGCTCCTTCAGGCGCAACTCACCGACGAAGAAAAGCGGCAAGAATTTCTCAAAACCAGGTCGGCGGCCTCGGTCGATCCGGATGAATCGCCAACCCCGACGCCGAAGCCAAAACACAAATCCAAACCGCCATCTCCGACGCCGAAGCCGAAAGCAACACCCAAAGAAACACCTGAACCGACGGCCAAGAAATCCAAGCCGGTGAAGAAAAAAAACGGCTTACCGGACGGGACGCCAACGACAAAAAAGAAAAAACACAATGCGACCCCGGCAAAATCGCCAAAAAAATCTGCTTCGCCAGCGCCGTCCGAAACGCCGACGGCGCGCCCCACCGCGTCCGCGCCGCGGGCAATTACGGTTCCCACAGCTTCACCGCCGCCAACGCCCAGATTGATACCGACAGTTTCTGTCCCGGTTCAGGAACCGGAGCAATTGACCATCCAAAAATATGGCTACGAGAAACCGCGAAGTTTCTGGTCGCGACTTTTTGGAGGCGGTGGGCGAAGCACGGGCGCCGGTTACCGTTATCTCTCGGCTTCAATTCGCGCACAGATTGATCGCGCACCGGTCGCGCCGGCGCGCTGGCAGTATATTGTGGTGCACAACAGCGGAACCCGGCAGGGGAACGCCGCCGTTTTTGATTATTACCATCGACACGTTCGCCGCATGCAAAACGGTTTGGCTTACCATTTCGTCATTGGAAATGGGACCTCCACCGCCAACGGTCAGATCGAAGTGGGCGACCGCTGGCGACGGCAAATCAATGGCGGCCACGTCCACAGCGATTATTTGAACAACATCGCACTCGGAATTTGTCTGGTCGGCGATTTCAATCGCGACCAGCCGACGCGGGCACAGCTCGATTCTTGCGAAGAATTAATCCGCTACCTGCGCCAGCGTTGCGGCAAAGTGGGCGATCATTACCCAATCGTGAAACCACACCGCGAAATGAATCCGCCGCGCTGGCCGACCGATTGCCCGGGGGATGTTTTTCCCTACTCCTGGTTCCACCGCTTCCAGGAATAGGACCAGGTCAATTGCGCGACGCGACGATGAGATTGCTTTCTTTAAAGTTCCAGCGGTAGCCGTAGTTGAAACTGAGGGGCGGAGGATTACTCGATTGATATAGCTCCGTTAATTTCGGCTGGTTGTATTGTTTGAAAATATCGATCGGCCCGATGTAATTGCCAAAGACGCGGATGTTCCATTTTTGACGGTTGAAGTCGGCAAGCGGAATGCCTGCGTCGTCCTGAATAATGATTCTGCTGTGATCGAGAATGAAACTGCGGACCCGGTTGAAGCCTTCTTCGAACATTAGATAGGACGAGGCCTTGAGCAGGCTGACGCCGACTCCCAAGTGGTCGCAAAATCTGAGAAAGCCGGGGCTCGCGCCAATCCCGCCGTCGGAAAGGTCGGTCGTAAAGTAGAACAGGGTTTGCGCGTTGCCCGAACGGTTGTCGGTATAATTAATCCGTACGCCCGGGGTGCCGCCGCGACCGGGCCCGCCCTGCTCGAACATTCCGCTTGACGTTAACGACCCGAATGTTACGTCGTTGATCGATTTATCGCCGCGCGCAAGAAAGACATAAAGAATCGGCAAAGTGCCATTCAATTGCTGCTGTTGGAGATCGACCTTCATGTCCTTGGTGATAAAAAAGCTGTAGCGGAGCGACGAATTCATCGCTGCCTCGAGATTCTGCAGCGCGCCGGGCAAATTCGCGACGCGAAGTGGATCAGGCGGCGGCCCCATCGATTCCTTGCCGCATAAGACATAGACGGAAGCTTTTGGAAAAAATTGATCGACGTAGAGGAAATCGGGGCCGCTGAACATGTAGAATGCGACGGGCAGCGGCTGAGTTGCCTCGGAAGCATAGGACTGCTCCCAATCGTGCAATTTTTGCAGTTGCCGAAGGTAGAGTTTGCTAAACGCCTGTTCAAAAGCGGTCGCGTGTTCCTGCCAGGCCGGATCACGGGTCAATGGCTCAAGCGGCGAATTTTTTGGAACCGGCATGCCGGCGAGGAAACGAGCGGTATCGTCGGGCGGCGGCAAGGCGGGTTGCGCGGCTGAGTCAGGCTGGGCCTGCTGATGGCGCCTTGCATGTGCCGGCTCCGCTGAGAACGGGAGGGTCGAGATCGACATCCAAACGATTAACCCGGCTAAAGGTTTTGCGGGAAAACGCCTCATGCGGGACGACTGACGCGTCTTCGTGCGCAAAAGTAAAGCAGCAAACCGACGAACGCCGTGCTTAACCCAGCTAACGACTCAACCGGGTTAGATATCAGAAGATAGATCATCATCCAAATCGTGATTGCGCAGAAGGCGAGCGGCGGGAACGGGTAAAGCCGGACACAATAAGGCCGCGGTAATTGCGGTTTCGTTCGACGCAGCACAATCACGCCAAATACAGTCAGTAGTGAGCAGAGCAGCAGAGTGAACTGAATGTAAATCACGACCAGATTGAATTTCCCGGTCAGCAACAGCACATTCACGATGAGCAATTGCAACACGATCGAAAAAATAGGCACACCGCCTCGATTTTTCCGGCCAAGCAATCGCAATAGCCAGTGATCCTCGCCCATTGACATGGTCACGCGCGGCCCGATCCAGGTCATAGAGCTAACCGCGGAAACCAAACCGAGACAGATTACGGCCCCGACAATCCGTCCGCCGTTCTCGCCGAAAATGTGTTTTCCGGCGATCAAGCCGACTTCGAGTTGACCGCTAAGTTCCTCGCGCGGAGTGCTTGTGAGAAAGACCGCGTTCAACAAAACATAAAAGACGATCACGACGCTCGTACCCAAAAGAAGAGAGCGCGGCACGGTCTTCTCCGGCGATTTGATTTCACCGGTAATGTAACTTGCCGCATTCCAGCCGGAGTACGAATACATGACAAAGACCAGCGCGACTGCGAACGATGCGGCGAAAATAGAATTCGCGTCGCCGGGGACCGGGAAAAACGAAATTGGCTGTTTTGGTTCGGCGATCAATCCAACCACGATGAGCGCGCCAATCAAAAGAAGCTTGAGCAACGTCCAAAGATTTTGAAACGCGCTTCCAACTTCCAACTTTCCGAGATGAAATATCGCTACGATCCAAACAACGACGAACGAAAGACCAGCCGGCGAACCAAAACCGAAGACTCCGTGAAAATATTTTCCGAACGCCATGGCGGCGAGTGCGATCGGGGCCGAAAATCCGACTATTGCCGAAACGAATCCAGCCATGAAACCCACCGCCGGATGGTAGATTTGCGAGAGAAAATGGTATTCGCCGCCGGAACGAGGCAGGGCGGCGCTCAATTCGCCGTAGCATAGTGCGCCGCAGAGCGCCGCAATTCCGCCGACGATCCAAAGCATGATCAACGCAAATCCGGAATGGATTGCCGGCAGTTGAAAGCCGAGGCTGGTAAAAACGCCGGTGCCGATGATGTTGGCGATCACAATTCCGCAAGCGGTGTAAAGGCCGATTGTGCGCCGCGGCTGCAGCGAGTTCGGGGAATCTAAAGCTGCGGACATGATCGCGCGCACGATAGCCGAACACCGCCTGGTCGGCAGGTTTATTCAGGCGGTCTGCCGCGATCTTCAATTTCTTAGTTTGTCAGACGGCCTGCTTCGCATCACCTTGCCGGTGCGATGAAACCGAACTTGTCGATTGAAACCGCTACCCAGTTGGCCGTATTTCTGGCGAATCGTCCGGGTGCGCTCGCGCGCGTCTGCGATGCGCTGGCGAAGGCCAATATAAATATTCGCGCGTTGGCCACTTCCGACACAATCGACCATTCGGTCGTGCGCATGGTGGTAAGCGACCCAACCAAAGCGCTGATGCTGCTTGGGGAGGCGGGCGTGCTCGCCCTCGAGTCCGACGTTTTCATGATCGAGACAGAAAATCAGCCTGGCGTTCTGGCAAAGATCGCGGACCGATTGGCCAAAGCGGAGGTGAACATCGAGTACGCATATCTCGCCGGTAGTTCGAGCGCTCCGAAAGGGTTGATCGTTCTGAGGCTATCCGATGTCGAAAAAGGGCAGGCGGCTCTGCGCGATTTGTAAGAAGCCGCTCTTGTTCGTCAAAATTACGGACGGATCTCAATAATCGTTCCGTCCGGAGTGACACGCCAAAGTTCCTCAATTTCTTCGTCGGTCAATGCAACACAGCCGGCGGTCCAATCTTTTTCGCGGTGAGCAGCGCCGATCCAGCCCATTCCGTTGGTGATTCCATGAATCATGATGTCGCAACCGGCCGAAGCGCCGCGTTCGGCAGCCCGTGCCTTGTCTTCATCCGATGGATATGAAATGTGAAGCGCGAGATGAAAATCGCTCTTTGGATTGCGACCGTCGATCTGGTAGATGCCCTCGGGAGTTTTCATGTCGCCTTCTTCCTGTTTTGGTCCGATTGGATTTTGACCCAGCGCGACGCGATAAGTTTTTAATTTCTTCCCGTCGCGAAAGATCGACAATTGCCGTTTCGATTTTTCGACGAGAATTCGATCGATCTTTGTGTCCGCAGGCAGCGCGGTCTCATTGAAATGTTGATCCGCGAAGAATCCGACGACAGACACCGCAGCGATCACGATCAGGATACGCCGAGTCATCATCTCAACTATATGCCGGCACTGGCATGAATCTCCTAGATTCCTTGCGGACTTATGTTCTCTGGTCGATAGGGAGTCGCCTTTATGACAGCAGTTAGATCCCGGCCTGGTTATCCGCGTCCTCTCGGGGCGACTTGGACGGGCAACGGAACAAATTTTGCGCTGTTTTCAGGGTCAGGGACCAGTGTCGATCTGTGCTTGTTTGACAGTCTCGACGCGCGCCAGGAGAACGTTCGTATTCCGATGATGGAGCAGACGGAGCAGGTCTGGCACGTTTTTCTGCCGGATGTCCAGCCGGGACAGTTATATGGGTTTCGCGTAGCGGGAGCGTACGAACCGTCGCGCGGTTTGCGTTTCAATTCCTCAAAATTGCTACTCGATCCGTACGCCAAAGCGATCGCAGGCGACGTAAACTGGGCGGACGAAATGTTTGGCTACGTGATCGGCGGCAAGCAGGAAGACCTGGCGCAGGATTTTCGCGACGATGCGTGGGGCATGCCCAAATCGGTGGTAGTCGACCCTGCCTTCGAGTGGCACAACGACCGCCCGCCGGGCACCTCGAAAGATGAATCAATCATTTACGAGGTGCACGTCAAAGGATTCACCCAACGAATGCCGGACGTGCCGGAAAAGTTGCGCGGCACTTACGCGGGACTTGGAACTCCGGCAGCGGTAAACTATCTACGGGAACTCGGCGTGACGGCGATCGAGTTGCTTCCGGTTCACGCGCATATCGACGACAAGCTTCTGATCGACCGTGGCCTAACCAATTACTGGGGCTACAATACGATTGGTTTTTTCGCACCGCATGGCGCCTACTCGAGCAGCGGGCAAATGGGCGAGCAGGTCGCCGAGTTCAGGAACATGGTGAGGAATCTGCACGCAGCCGGGATCGAAGTGATTATCGATGTGGTTTACAATCATACCGCGGAAGGCAACCACCTTGGCCCGACACTCTGTTTTCGCGGTATTGATAACGTTGCTTCATACCGACTGCTGACCGAAGACCCGCGGTTTTATCTCGATTTCACCGGTACGGGCAACAGCTTGAATCTGCTTCATCCGCGCACCGTGCAACTGGTGATGGACAGTTTGCGCTACTGGGTGGGCGAAATGCACGTGGATGGATTTCGGTTTGATCTCGCCACGACATTGGGCCGGAGCGAGCATGGTTTCGACAAGTATCACGCATTTTTCAAGGCCATCCAGCAGGACCCGATTTTATCGCAATCGAAAATGATCGCCGAACCATGGGATGTTGGTGAGGGTGGCTATCAGGTTGGGGGGTTCCCGACTGGCTGGTCGGAATGGAATGGAAAATATCGCGACGCGGTCCGGAGTTATTGGAAAGGCGATGAAGGAAAAATCGGCGAGATCGCGTATCGCCTGACCGGCAGTCCCGACCTCTACCAGCACGATGGCCGGCGGCCTTACGCGAGCGTCAATTTTATTACATCGCACGACGGATTCACCCTCGACGACCTCGTTAGCTATAACCAGAAGCACAACGAAGCGAACGGTGAAAACAATCAGGACGGCGACAACAACAACCAGTCGTGGAATTGTGGCGTGGAAGGACCAAGCGACGATCCGAAAATCAGCATGCTGCGCCGCAAACAGCGGCGAAATTTTCTGACGACGCTTTTTTTGTCCCAGGGCATGCCGATGTTGTTGGGCGGCGACGAATTTGGCCGAACACAAAATGGAAACAACAATGCTTATTGCCAGGACAACGAGGTCAGTTGGTTCAATTGGCAACGCGACGAGGCACAGAACCAGTTACTCGAATTTACCAAATGCTTGATCCGTTTTCGCAGGGAGCATCCGGTTTTCCGCCACCCGAAATTTTTCCGAGGCCGCAGGATTCGCGGGAGCGAGATCAAAGACGTGATGTGGTTTAATGCCGGCGGCAACGAAATGAGCGATGAAGAATGGAATTCACCGTTCATGCGTTGTTTGGGGATGTTGTTGAGCGGTGAAAGCACGGATGTGGTGGATGCCAGCGGCGAACCGCTGCTCGACGAAGCTTTTCTCCTATTAATCAACGCGCATTATGAAAGGATCCCTTTTCTGTTGCCCGGTTTGGAGAATCTTGAATGGCATCTGCTCCTTGACACCAATGACGAAGCCGGGTTTCTGAAAGAACCGAAAAGATTCGCGTCTGGTGACGATATTGATCTGGCCGATCGGTCGGCGTGTTTATTGAAACTCACTGGGGGCGCGCACGAGCGCGCGCGGCAAGAATCGTGGAAAAAGAGGCCAGTGGGCGTCCTGGCGATAAGCGGCGAAGAAGAACGCACTGGCGGGAAGACAGAATGAATTCGTGGGCACAGCCTTGTCACGACGCGCGAATTTAATATAGAAG
>Ga0187779_10000558_pt1 | contig 24904 bp, 20 predicted proteins | sample 1015_Q2_SP10_10__FD_132435 | JGI IMG/M metagenome (GOLD analysis project Ga0187779, IMG submission 132435) | Tropical peat soil microbial communities from peatlands in Department of Meta, Colombia - 1015_Q2_SP10_10_MG | ecosystem: Environmental > Terrestrial > Soil > Wetlands > Peat | place... | reverse complement strand
GCCCAGTACGTGATGGAGCACCCGGGCAACATGTCGGTCCGGTACGTGACCAGCGAGTCGTTCGTGAACGACTTCATCAACTCGCTGCGCGACAAGCGGATCGAGGGCTTCAAGCAGCGCTACCGGACGTACGACCTGCTGCTCGTCGACGACGTGCAGTTCTTCGAGCACAAGGAGCGGATCCAGGAGGAGTTCTTCCACACCTTCAACTCGCTCTACGAGGCCGGCTCCCAGATCGTGATGTCGAGCGATCGGCGGCCTCGTGACATCGCGACGCTCGAGGAGCGGCTGCGGTCGCGGTTCGAGTGGGGGCTGATCACTGACATCCAGCCGCCCGACCTCGAGACGCGCATCGCCATCCTTCGCAAAAAGGTCAAGACGGACGGGATCCACGTCGCCGACCCCCAAGTGCTCTCGTTCATCGCCTCGCGGATCTCGACGAACATCCGCGAGCTCGAGGGTGCGCTCACACGTGTCGTGGCGTTCTCCTCGCTGACGGGACGCTCGCTCTCCGTCGAGCTGGCCGAAGACGTGCTGAAGGACGTCTTCCCACAGGGCGAGGCCGCCGAGGTCTCGATCCGCCGAATCCAGGAGCTCGTCTCCGAGCGGTTCGAGCTGACGATGGACGAGTTGTGCGGCGACAAGCGGTCGCAGAACATCGTGTATCCGAGACAGGTCGCCATGTACCTCTCGCGCGAGTTGACCGATTCGTCGCTGCCGAAGATCGGCAAGGAGTTCGGCGGTCGCGACCATACGACCGTGATCCACGCGACCTCCAAGATCGCGCGCCTGATCCGTGAGGACAGATCTGTCTACAACCTCGTGCAAGAACTCACCGCACGTGTGAAACAGGTCCGTTGAGGGCTCGGTCCTGTTGACAGCCCCGAGTTCTCCCCTGTCACCATCCTCTGCGAGAATGGCTCTACCGCAGGGTTCCGAGAGGTTCTCCCCGGTTCCACAGCCCCTACGACTACGAGGTTCTTCTTAAATGATTGAAGGCAATACAGCAGTAGAGGCGGGGACGGGGATGAAGGTCGTTGCGAACCGAGACGAGTTCGCCGAGAAACTCGGAGTCGTGGCCCGTGCCGTCTCGACGCGGGCGAACGTCCAGATCCTGTCCGGCGTGCTGCTGCGCGCCGAGGCAGGCCGGCTGCATCTGGCGGCGACCGACATGGAGCTGTCGCTGCGCTCGTCGGTGGAGGTGTCCGTGGAGGGTGAGGGATCCGTCGTCGTGCCCGGGCGGCTGTTGGTCGATCTCGTGCGGCTCCTTCCTCAGAGCGACGTGGCGATCGAACAGCGGCCGGAAGAAGCCGTGGTCCGAGTGACGTGCGGGCCGTCCTCCGCCTCGCTGCACACGTATGCCGCCGAGGATTTCCCGCGGCTGCCCGACCTCGATGCCGTAGGCACGTTCACCGTCGACCGGAAGGTGCTGTTGGACACGGTTGCCCGTGTCTCGCGATCGGCCTCGCGCGACGAGTCTCGGCCGGTGCTCACCGGGATCCTCGTGCGTTTCGAGTCGGGGAAGCTCGTGATGGCGGCGACCGACTCGTATCGACTCTCGGTGAAGGAGACGGAGGTCTCGGGGGACCTGCCGGAGCTCGAAGCGATCATTCCCGCGCGGGCGCTGACAGAGCTTGGGCGGCTTGCCGGAAGCGGTGACACGGTCGAGCTCGGCGTGCACGAGAACCAGGTGGTGTTCGCGGTCGACGACGTCTGGCTCACGACACGGCGGATCGACGGTCAGTTCCCGAACTTCAAGCAGCTGCTTCCCGAGTCGTTCGAGCACGACGTCGCGCTGCCTCGGGCCGAGCTTCTCGACGTCGTCCGCCGCGTCGCGGTGCTGGCGCAGCGGAACTCGCCGCTGCGGCTTCGCTTTGCGGAAGGCGAGCTGACGATCTCCGCGCAGACCCAGGATGTCGGAGAGGCGCGCGAGTCGCTACCGGCGCAGTTCGCCGGCGAGACGATGGAGATCGGCTTCAACGCAGAGTTCCTGCGCGAGGGAATCGAGTCGATCGCGGCCGACGAGCTACGGCTCAAGCTGATCAGTCCGCTGCGGCCGGCGGTGATCGAGGGCGACGCCGATGACCCGACGTACCTGATCATGCCGATCCGCCTGGCCGGATGAACCGGCCGATCACCCTCCCCGTCTGATCGTCGAGGACGTCTCGCTGCGGGACATTCGCTCGTACGCGAGGCTCGAGCTCACCCTCGAGCCGGGGCTGGTGCTGGTGACCGGTCCCAACGGCGCGGGAAAGACGAACCTGCTCGAGTCGCTCCACGTCGCCACGCAGGGTTTCTCTCCTCGCACACGCGCGGACGCACAGCTGATCCGCTTCGGCGAGCACGCCGGACGGATCGCCCTGAAAGGGATGCGCGGGCGCTCCCCTCTCGCAGTCGTGGTCGCGTTGCGGTCGAGGGAGGCGAAGCGCGTCACCGTCAACGGCACGCAGCTGCGCGCGGCGGAACAGCTTCGAGCCGAAGTGTCGACGCTCGTCTTCACGCCCGACCGTCTCGCCGTGGTCAAGGGCGGCCCGACCGTCCGCCGTGCGTACTTCGACCGCGTGCTGTCGCGGTTGCTGCCGGCGAGGGCGACGCTGCCGTCCGACTACGGCGCCGCAGTGGTCCAGCGGAACGCTGCGCTCCGCCGTGTCGCGGCTGGTCTCTCGACGCGTGCGGCGATCTCACCCTGGACTGAGCGCGTCGCCGCACTGGGCACCGACCTGGTCGATGCACGACTCGAGACGCTGAACCTGCTCGCGCCCGAGCTCGCGGCCCGCGCGCAGGAGCTCGGCCTGCCGGGCATGCGGCTCGAGTACGCGGGCGAGCCGCCGACTGCGTCGGGGCTCGACTCGAGACTCGAGCGTGATCTCGAGCGCGGGACGACCGGGCTCGGCCCCCATCTCGACGACGTCCGGATCCAGAGTGAGGATCGCGACTTGCGGGAGTTCGGATCGCAAGGGGAGCAGCGCTTGGCAGTCCTGGCACTGCTCGTCGCGGAGGCAGCGGTGATCACCGAGCGCCGCGGGTACGCGCCCCTGCTCTTGCTCGACGACGTGCTTTCCGAGCTCGATCCCGAACGACGGCTCGCGCTCGCTCGGCAGGTGGCGACACGCGGACAAACGCTGGTGACGTCCACGACCGCCGACGCATTGCCGATCGAGCCGGCCCAGCTCTTTGCGGTGACACCGGGCGAGGTGCGCCCGGGCTGATGGGCCCACTCGCCGATCAGGTGACACAGGAGTTGGCCCGCTGCGGGCCCGGCGCTGGCCTCACCGAACTCGTCGACCGATGGCCCGATGCCGTTGGTCCCGACGTCGCGCGGAACGCGTGGCCTGCGCGCATTGCACGGGACGGAACGCTCCACGTCAACACAGCGTCGTCTGCCTGGGCTGTCGAGCTCGGGCACCTCGAGCCGCGCATCCGTGCATCGCTCGGCAAGCTCGCGCCGCAGAAAATCCGCTTTGCGGTCGGCCCGGTACCGGGGCCGGCAGCACCCGTCCACGCAGTGTTCCGGAGGCCGATCGCCCCGTCTGCCGAGGACCGTGCGCGGGCCTCGGAGATCGCGGCCGGGATCGGGGACGAGAGTCTTCGCAAAATCGTCGCGAAGGCTGCGTCGTTGGGGCTTGCACAGGCCGAATCCGACCGTTCGTTCTGATAACATTGGCAATGCCCGCAAGCGCCCGGTTTGCAGGGCTTTTTCTATGAGTGAAGCGACGTATACGGCGAAGGACATCACGGTCCTGGAGGGGCTCGAGCCGGTCCGGCTGAGACCGGGCATGTACATCGGCTCGACAGGCCCCCGCGGGCTCCACCACCTGGTCTACGAGGTGGTCGACAACAGCGTCGACGAGGCGCTCCAGGGCCGCAACGACACGGTCGAGGTGACGCTCCATCCGGACAACTCCGTGACGGTTCGGGACCACGGCTCGGGGATCCCCGTCGACGTCATGGCCGAGCAGGGTCTGCCTGCGCTGACGGTCGTGCTGACGAAGTTGCACGCAGGCGGGAAGTTCGGCGGTGACGACTCGGCGTACAAGGTGTCCGGCGGATTGCACGGTGTCGGCCTCTCGGTCGTGAACGCGCTGTCCGAGTGGCTTGTCGCGGAGGTCCGCCGAGACGGCAACGTCTACAGGCAGGATTTCGTACGCGGCGCGCCGACCGGCGACATGGCGATCACCGGCACGAGCGACGCCGACGACACGGGCACGACGATCTCGTTCCTGCCCGACGCGGAGATCTTCGAGGAACTCGAGCTGTCGACGGACACGCTCAAGCAGCGTCTCCGTGAGACGGCGTTCCTCACTCGTGCTCTGCGGATCGTGCTCACCGACGAGCGGGCCGGTGGTGAGACGGTGGAGTTCCACTACGAGGGCGGGATCAAGGACTTCGTCGCGCATGTCAACGCGGCGAAGGACTCGATCCACAAACGCATCGTCTACTTCGAGGGCGAGAACGACCAGGGGAACGTCGAGATCGCGATGCAGTGGAACGCGTCGTATCAGGACTCGGTCTACACGTTCGCGAACAACATCAACACGCACGAGGGCGGCTCACACCTCTCCGGCTTCAACGCGGCGCTGACACGGACGCTCAACCGCTTCGCGCGTGAGCTGAACCTCCTGAAGGAAAAGGAGGAGAACCTCGAGGGCGAGGACGTGCGCGAGGGGCTCGCGGCGGTGGTCTCGCTGAAGCTACGGGAGCCGCAGTTCGAGGGCCAGACGAAGACGAAGCTCGGGAACCCGTGGGTACGCGGCTTCGTCGAGCAGACCGTCAACGCGAAACTCGCGGAGTTCCTCGAGGAGAACCCGACCGACGCGAAGCAGATCATCCAGAAGGCGATCTCGGCGGCCCGCGCGCGGCAGGCGGCGCGCAAGGCGAGGGAGCTGACCCGGCGCAAGGGCGCGTTCGGCGGCGAGATCGCGAAGAAGTTCGCCGACTGCCAGGTCCGCGATCCGGAGCTGGCCGAGCTCTTCATCGTCGAGGGCAACTCGGCCGGTGGTGCCGCGAAGGAGGCTCGGGACAAGTCGAACCAAGCGATCCTGCCGCTGCGCGGCAAGATCATCAACTCCGAGAAGAACAGGATCGACAAGGTCCTCTCGAACACGGAGATCCAGCTCCTCGTCCAGGTGATCGGCACCGGTATCGGCGACGAGTTCGACATCGCCAAGCTCAGGTACCACCGGATCATCGTCATGACCGACGCCGACGTCGACGGCGCGCACATCCGCACGCTCGTGCTCACCTTTCTCTACAGGCACATGGAGGAGCTGTTCGAGCGCGGCCACGTCTACATCGCCGTGCCGCCGCTCTATCTCGCGCGGCTCGGGAATCAGCAGAACTACCTCGAGAAAGAGTCCCAGCTGGAGGAGCTGCTCGTACGGGAGCGCTTCGGCGGTCTCGAGATCGAGGGTCGCGGTGGCACGCCGATCAAGCTGACCGAGGCGAGGTACACGCGTTTCGCGCGCGCGCTGACCGAGTACCAGGGGTGGACCGCAAGGCTCCGCTCCGACTTCGGCGCGCAGGCTGCGGACTTCGTGCTCGCGCACAGGCTCGTCGAGACGCCCGCGTCGTCGGTGGACGAGGCGGCGAAGGCGATCTCCACGGCGGAAGCGAACGGTTACGCGCTCGAGCCGCATGCGGAGGCGGATGCGTTGAAGGTGCGTGTCGTCGAGGTCGAGACGAGCGCGATGCAGAACGTGGCGGTTCCCTCCGAGCTGTTCGCCTCGCCGATCTACGACCGCGTCCGCAAAACCTATGCGCGACTGAGCGAGATCCTCGGCGGTCTTCCTCCGTTTGCACTGCGTCTCGGCAAGCAGAGCGGCGAGGCGCCGACGTTCGAGGAGCTGCGCGACACCGCGTTGACGCTTGCGAAGAGCGGCATCCAGATCACGCGCTTCAAGGGGCTGAGCGAGATGAACGCCCCCGAGCTGTGGTCGACCACGATGGATCCCGCGCGCCGAATGCTCGTCCGCGTCGATGTGGAGGACGCGGCAGCCGCCGATCTCTGGTTCTCGCGCCTCATGGGTGACGAGGTCGAGCCGCGCCGCGAGTTCATCGAGCAGAACGCGGTCGAGGTGAAGAACCTGGATGTCTGAGCTCGGCAACGAGCCGCTCGGCGCGGGCCGCGTCGAGACCCGAGAGCTCGAGCAAGAAGTGCGCAGCAGCTTCCTCGACTACGCGATGAGCGTGATCGTGAGCCGTGCGCTGCCCGACGTGCGCGACGGCCTGAAGCCGGTCCACCGGCGTGTGCTCTACGCAATGCACGAGTCGGGGTTGCAGCCGAACCGGCCGACGCGGAAGTGCGCACGCGTCGTCGGCGAGGTGATGGGGAACTACCACCCGCACGGCGACGCGGCGATCTACGACGCGCTCGTTCGCCTGGCCCAGCCGTTCTCCCTGCGGTACCCGCTCGTGGACGGTCAGGGCTACTTCGGCTCGGTCGACGGCGATCCGGCCGGCGCGATGCGGTACACCGAGTGCCGCCTCTCACGGATTGCCACCGAGATGCTTCGCGACATCGACGCGGACACCGTGGAGTTCGTCCCGAACTACGACGAGTCGCGCCGCCAGCCGGCAGTGCTGCCGTCGCGGTTCCCGAACCTCCTGGTCAACGGGTCGACAGGGATCGCTGTCGGAATGGCGACGAACGTGCCCCCGCACAACCTCGGCGAGGTGGTCGAGGGCATCGTCGCGATGATCGAGGACCCGCAGATCGACGTCGAGCGGCTGAGCCGGCACGTCAAGGGGCCCGACTTCCCCACTGGCGGAACGATCGTCGGCCGGTCGGGCATCCGCGATGCGTACCGATCGGGTCGAGGGAGGATCGTCGTCCGCGGCCGCGCGCACATCGAACAGCTTCGCGGCGGGAAACACGCGATCATCATCACCGAGCTCCCGTATGGCGTTCGCAAGGCGGGGGAGGGCGGCGTGATCGAGAAGATCGCCGACCTCGTCAAGGCAGGAACGCTCAACGAGGTCCCGATGTCCGACGAGGCGCTGCAGGACCACTCCGACAAGGAAGGGATGCGCATCTACGTCGAGCTGAAGCGCGAGGCCGTCCCACAGGTCGCGCTGAACAAGCTGTTCAAGCTGACGCCGCTGCAGACGACCTTCGGCTACAACGCTGTCGCGCTCGTCGACGGCGTGCCCCGGACGCTCTCGCTGCTCGAGATGATCAGGCACTACCTCGAGTATCAGCGCGAGATCGTCACGCGCCGGTCGAAGTACGAGCTGCGGCAGGCGGAGCAGCGCGCCCACGTCCTCGACGGGTACCTGAAGGCGCTCGACAACCTCGACGCCGTCATCGACCTCATCCGCAATGCCGCCGACACCGACGAGGCTCGCACCGCGCTGATGAGCGAGTACGAGTTCTCGGAGATCCAGGCGCAGGCGGTCCTGGACCTGCGGCTGTCGCGGCTGACCGGGTTGGCGCGCAAGGAGATCGAGGACGAGCGCGCGGACCTGCGGGAGCGCATCACCGAGCTGCGCGGGATCCTCGGCGATCCGGCGCGGATCGACGGTGTGATCAAGGAGGAGCTCGAGGAGATCCGCGCGATCTACGGCAAGAGCGACGAGCGGCGGACCGAGATCGTCGCGGCCGAGGAGGAGCTGGAGCTCGAGGACCTGATCGCGGAAGAGGACATGGTGATCGCGATCACCCGCTCGAACTACATCAAGCGCCTACCCGTGACGACCTATCGCGAGCAGCGGCGGGGCGGCATCGGCGTGATGGGGATGGATCTGAAGGACGAGGACTACATCGAGCACCTGTTCGTCGCGTCGACGCACGACTACATCCTGTTCTTCACGAACGTCGGCAAGGTCTATCGGCTGAAGGTGCACGAGCTGCCGCTGGGCTCACGGCAGTCGAAGGGTCGCGCGATCCAGAACCTCCTGCCGTTCCGCCAGGCCGAGCAGGTGCGCGCGGTCATCCAGACGCGAAACTTCGAGGAGGCCGAGTACCTCGTGTTCGCCACGAAGAACGGCGTCGTCAAGAAGACGCGGCTTGCCGCCTACAACACGCCGTTGCGCTCCGACGGGATCATCGCGATCAAGATGCGCGAGGGCGACGAGCTCGTAGGCGTCCGACACTCGTCGGGGAACGACGACGTGCTGATGGTGTCCCGTAACGGCCAGGCGATCAGATTCCACGAGTCCGGCGTGCGGCCGATGGGCCGCGACGCGTCGGGCGTGCAGGGGATGCGGCTGCGTGACGAGGACGAGGTGATCTCCGTCGGCGTGGCGCACGACGACGCCGATGTCCTCGTCGTCACGGAGAACGGCTACGGGAAGCGCACGCGCGTGTCCGAGTATCCGACGAAGGGCCGCGGCGGCATGGGCGTGAAGACCGTGCAGCTCACCGAGGCGAAGGGGCATCTCGCAGGCGCACGCGTCGTCCGCGACGGGTACCAGGTGATGCTGATCTCGACCGGCGGCACCGTCATCCGCATGCCGGTGGACGACATCAAGCGCTCGGGGCGCGCGACCCAGGGCGTGATCGTCATGCGGCTACGCGAGGGCGAGCAGGTCTCCAGCCTCGCACCCGTCGTGGACTCCGAAGCCGAGAAGGCCGAGGCGTCTGACGAGCCGCAGCCGGCCTAGCCGGCTCTGATCGGGCTGTTTTCGGCCACGTTGTGGCCGTGCTTGTTGCTATCGGACGCGATCTGTATATCTTGCAAAGCAGGGGTTGGGGCGCCCGGTCGAGTCGAGGGAGGGGGAGACGGCTGAGATGACAGTCACGAGGAACGTCGATCTTCTCGAGCCGATCGACCTCACCGAGCACCTGAGCAAGCTCGAGCTCTACCTCGGACAGGTCTGCCAGATCGCGGGCATCTCGAAGATGCAGCTCGACTACTGGACGAACAAGGCCCAGATTCCGACGAAAGGCAAGAAGCAGCGGATCTACGACATCGACGCGCTCGAGACCGTGATGCTGATCAAGCAGGCGAAGGACAAAGGCCTGAACCTGGGTGCGGCGATCGACGCGGCTCGACGCTTTCGCGAGCGGGAGAGCGCGGCCGCCGCGCAGCACTCCCCGTACGTCGTCTAGCTGCTCGCGTTCGCGAGCCGGTCCGCGGCTTCCTCGGGCGACAGCGTGTTGACGTAGTAGCCGGCCCCGATCTCGAGCGCCGCGAGGATGGTCAGCCGCGGGAAGACGACGATGCGCCAACCCGAGTCGTGGTTGTGCAGCCACGCGTTCAGGGGGACGAAACCTTCGATGCTCCTCAACCGCCGTATGCACTCGGCGAGCAGGCGAAGCGCCGCCGGCAGGAGCTCGCTGTCGAGGCCGTCCGGCTCCGCGCCGACCGGTGCGATCGCGGTCTCGTACGGGACGCGGGCGACACGCGGTGACCACCACACGAGGCCGTCGCGCTCGTCGATCGTCTGTCCCTCGCGGGGCGGCTCGGGCGATGGCGCATCCGGCAGCCACACGAGCTGCGAGTGCGAATGCGGCAGGCTCGCTCCCGCCTCGCGGCCTTCGTTGACCAGCGCGAGGACGTGGCCCGACCGTTGGTCGTCGCGCCGCCGCTGCCACGCCTGCGCGACGAGCTCGAACCGATCCGCGTCCAGCTCCGTGATCGACCGGACGTGAGTCGGCGAGTGGACGACGACCTCCTGTTGCTCGAGCGCCGGATAGAGATTCGGGACGACCCGAACGAGCCAATCGCCGCGGTCGGGCAGGACGAGCGTGTGCGGCGGCGTCATCTCCTCGTGGCCTGCGCAGAACGGGCACGACTCGAGCTCGTCCGGAGATGCCTCGACCGGTGCCGGGCGGGCTGCGCCGGGTCGGCGTGCCCGCGCGGGCGCGATCGCGACCCGGCGGCCCGTCAGCTCGTCAACTCGAAGCTTGCTCAGCGCGCTTGAGGAAGGGCTGGATCAGGTCGATCGGCGCCGGGAAGAGGATCGTCGTCGAATTGGAGGCGCCGATCTCGACCAGCGTCTGAAGGTAGCGGAGCTGCAGCGCGATCGGATGCTCTTCGATCACGAGCGCTGCGTCCTTCAGTCGCTCGCTCGCCTGGAACTCGCCCTCGGCGGCGATGATCTTCGCACGCCGCTCGCGCTCGGCCTCCGCCTGTCGTGCCATCGCTCGCTGCATGCCGGCCGGGATCTCGACGTCCTTCACCTCGACGATCGAGACCTTGATCCCCCAAGGTCCGGTCGCCTCGTCGATGATCCCCTGGAGGATCGTGTTGATCTTCTCGCGCTCGGACAGAAGCTCGTCGAGGACGTGCTGGCCGAGGACGGAGCGCAGCGTCGTCTGCGCGATCTGCGAGGTGGCGACCATGAAGTTCTCGACCTGCACGATCGCGTCCTTGGGGCTGACGATCCGGAAGTACGCGACGGCGTTCACCCGGACCGGCACGTTGTCCTTCGTGATCACCTCTTGCGGTGGAATGTTGAGCGTGATCGTCCGCAGGTCGACCTTGACCATCCGGTCCGCGATCGGGATCAGCAGGAAGAGACCAGGCCCTTTTGGCTTTCCCAGCAGGCGGCCGAGGCGGAAGACGATGCCCCGCTCGTACTCCCTGACCACCTTGATCGCGCCGATCAGGAACAGGATCAGCAGCAGGATCAGGATCGCGACGATGATCAGCACCGCGCCCATGCGGTCACCTCCGTTCGCGAGCCGAGCGGTTTGCGCAGCTCGCCGTGGATCCTAGACGTGCGACACCGTCAGGACGACGCCGTCGAGCGACTCGACCTTGACGCGCTCGCCCGGCTTGAGCAGCTCGCCGTCGGTTGCCCGCGCCTTCCAGAGCTCGCCGTTGACGAAGACGAGGCCGTCCCGGCGCACCTCGCCCATCGTGCCGGCGATCAGCTCTGGCCCGACGCTCGCGGGTTTGTGACGGACCTGCCAGGCCTTGGTGATCGCGAAGCTCCAGAGCGCGCCGAGGCCGACCGCGACGCCGACGACGAGGGGGGTCGACGTGTGGTACGGGGAGGGGGCGTTCTGGAAGAGCATGATCGAGCCGACGGCTAAGCACACGAGCCCTGCGAGCGTGAGAGCGCCGTGTGTCGGAACGTGGAGATCGACGACCATCAGCACGATGCCGAGCAGCATGAGCGTGATCCCGGCCCAGCTGATCGGCAGCACGGTGAAGCCGTAGAGCGCCGTGATGAGCGCGACCGCGCCGAGCGCACCGGGCAGGACGACGCCGGGGTGGAAGATCTCGTAACCGATCCCGGCGAGCCCGGCGAGGAAGAGCAGCGACAGGATGTTCGGGTTGATCAGCGTGTCGAGCAGCCGCGTGAAGAAACCCGCGTGGACCTCCTTGATCTCCGCGTTGCCGAGGTGGAGGACGAAGCCCTTCGGTTTCGTCTTGTAGCCGTCGAGCTGCTTGAGGAGGGCCGGCAGAGTCGGAGCGACCGCGTCGATAACGTGGCGCTTCAGCGCCACGTCGGACGGGATGCTCGCCGCCTTCCGTACCGCGAGCACGGGGAACGTCGTGTTCCGGCCGTGCGCGGAGGCGAGGGACTTGATCGACGCTGCGGCGTCGTTGATCACCTTGTGGCGTAGGTCGGAGCCGAGGTTCTGGCCGCTCGAGTCGATCGGAGTCGACGCCCCGATCTCCGTCTGCGGCGCCATTGCGAGCACGTCGCCCGCTTCGGAGATCCAGAGGCCGGCCGATCCCGCGCGCGCGCCGGCGGGCGAGACGTACACGATCACGGGGATCTTCAGCGCGAGCTCCTTCTGGAAGATCTTTCGCATCGACGTGAGGTCCCCGCCCGGCGTGTCGAGCAGGATCACGGCGGCCGAGTAGCCGTCGTTCTGCGCGACGCTCAGCTGGTGGTCCACGTAGCCCGCCGTGACCGGGTCGACCTCCATGTCCTTGTCGAAGTGGATCGCGAGGACGCGGGGCGTTGCCGCGATCGCCGGCGGAGAGAGCGCGAGGAACGCGCCGAAGAGCAAAAGTGCCCGCAAACAGGCGATCTTCAAGTCGTAAGGATTCTATCAGGGAAGGCCTTTCGCACTTGAGGCCGAAGCCGCTCGCAGGCACCCTGGGTCGGGGTCGTTCGCATGAGGTCGCTGCTCGCAGCCGTCTTCGCTTCGCTCGCCGCACCGTCGGCGGCGCATGCCGCGGTGACGATCACGATGCGCGAGGTGCCGCTGCAGAATCAGCGGTCGCTCGCCGCGGCGGCGCCGGTGCGGTTCGATCTGGTCGGCCTGCATTGGCAGGGCTCCGGCTGGGTGTCCTTCCGAACAGAGTCGCTGGCGGGCCGCTGGAGCCCGTGGCACTCCGCAGCGGCGGAGGCCGAGGACCAGCCGGACGCCGGCACGGCTGAGAGCGCGGCGTCGCGCGGCTGGCGTCTCGGCAGCCCGTACTGGACGGGCGCATCCGATCGGATCGCGTATCGCACGCACGGGCGCGTGTCGCGGCTCCGTGCCTACTTCGTCTGGAGCCCGGTCGACGGCCTGCCGCCGCGCACGCTGTCGATCGCCGGCTCGCCGCAGATCATCTCCCGCGCGGCGTGGGGGGCGGACGAGGCGATCCGCAGGGCGCCGCCGCAGTACGCGCCCGCCCTGCGGTTCGCCGTCGTCCATCACACCGCGGGGACGAACTCGTACTCACGCGCCGACTCCGCCGCGATCGTTCGCGGGATCGAGGTCTACCACGTGAAGGCGAACGGCTGGAACGACATCGGCTACAACTTCCTCGTCGACAAGTACGGCCAGATCTTCGAGGGCCGCTACGGAGGAATCGACCAGAACGTGATCGGCGCGCATGCGCAGGGCTTCAACACGGGCTCGGTCGGTGTCGCGGTGATCGGGACGTATAGCGCGTCGGCGCCGCCGGTCGCCGCGCAGACGGCGCTCGTGAACCTCCTCGCCTGGCGGCTCGACATCGCGCACGTCAACCCGACCTCCGAGGTGATGGTGACGTCGGGGGGAAACGCGAAGTACCCGGCCGGGACGCCGGTGCTGCTGCGTGCGGTCTCGGGTCATCGCGACACGGGCTTCACGACATGTCCGGGCAACGCGCTCTATGCGCGCCTCAACGCGATCGCCGCGCGCGTCGCCGCGACAGGCCTGCCGAAGCTGTACTCGCCGAGCGTCACGGGATCGCTCGGTGGGCTCGTGCGCTTCCGCGCGACGCTGACGAGCGCCCTCCCTTGGACGGTGACGGTGAACGACTCGACCGGCGCGACCGTCGCATCTGGATCGGGGACCGGGACGGCGGTCGACTGGACCTGGGACGCGACCCAGGCGGTGCAGGGGAAGTACACGTGGACAATCTCTGCCGGCGACACGGTTCAGCCTGCGACCGGGACGATCGGGTCTGCGCCGGTCCCGCTCCAGATCAAGAGCGTGTCGGCGAAGCCTCCGTCGATCTCCCCCAACGGCGACGGCGTCGCCGATCAGACGACCGTCAGCTACACGCTCACGACCGCCGCGACCGTGACGGCGACGTTGGCGCGGACCGATGGCACCGTTGTCGCGACGCTGTTCAGCGAGCGTCGCAGCGCAGGCAAGTCCACCTTCACCGTGGATGCCGACAACGTCCCTGACGGCCACTACCTGATCGTGCTGGACGCAGTTGCCGGCAAGACGAACGTCACCGCGGACGTTCCCCTGCTGGTCGACCGCACGATCGCGAAGCTCGTGGTCTCGCCGGCCGCGATCTCCCCGAACGGCGACGGGAGGAACGACACGCTGACGATCTCGTTCCAGCTCGCGGCGCCAGCCGCGGTCCGTGTTTCGATCTCGCAGGCGAGCAAGACGGTGGCGGACGTCTTCGACGGGACGCTGAGTCCGGGACCGCAGTCGTACGTGTGGAACGGAACGTCGTCGGGGCAGCGCGCGCGCGACGGTGTGTACGCCGCCGTGGTGACGACGACGACCGAGCTCGGCGCCACGCAGCACTCGGTGCTGTTTCGGATCGACACCGTTCGCCCGACACTGCGTGCGATCTCGTTTCGGCGGCTGATCTTCAACGTCTCCGAGGCCGCCCGTATCACGCTCGTCGTCAACGGGCGGCGCTACGTGCGAACGGTTCGGGCGGGCACGTTCTCGTTCCGGGTCGGCCGCCCGGTGCGGCGCGCCAGCGTGGTCGCCGTGGATGCGGCCGGGAACGTCAGCCGGACGTTGCGCTTTCCGTGAGCCATCCGTCGTAGGCCCGCTCCAGCTGCTCGAGCAGGGCGACGAGGATCGGCCCTCGTTCGAGGATCCCGCCCGTCTCCACGCGAAGGGACGTCGCCGGTGTCTGGGCCTCCGCCGGCAGCTCGTCGGCCGTCTGGTTGACGTTCACGCCGATGCCGAGTACGACACGACCGTCCGTTGCCTCCGCGAGGACGCCTGCGACCTTGCGGCCGCCGACGAGGACGTCGTTCGGGAGCTTCACGGCGGTGACCACCGGTGTCTCACTCCGAATCGCCGCTGCAACGGCGCGTCCCGCGACCACGGACAGTTCGGGCAGCCGCGCGGGCGGGACGTCGGGCCGCAAAAGGACGGAGAGGAGGATGCTCGTTCCCGCGGGCGCGTGCCACGTCCGTCCCAGCCGCCCGCGCCCTTCGCTCTGCTCGTCAGTGACCGCGACCGCCCCTTCCTCGTCGTCGTCCTCGAGCAGCCGCTGCGTGGACGCGCAGACGTCGGCATATCGATACGGTCGACCGAAGCGGCCTCGGAGGGCCGGCACGATCGTCTCCGGGGCGACGGAGTCCGCCATGTTCTTAGACTAGTCGGGGCCATGAAGCTGGCACCGCCGCTCGGGCGTGAGCAGATCGAGGAGATCCTGCCTCACCGCCCTCCGTTCCTGTTGATCGACGAGGTGCTCGAGCTGACACCCGGTGAGAGCGCGACGGCTCTCAAGCACGTTCGCGAGGACGAGTGGTACCTCGGAGGTCACTTCCCCGGCAGGCCGGTGATGCCCGGCGTTCTGATCGTCGAGGCGCTCGCACAGACCGGCGCGGTCGCGGTGCTCTCCGAGGAGGAGAACCGGGGCCGACTCGCGCTCTTCGCCGGCATCGACGACTGCCGGTTCAAGCGGATCGTCGAACCGGGCGACACGCTGGAGCTGCGCTGCGAGCTCGAGCGCGTGCGCGGCCCGATCGGTCGCGGCCGCGCGGAGGCTCGCGTCGACGACGCGCTCGCGTGTCGCGCGACGCTCACGTTCGCGGTGGAGTCGTCGTGATCGGGAAGACGCACGGCGTGCGCGTCTCGATCACGGGTCTCGGCGCGTACGTCCCCGACCGGGTGCTCTCGAACGACGAGCTGTCGCGGATCGTCGACACATCGGACGAGTGGATCATGGAGCGAACCGGCATCCGCGAGCGCCGTATCGCCGCGCCGGAGGAAGCGCTGACCGACCTCGCGCTCCCCGCCGCACGTGCCGCGCTCGCGCAGGCCCAGGTCGAAGCGCACGACCTCGACCTGCTGCTGTGCGCGACGGTCACGCCCGACATGATGTTCCCGACCGCGAGCGCGCTGCTCGCAGACGCACTGTCGGCGTCCGATGCGGCGGCCTACGACCTGCTCGCAGGCTGTACGGGCTTCGTCTACGCGGTCGTGCAGGCCTATTCCATGATCGCCTCGGGCCTGGCCGAGCGGGCGCTGGTCGTCGGCGGCGACGTCCTCTCACGCATTCTCGACTGGACCGATCGATCGACTGTGGTGCTGTTCGGCGACGGTGCCGGAGCGGTGGTGATGGAGAAGGTCGACCGGGGAGGATTCCTGGGATTCGAGCTCGGCGCAGACGGTGCCGGCGGCGTCCACCTCTCGCTGCCCGGCAGCGGTTCGCGAAGGATCGAGGACGCCGCGGCGAACGGATACGTGCACATGAACGGGCGCGAGGTCTTCAAGTTCGCCTCACGGGTGCTGGTGTCGTCGGCGAAGGCGGTGCTGGACGAGTGCGGCGTCGGGGTAGAGGATGTCGACGTGTACGTCCCCCACCAGGCCAACGTCAGGATCATGAACCACGCCCGCGAGCGGCTCGGCATCCCCTCCGACCGGATGGTCGTTAACGTTGACCGCTATGGCAATACCTCCTCGGGCTCGATCCCGCTCGCGCTGGCCGAGGCGCAGGCGGACGGCCGCCTGTCGGCCGGGAAGCTGGTCCTGATGACCGGCATGGGTGCCGGGCTCACCTGGGGCTCAGCGCTCCTCGAGTGGACCGAGCCGAAGGCCGCATGACGGGGAAGATCGCCTTCTGCTTCCCTGGACAAGGCTCACTCGAGTCCGGGATGGCACGGGAGTTTGCGCAGACCGTTCCCGAGGCGCGTGAGGTGCTCGAGCTCGGGAGCATCGCCTCCGGCCTCGACCTGATCTGGCTCACGTACGACGCATCCGAGGAGGAGCTCGTCGAGACGGAGGTGCAACAGCCGGCGCTCGTCGCCACGAGCCTCGCGATGCTCGCGGCGATCCGCAAGCGCGGGATCCACCCCGACTACGTGGTCGGTCACTCGGTCGGTGAGTTCGCTGCGCTGGCCGTGGCCTCGGTGATCAGGGTGGAGGAGGCGATCGAGCTCGTCCGCGAGCGCGGTCTGGCGATGGCGGAGGCCGCGCGCCGACATCCCGGCGGGATGGCCGCGATCCTCGGGCTCGAGGACGAGGCGGTCGAGGGAATCTGTCGGCGAATCCTCAACGTGTGGCCGGCGAACTACAACTGCCCCGGCCAGGTGGTCGTCTCCGGCGAGCACGCGTCGATCGAGGAAGCATGCGCTGCGGCAGAGGCTGCCGGCGCGCGTCGCGCGGTCAAGCTCAAGGTTTCGGGTGCGTTCCACAGCCCGCTCGTCGCGCGCGCTGCCGACCGGCTACGGCCCGCACTGGACCGGGTGAAGTTCGCAGAGCCTGCAGCGCCGTTCATGTCGACGGTGACGGCTCGGATGGAGAGCGCGAGGCGGATGGGCCCGCTGCTGCTCGACCAGCTGACCGCTCCGGTCCGGTTCACGCAGGCTGCTCAGGGGCTCGTCAAGGAAGGCGTGAACACGTTCGTCGAAGTCGGTCCCGGCAATGTGCTGTCCGGGCTCGTGAAGCGCATCGACCGGGGTGTGAAGACGATCTCCGTCAACACGCCGGCTGCGCTCGACCGGCTCGAGGAGACGCTGGGCGCTGCCTGAGTTCTGCTCGCTGGCAGGAAAGACGGCGTTGGTCACCGGGGGTTCGCGCGGCATCGGGGCCGCGATCGTCCACGAGCTGGCCCGTGCAGGGGCAACGGTGACGTTCAGCTACCACACCGGCAAGAGCGAGGCGGAGCGGGTCGTATCGGGCTCGGGCGCGACGGCGGTCGCAGCCGACGTGTCGGATGCCGAGCAGGCAAAGACACTCGTGGACGGGGCCGGTGAGCTCGACATCCTCGTGAACAACGCCGGCCTGACGCGAGACGGCCTGATCGCCCGTATGCCGGACGCAGACTGGCGCGACGTGATCGACACCAACCTCGGCGGCGTCTTCCACACCTGCCGCGCCGCGGCGCGCGGGATGATGAAACGGAGGACCGGCGCGATCGTCAACGTCTCGTCGATCGTCGGCCTGCACGGGAATCCGGGCCAGACGAACTACGCTGCCTCGAAGGCGGGGATCATCGGCTTCACGAAGTCGCTGGCGCGCGAGCTCGGGACGCGTGGGGTCCGCGCGAACGTCGTCGCGCCGGGCTACGTCGACACCCGGTTGACCCAGGTGATCGCGGACGAGATGAAGGAGATCATGCTCACCAACACTCCGCTGGGGCGATTCGGCTCGCCTGAGGACGTCGCGGGCGCGGTACGGTTCCTCTGCTCGGACGAGGCCGCGTTCATCACGGGCGACGTGCTGCTCGTCGACGGCGGATTGGGGATGTGAGGATCGGTGGACGAAACGATGGCGACGTGAACGGGGCAGCGGTCAACGGCAGGCGCCGGGTGGTGGTCACCGGCCTCGGAGCCGTGAGTCCGCTCGGCAACGACGTGGAGACGAGCTGGCGCAACCTGACGGACGGGAGATCGGGCGCCGCGCGGATCACGCACTTCGACCCGTCGCCGTTCGTCGTCAACTTCGCGTGCGAGCTCAAAGACTTCGATGCCGCCGAGTGGCTCGACCGCAAGCAGGCGAGGCGCATGGATCGCTTCGCGCAGATGATCGTGGCGGCTGCGCGCCAGGCCGAGGCGGACTCGGGGATCGACATCGCCGGCGAGGGCGACCGGATTGGCGCGTCGATTGCGACCGGCATCGGCGGGTTGCAGTCGTATCAGGACTGCTACGACACGCTGCTCGAGCGCGGCCCGGATCGGGTCAATCCGTTCGCGATCCCGTGCATCATCCCGAACATGGGGGCGGGCTGGGTGTCGATGGAGCTCGGCACGCGCGGGCCGCTTTCCTCCCAGTGCACCGCGTGCGCAGCGTCCAACATGGCGATCGGGGACGGCACCGACCAGATCCGCCTCGGCCGCGCCGACGTGATGCTCTGCGGCGGCACGGAGGCGGCGATCAACGAGGTCGGCATCGCCGGCTTCGGTGCGATGCGCGCGCTCTCTCGCCGCAACGACGATCCGGAGCGCGCGAGCCGTCCCTTCGACGCGCACCGCGACGGATTCGTGATGGGCGAGGCCGCGGCGGTCGTCGTGCTGGAGGAGCTCGAGCACGCGCAGGCTCGCGGCGCACGCATCTACGCCGAGGTTGCCGGCTACGGCGTGTCCTCGGACGCGAAGCACATCACCGAGCCTGATCCGACGGGCGAGAACCCGGCGCGCGCGCTCGTGAATGCACTGCACGACGCCAGCATCGATCCGGGCGAGGTGGACTACATCAACGCGCACGGAACGTCCACCCCGCTGGGCGATGCGAGCGAGACCCGTGTGATCAAGAAGGCGCTGGGGGAGGAGAACGCACTGGCGACCCCGATCTCGTCGACGAAGGGCGCGACCGGGCACTGCCTCGGCGCGGCCGGTGCGATCGAGGCGGTGTTCACGACGCTCGCGATCCGCGACGGAAAGCTGCCGCCGACGATCAACCAGGAGGCACCGGATCCCGAGTGCGATCTCGACTACGTCCCGAACGAGTCGAGGGACGCCGACGTGCGCGTCGCGATCTCGAACTCCTTTGGCTTCGGCGGGCACAACGCGTGCGTCGTCCTGAAGCGCGTCGACGGCTGAGCTGGGCCGCTCTGTGAGCGCGACCCTGCCCGACGGCTTCCGCAGCCGCCGGCCGGTGGACGGCGACGTCGACATCGTCGCGAGGATCATCAGAGCCGAGGAGCAGGCCGTTCGCGGCGATTCGACGTGGGGAGTGAGCGAGACGAGTCAGTGGTGGCAGCTGAGCAATCACGACGACGGAACCTGGATCGTCGAGACCGAGCGCGGCGCGCCTGCCGCGTTTGCGGCGACGATCGACAGCGCCGACTCGTCGGAGTGCTGGGCCGCCGTGCTTCCCGAGTTCCGCGGTCGTGGGCTCGCGACAGCGCTGATCGGGCTGACCGAGCAGCGCGCTCGCGCCCGAGGATTCGCCCGCGTGAAGGTCGGTGCGTTCGTCGAGAACGACCTTGCGCTGAGACTCTTCGACGAGCTCGGGTATCGGGAGGTCCGCCACTACCTCCAGATGCGGGTCGCGCTCGACGGGCAGCTCGAGGAGCCGCGCTGGCCCCCTGGGATCAACGTCGCGACGTTTCGCCGCGAGGATGCGCGCGCGTTTCACGCCGCGTTCGACGAGGCGTTCGCAGAGGAGTGGGACTTCCATTCGCTGCCTTTCGACGAGTGGAAGGCGTTCCGGCTGGAACGCGAGGATGTCGATCTCTCGCTGTGGTTCGTCGCCTGGGACGGAGTGGAGATCGCGGCCGTGTGCCGGTGCGAGCGCCAGCACGGAGGCGGCTGGATCGGCGGCATCGGCGTGCGCAAGCCCTGGCGGCGCCGCGGCATCGGCCTCGCACTCCTGCAGCACGCCTTTCTCGAGTTCGCACGTCGCGGGGAGCTCCACGTCAGCCTCGGCGTCGACGCCGAGAACCCCACCGGGGCGACTGTCCTCTACGAGCGTGCGGGCATGCGCGTGGTCACGGACGAGGTGGTCTTCGAGAAGGAGCTGACGTGAGCCGGCTGCGCGCCAAGTGTCCGTCGTGCAAGACGTTCACCGCCGTCGCGCTCGGGCCGGACTACGAGTGCCACTCGTGCGGCCGCTCCTACACGGCAGGGCTCGTGCGCGTGCCGCAGGCATGGGGCGAGGGCGGCGAGGCGATGGCGGAGGCAGCATGGCTCGAGCTCCCCTATCCCGAGGCCGTCGTCGTCGAGGCGGACTCGCTCGAGGAGCAGTCGCTCGCGCTCGCCGCGGACCTGCCGCAACGGCCGCTCGTCTTGGGCGGCTGCTGCTGCTCGCACGTCGGTGCCGTCGAGGGCCTGGCCGCGCGCGAAGGCCGAATCGCGCTGATCTGGATCGACGCGCACGGCGATCTGAACACGCCGGAGTCGTCACCCTCGGGCAACCTGTGGGGGATGCCGCTCCGGATGCTCCTCGACTCGGGTGCGGTGGACGAGCAGGACACGGTCCTCGTCGGCGCTCGAAGCCTCGACCCGCCAGAGCGGGAGTTCCTCGCCCGCAGTCGTGTGCACACCGAGACCGAGGGCATCGCAGACGCCTTGCAGGACGTCGACGCGGCGTACGTGGCGCTCGACCTGGACGTGCTCGACCCGGCCGAGCTCTCCGTCTTCGTGCCCGAGCCGGACGGCCTCTCGCTCGACGAGCTCGAGGGGATGCTGGCGGACATCCGCGGCAGAACGAACGTTCTCGGCGCAGGGCTGACCGGTTTGACCTTCGAGCCGTCGAACGTCGAGCCGCTCGCCCGGCTGGCGGCTGCTCTGGGCGTCTGACTCGGCCTCGCGGGCCGGAGTCTAAGATCGATCCATGGCTTCCCGGATCGATGTCTCGATCGAGCACCGCGACGTGCCCGAGCCGTCCGGGAAGAAGCATCCGAACACGTGTCCCGGCTGCGACTCCCACTACCGCGACGACGAGCTCGACGCAACCCTGTGGGTCTGTCCGCAGTGCGATCACCACTTCCCGATGCAGGCACGCACGCGCATCGCCTCGCTGTCGGACGAAGGCTCGTTCGTCGAGGAGGCGACGGACGTCCGGAGCGAGGACCCGCTCCAGTTCTTCGACCTGCGTCCGTACACGGAGCGACTCGCAGAGGCCGAGTTGAAGACGAACCTCGGCGAGGCAATGGTGATCGGCCAGGCGCAGGTGGACGGGAGCGCTTGCGAGCTCGCGGTCATGGACTTCGCGTTCATGGGCGGCTCGATGGGGAGCGCGGTCGGCGAGAAGTTCTCGCGCGCCTGCGACAGCGCGGCCGAGCGTGGCGTCTCTCTCGTCGCCGTCACGTCGTCGGGCGGCGCGCGCATGCAGGAGGGGATCCTCTCGCTCATGCAGCTGCCGAAGACCGTGTGCGCAGTGGAGGACCTCAAGGACGCAGGGGGCGCGCTGATCACGGTGATGGCGCATCCATCGACGGCTGGAGTCCTCGCGAGCTTCGCCAGTCTCGGAGACGTCATCGTCGCCGAGCCGCACGCGCTGATGTCGTTCGCCGGGCCTCGCGTCGTGCAGCAGACCACGCGCGAGAAGCTCCCGGACGACTTCGGTCTCTCCGAGTCGAACTATCGTCTCGGCCACGTCGACGCAGTGCTGCGACGTCCCGACGTGAAGCCCTACGTCGCCCGCTTGCTGCGGTTGCTTTCGAAGAATGGCGACTGACCAGGAGCTCCGCCTGCGTGAGCGCCTCGCGCGCCTGCGTAACGTCAGCCTGCTCGGCGGCGCTCGCGTCTCCGGCGAGCTCGAGAAGCTCGAGCGCCAGCTCACCCGTATCGCCGACGAGACGACCGACGAAGACATCTGGCGGTCGGTCGAGCTCGCGCGGCACGACGAACGCCCGTACTCACTCGACTACGTCGAGCGTTTGCTCGACGACTGGGTCGAGCTCCACGGCGACCGGGTGCGTGCCGACGATCACGCGATCGTGGCCGGGCTCGGCCGGCTGGACGGACGAACGATCGCGCTGATTGGTCATCAGAAGGGGCGCGACATCAAGGATCGAATCGACCGCAACTTCGGTTCGGCGCATCCCGAGGGCTACCGCAAGGCGATGCGCGTGATGCAGCTCGCCGACCGCCACGATCTGCCGATCGTGACGCTCGTGGACACGCCCGGGGCGTATCCGGGAGTCGCGGCCGAGCAACACGGCCAGGGCGGGACGCTCGCCCGCGCGCACGAGCTGATGGCCCGGCTCGACACGCCGGTCGTGACCTGCATCATCGGGGAGGGCGGCTCGGGGGGCGCGTCGGCGCTCGCACTGGCTGACCGCGTGCTGATGCAGGAGAACGCGATCTACTCCGTGATCTCGCCGGAAGGGTGTGCCGCGATCCTGTGGCGGGACGCCGGCGAGGCGAAGAAGGCCGCGGCCGCGTTCAAGCCGGACGCCCTGCACTGCCTCGACCTCGGCGTGATCGACGGGATCGTCGCCGAGCCGGAGGGTGGCGCCCACACCGATCACGACGAGGCGGCGCGGCTGCTCGGCGAGGCGCTGCGGGAGGCGCTCGACGAGCTCGAGCCCGTCCCCGTGGACGAGCTGAAACGCAGGCGCAGAGCCAGATACCGGTCGATGGGCGTCTACGCCTGAGACAACGCGCGGCTGCGCAACGCGAACTTCAAGCTCCAGTAGGATCACTCAGATTTATGGCGCAATAGGCCCGCACCTCTCCACAACATCCACAGCCTTATCCCCGGATCTCGCACATGCCTCCCTCGGCCAAGCGTCAAGCTCCAGACGTGAGCTCTCGGCTCTCCGAGTACGAGCGCAAGCGCGATCCGACGCGGACCCCTGAGCCGTTCTCGCGCCGCGGGCGGGGGTCGGAGGCTCCGACGTTCGTGGTGCAGCGACACGACGCGCGACGGCTGCACTACGACTTCCGGCTCGAGCGGCACGGTGCGCTCGCCAGCTGGGCGGTGCCGAAGGGCGTCCCGCTCGCGCCCGGCCAACAGCACCTCGCCGTCCACGTCGAGGACCACCCGCTCGACTACGCGTCGTTCGAGGGCGAGATCCCGAAGGGCGAATACGGCGCCGGCACGGTCGAGGTTTGGGATCGGGGGACGTACGAGCTGCTCGAGGAGAAGCGCGATGGCGGCCTGACGGTGCGACTCGAGGGTGAGCGTCTCCGCGGGATCTGGGCGCTCGTGCCGGCATCGCTCGGCGGCGACCCGAAGAACTGGCTGATCCTGAGGAAGCGCGACGACGACGACGCCGTCGCAGGTACGGCTCAGGTGGGCATCGCCTCGTATGCGCCGATGCTCGCGACGCTCACGAAGGACGTTCCGCGCGGAGCCGGGTGGGCGTTCGAGGTGAAGTGGGACGGCTACCGGGCACTCGTGCGCGTCAGTGGCGGCGAGGCGACGCTGACCAGCCGCAACGGGCACGACCTGACCGCTCGGTTCGCGCAGGTCGCGCGTGCGGTGGAGCAGGCGGTGAGGACGACGGACTGCGTCCTCGACGGCGAGGTCTGCGCGCTGGACGAGGAGGGACGATCGAGCTTTTCCGCGATGCAGCAGGGCAAACCCGAGACGCCGATCGTCCTCTACGTCTTCGACGTGCTCGAGGTCGAAGGGGAGTCGCTCGTCGGGCTGCCGTTCGTCGAGCGTCGCAAGCGCCTCGCGGCGCTCATCGACAAGCGAAACCGAACCGTTCGCCTCTCGGAGACCTTCGAGGACGGGGACGCGCTGTTCGCCGCCGCGCAGCAGCAGCAGCTGGAGGGGATCGTCGCCAAGCGCCTCGACTCCCGCTACAGGGGCAGCCGGTCGCGCGACTGGCTGAAGATCAAGACGCACGGCAGGCAGGAGTTCGTGATCGCCGGGTTTACGAAGGGGACAGGCCAACGTGCTGCGAGCTTCGGTGCGCTCGTGCTCGGCTACTTCCGCGACGACGAGCTCGTGTACGCCGGCAACGTTGGCACGGGTTTCAACCACCGCGAGATCGACCGCTTGCTCGGCCTGCTGCGTCCGTTGCGGCGCCCGACGTCGCCGTTCCGCGACGTGCCGAAGATGCCGAAGGTCCGGGCCAGCGACGTCACGTGGGTCGAGCCGGAGCTCGTCTGCGAGGTCGAGTTCGCCGAGTGGACGCACGACGGCCGGCTGCGAGCGCCGTCGTACCAAGGCCTACGCGAGGACAAGCATGCGGGCGCAGTCCTGCGCGAGGACGAGCCGCTTCCCGACCGGATCGTCAAGGGTCGCCGCGAGCTCAAGCTGTCCAATCTCGACAAGGTGTTCTTCCCCGTCGAGGGGATCACGAAGGGCGACCTGCTCGAGTACTACCGCGCGATCGCGCCCGTGCTCGTGCCACACCTGAAGGACCGGCCGTTCACGATGATCCGCTATCCCGACGGCATCGAGGGCAATCACTTCTTCCAGAAGGACGCGCCCTCTCACATGCCCGAGTGGATCGAGACCTTCCACGCGCGGGTGTCGACCCGCGAGTCTCCGAGACGAAGACGTTCGGTGGATTTCCCGGTCGTCAACGATGAGCTGGCGCTGCTCTGGATGGTGAACATGGGCTGCATCGACCTGAACGCGTGGTACTCGCGCGTCGACAGGCCCGAGCGACCCGACTTCGTGCTGTTCGACCTCGACCCGTCACCCGACGTTGGTTTCGCGGAGACCGCGGAGGTCGCGTTGCTCGTCAAGCAGGCACTCGACGCATTCGGCCTCGTCGGGTATCCAAAGACCTCGAGCGGCGAGGGAATGCACGTGCTCGTTCCAGTCGAGCGTCGCTACTCGTACGCGGACACGCGAGAGTTCGCCGAGATCGTCGCGCGCGCGATCGCGAGCACGAACCGAGGTCTTGCGACCACCGAGTGGACGAAGTCGAAGCGGCGCGGCGTGCTGATCGACGCGAACCAGAACGGCGAGGGAAAGACGATCGCGTCCGTCTACTCGGTGCGGCCGCGTCCCGGCGCACCCGTCTCG
>Ga0187779_10000557_pt1 | contig 24915 bp, 20 predicted proteins | sample 1015_Q2_SP10_10__FD_132435 | JGI IMG/M metagenome (GOLD analysis project Ga0187779, IMG submission 132435) | Tropical peat soil microbial communities from peatlands in Department of Meta, Colombia - 1015_Q2_SP10_10_MG | ecosystem: Environmental > Terrestrial > Soil > Wetlands > Peat | place... | reverse complement strand
GGGCCGTCCTTGCGGTCTTGTGTCCGGTTATTGTTTGCTGCGGTTTCGCGATGCTGGCAGCTCTGTCAATACCTGCACTTCTTCACACGCGAACTCACTAATCGACCAATGCGATTTGTGCGTCGCAATCTCGTGCCGGGCGAGCTCGATTACGAGCTCGTCTGGCTTGGCGTTTCTCTCGGTTCGTTAGGCTTCGCAGCCCTGTGGCTCGCGTTCGGTCTGCCCTGGCCGCGCTGTCTGTTTCACGATCTGACCGGTTTGCCCTGCCTGACTTGCGGGGCGACCAGATCTGCGATCGCATTTTTCCACGGAAAATTCTTAATGGCGCTCAAATGGAATCCACTGATCTTTGGAACGCTGTGCGGGCTGTCGGTCTTCAATGTCTATGCCCTTGCCGCGTTGGTTTTCCACGCACCGCGTTTGCGAATTCATCGCTTCACAATTATCGAAAAACTTTGTCTTCGGGCCGCGGTTGTCACGCTTCTGCTCGCAAATTGGATTTATTTGCTAATCAATTGGCGGGCCTATTAGTCTCAGACGCAACGCTGCGATGACCCTGATTCCGTCGATCCAGCCGCGGCTTTTGGAAATCGGTGTCGATCTGTGTTGATCTGTGGCTAACCTTACCAGGCAATGAGAATTCTCGTTACCGGCGGCGCCGGATTCATCGGGTCGCATCTGGTGGAAAAGTTGCTTGGGCTCGGCCACCAGGTTGCGATTCTCGATGATTTTAACGATTTCTACGATCCGCAAATCAAGCGCGCGAATATCTCGAGAGTAGCCCGCGATGTGTCGCTTCATCATGCTGATCTCCGAGACAATGCCGCGGTCCGCGATTTGTTTCGTCGCGAGAAATTTGAGATCATTGCGCATTTGGCGGCGCGGGCGGGGGTGCGTCCTTCGATTCAACACTCCCAGCTTTATTACGACACGAACGTAAGCGGCACGCTACATTTGCTCGAAGCCGCGCAGCTGACCGGGGTCGAACGATTCATCTTCGCGTCCAGCTCTTCCGTTTACGGCGCATCGAAAAAAGTCCCCTTTTCAGAAGAGGAACATTTGACGCAAACCTTGAGTCCCTACGCCGCGACCAAGGTTGCCGGCGAGTTTCTCTGCTCCACTTTTTCCCATCTTTACCAGATGCGGGTGGTCGCTTTACGTTACTTCACAGTTTATGGGCCGCGACAGAGACCCGATCTGGCGATCCATCAATTCACCCGAAAGATTTTTGCCGGCCGGCCAATTGATCAATTTGGCGACGGTGGCACCCGTCGGGATTACACTTTCATCGACGACATCATTCAGGGCACGATCGCGGCGTTGAAGTACGACGGCCCGCTGTTCGACATTTTCAATCTTGGAGAGAGCGAAACGATTCAGCTCAAAGACTTGATTAAGGCAATTGAGAACACGCTTGGGAAGAAAGCGAAAATCAACCAATTACCCGAACAGCCCGGAGACATGTCGCTCACTTGCGCCGATATCTCAAAAGCCCGCAAGCTGCTCGGCTATGATCCACAGACAAAGTTTCAAGAGGGATTACCGCGCTTCGCGGAGTGGTTTTTGAGGAGCATTGGCAGCAGTTGAACGCCGATAACTCCCTAACGGCTCTCGATTTCCTTTCACTTGCAATCGCTCCAAGGCAGCGCGATAATCCCCGCCAAGAGGTTGGGAATCAAATTCGATCCTCCGAACGTCTGCTTTCCACGATTCAAGTTTTTTATGTCGCGAGGTTATCCATCTTCGCTGCTTCGCTTGCTTAGGGTAATGGCTTGCAGTTCGAGGCGAATTTTTTCCGGCCCTGACGAGGCGGGGTTTCCGGTGGCGTCGCAGAGTGCTTGCAGTTTGCAAATCTTACAAGATTGGCGCGCCCAGGACCGTGCATCAACCGATGCGCTCCGCCCATTTAAACATCGACGAAATATTCCATATCAACATGAACTCTCACTCATCCGGCAGACGTTCGCGCCATTCGCGCGGCGGCTCTCGACGACGGGGCGATCGCCGTCCGCGCTACAATGCCGCGGTCGCGAAGCCCCAGAAAAAAACATTCTGGCAGCGTATCGCTGCATTTTTTGGAAACGGCCAGCCTAGCAAAAAACCGGCGATTCCTTCCCGCAACGGTTCGCAACAGCAATCGCGGTCGGTCCGCAAACCTGAACCAGTTGAAGTAACTTCGCCGCGCCTCTACGTCGGCAACCTTTCTTTCGACGCGACCGAGAGCGATCTCTTCGAGCTCTTCAATGGCGTTGGCCACGTGCAGAACGCCGAGGTGGTTAGCTATCGGCACAACCAGCGCTCGAAAGGTTTCGCGTTTGTCCAAATGCAAACGATCGATGAAGCCAGGCGAGCGGTGGCCGAATTGCATGACAAGGAGTTTCTTGGCCGGAAGTTGGTCGTAAGCGGCGCCAAGTCGAGCGAACAGCAGCCGCGTTCGTAAGATCGATCCGTCTACGGACGGATTTGCCGTGGCGAAGGATCTTCATCGGGAGACGTGAAGCGAAAGCGCGCGTCTCCCGATTTAATTAATGGCGTTTCTTTCTCTGTCCGAGCCGGACTGGGGCATGCGCTTGACATGACGGAACTGAATGGCGTCTTTTTCATCGTCGGTCCAACTGCGACCGGCAAATCGGAGATCGCGGCCGACGTCGCACATGATTTTGACGGCGAGATTATCAGCGCAGATGCATTTCAAATATATCGCGGTTTGGATCTGCTGAGCGCAAAGCCTGCCGCCGCGACCCAGACGAAAGCGTTGCATCATCTGATGGGCGTTACGCCAGTCTCGGACGAGATGAACGCGGAAAAGTTTCGGCGGCTGGCCGTAAATGCGATTTCCGAGGTTCGGTCGCGCGAAAAGCTGGCGCTGGTTGTAGGTGGGAGCGGCCTTTACGTGAAGGCGCTAACTCATGGCCTAACGAATCTTCCGGCACGCGATCCAGAACTTCGCGCACGGTTGAACGACCTGTCGCTCGACCAGTTGCGCGAAAAACTTGCCCGACTTGACCTCGAAGCCGCGAACAAGGTCGACCCAAAGAACAGGCGACGGCTGGTGCGCGCGATCGAAATTTGTTTGCTCAGCGGAAAGCCTTTTTCCACGCATCGACGCGAACCGGAAAAAAAGTCAGTCGGCGCAATGCAGGGCGTTTTTGTTTTTCGCGACCGCGAAGAGCTTTATCAGCGAATCAATCGCAGAGTGGAGGAACTTTTCGAACTCGGCGTGATCGAAGAAGTGCAATCGGCCGGTCCGATGAGCGTGACGGCGTCGCAGATGATCGGTTTAGCGGAAATCCGACAATTGATCGCCAACAGGATTTCGAGGCGGCAATGCATCACGGCGATTCAGCAGGCGACCCGGCGTTACGCCAAAAGGCAGTTGACCTGGTTTCGGCATCAAACTAATTTTCAACCGCTGAACTTATCGCTTCTCACTCACCAGGAAGCCGTGGAATGGATTTCGCAGAGGGCGCGCCTCGCCTTCGCGCAAGGGAATGATTGAAACTCGTCCGAAAAAAACACACGAGCGGGCACTTCTAATCGGGCTGGAGAAGGACGGCGTCTCGAAGTGGGACTTGCGCGATTCGCTCGAAGAACTGGCCGAGTTGGCAAATTCGGCCGGTGCCGAAGTGGTCGATACCGTCACCCAGAAATTGCAGAAGCCGACCGCGCCTTATTACATCGGCAAAGGAAAAGCGGAATCAATCAAGGATTCATTTCAGGACCGAGAAGTGACCTCGGTCATTTTCGATGACGAGCTTTCGCCGGCCCAGGGTCGCAACCTGGAAAATTTACTCGCGCGGAAAGTGCTTGATCGCACGCAGCTGATTCTGGACATCTTCGCGCAGCGCGCACGCAGCCGCGAAGGCCGGTTGCAAATCGAGCTGGCGCAGCTGCAATATCTTTTGCCGCGCCTGACGAGAATGTGGCACCACCTTTCTCGCCAGACTGGCGGAATCGGAACACGCGGCCCGGGTGAAACGCAACTGGAAGTGGACCGTCGCCGGGTACAGGAGCGGATTGCACGACTGGAGCGTGAGCTGGAATCAGTCCGCAAAACGCGCGCGGTGCAAAGGCAGGGACGCAAACGCCATCAATGGCCGGTGGCTTCAGTCATCGGTTACACGAATGCCGGCAAATCAACCTTATTAAATTTGCTGACCGGGTCGGATCTGGTTGCCGAAGACCGATTGTTTGCCACTCTGGACCCGACCACTCGCAGTTTCGTTTTGCCTAACAAACAGCGCCTGCTCCTCACCGATACGGTGGGATTTTTGCGCAAGCTGCCACATACCCTGATCGAATCGTTCAAAGCGACTTTGGAAGAAGTAAGTGAGGCTGATCTGCTCATTCACGTAGTCGATCTCAGCCATCCGCGGGTAGACGAACAGATGGAAGCGGTCGAAGCCGTGATCAAGGAACTGGATGCGTTTGGCAAACAGACGGTGATCGTTTTTAACAAGATCGACAACTTGCAGGGTCGCGAGCTGGTTGAGAGCTACAGAAAGCGTTTCCCCGGTAGCCTGGCGATTTCAGCGCGAACCGGCGAAGGCATGAACAATTTGGTGCAGGCTTTGCAGGACGCGCTCAGCGCATGGCGATTGCGTTCCCGTTTTCGCATCCCGGCAAAGGAATCGGCCCTGATCGCCGAAATTCATCGCGTTGGTCACGTCCTCGAATTGAAATACGAAGGTGACGGCGCGTTAATCGTCGCCCACCTCCCCCCGGATCTCGCCCAAAAACTCGAACGCTATACGGCGGAAGACTGATCGGCCAGATCTCGGACGGACGCTTCCATAGTTTGAGCGGTCTGCGACCACGAACGCTGATTGTTTGAGTTTGAAAGAAAACCTTGCCGTCGATTTCACATCGCTTCGGGCGGCGGTCGATCTCTTGCTTATCCAGGGTGATTGGTTGCATTGAATCCAGAACAAGCTTCGCGAATAATGCAGGTATGACCGCGCGCGAACGAGTAAAAGAATTGATTCGTATTTGGCCAAGAGTTTATCCGGACGCGCATACCGAGCTGACTTTTAAAAATCCGCTCGAATTGCTGATCGCGACAATTCTTTCGGCGCAATGCACCGACAAACGCGTGAACATGGTCACGCCCGCATTGTTCAAGAAGTATCGGACAGCGAAGGATTACGCGCGAGCGTCGCAGTCAGAGTTGGAGAAGGCAATCAAGTCCACCGGGTTTTTTCGGAGCAAAACTAAAAGCATTCGCGGAGCAACTTCAGCGATTGTCGAGGAATTTGGCGGCAAAGTTCCGTCGACCATGGAGAAGCTATGCGAGCTCCCGGGCGTGGGCCGGAAAACAGCAAATGTGGTCTTGGGAAACGCTTTTGGAAAAAACGAGGGAATCGTCGTGGACACGCACGTGATGCGCCTGTCGCAGCGGCTCGGCCTAACGAGACAAATCGATCCGGTAAAAATCGAGCTCGAGTTGATGAAATTGGTCCCGCGCCAGCACTGGAGGAACTGGAGTCATTGGCTCATCTGGCATGGGCGTCGCCGTTGCTACGCGCGCAGGCCTGATTGTGCGAATTGCGAGATCTTTCATCTTTGCCCCAGCGGTAAGGTTTTTGTGCGAACGGGCAAGGCTGCATCACCCGAAATCGCCAGAGATTAACTCTCCAACTTCGAGTTAGCCAGCTGGTCGGCGCATTCTTCAAGACGCACCGCAGTTTCCCCGGTTTTTTCTGCGCATTTGCGAATGCGGCTGAATTCTTCCTCGAATTTCTTCAGTTCCTCATCGGATAGACCTTCGAGATTAACCAATTGATTACGCGCGCCGGCTAGTGCGCGAATGATTTCGTCGAGCTTGAGATGGACCGCTTTCGCGTCCCGGTTTTGCGTGTTCTGAATCAGAAAGACCATCAGGAACGTGACGATCGTTGTCCCGGTGTTGATGATGAGCTGCCAGGTATCCGAAAAATGGAAGGTCGGCCCGGTCAGCGCCCAGACGATAATGATCAGCAAGGCAGCGGCAAAGGCCCAGGCGCTTCCAAGTACAATTGACGATCGGCGGGCGAATGAGTGAAAAGCTTCCGCCAAGTTACGAAGCCACTCGGGCTCGGTTTCGAGTTTTCGATCCTGTGATTTTGTCTTCACATTCTACGTTCGCGTCTGCCAGGTGAGACGCGCGTGTGTTCGGGCGTTTTCGACGAAGCGGAGAGGGAGATTGCTTTTCCCGCCAGGTTAGAGAAAATGGTGTGCCCCGAAATGCAGCAGGTTTCCGCTTTTTCACGTCCACAGACCGTCCCGGCCGTTCCGACAACCGTGCCGAAGAGCAATCCCTGGATCCTGAGCAGCTGGCGGGATTTGATTCTCTACGTCGGGACACCGCTGTTGCTGGTCCCGATGTTCGCGTTGGCGCAAGCGCGTTGGAGCGCGCAGGACATTTATGTTTTTGTGGCGGCATTTGGCGCCACCGGCCATCACCTGCCCGGAATGATTCGCGCCTACGGTGATCGCGCCTTGTTTGAGCGGTTTCGCTGGCGATTTATTTTCGCGCCGATCTTCCTACTGTCGGTTTGTCTGGCGTTTACCTGGTGGGATCTGAAAGGAATTATCCTGGTCGTTTTCTTTTGGGGTGTCTGGCATGGAATGATGCAGACGTACGGTTTTTGCCGCATTTACGACGCGAAAATGGGCTCGTTTGCCAGCCTGACGCGGCGGATCGATTTCGCAACCTGTGCCATTTGGTTTGCCACAGCAGTCTTCCTTTCGCCACAACGGTTGGCCGGCACACTCGATACTTATTACGCCAGCGGCGGGCCATTTATTTCGCCGGAGTTCCTGCGCATCGGTCAACAGCTGCTCTTCGCGTCTGCGATTGGCGTTGCGGTGTTGTTTCTCGGGAATTTTGCCAGGATGTGGACGGTTGGGAAGCGACCGAATCCGGTCAAACTGGCGCTGCTCACGACCAGCATAGCCTTCTGGTGGTATTGCAACAACGGAGTCACCAATATTCTCGCCGGGATCGCGCTCTTCGAGGTTTTTCACGACGTGCAATACCTGTCGCTCGTTTGGATTTACAACCGCAACCGCGTGGAAAAAGACCGCTCCATTGGCGGATTCATGCGCTTCGTGTTTCGTCGGAGCGGCTCGTTAGTCGGACTCTACATCGGGCTCGTCTTTGCCTACGGTTCCCTTGGTTATTTTAAGGAAACCCAAATCGAAACGATCAAGCAATTTCTGACCGGCCTGGTGGCGGCGTCGGGTCTTCTCCATTTCTATTACGACGGATTCATTTGGAAAGTTCGGGAGAAAACAACGCGAGAGCATCTTGGATTGACCGGCGGTAGCGCGGCAGTGGCCAATCAGTTTGTGCCAAGCTGGGCTTTGCATAGCCTGAAATGGCTTGTTGTTTTTATTGTTCCACTGGGAGCGCTTTGGGTGGGACAAGTTCGAAGCAAAACATCTCCGGTCGATTGCGCTGCGTCGGTCGTGAGCGATGTTCCGGCAAGCGCAGCCGCCCACGTCCACTTTGGCCTAGCGTTGCAAGATTCCGGACATCTCGATGAGGCGAGCGAGCAATTTCGAACTGCTTTGCGCATAGATCCGAAAGTGGAAAGGGCCCATTATGGATTGGGTTATGTTTTCCTAACCCAGTCGAAGTGGAATGAAGCGCTGGCCGAGATGGAGCAAGCCGTTCGAGACGATCCGCGCAACGGCGAAGTTCACGCTGATTATGGCTACATCCTCGAACAGCTCGGTCGAAAAGATGAAGCCGAGGCTGAATTCGAGAAGGGAACGGAGCTGATTCCAAAGTCAGGGAAAGCTCATTATAAATTTGGCGTCTTTCTGTTGTCTCGGGGAGATCTGGATCGGGCAATCGTTCAATTTAAGACGGCACTGCAACACAATGTTGGCCAGGCTGAAGTGCATTATCATCTTGGCCGCGCTTTTTATTTGAAAGGCGATTTCGAGGGAGCGCGCGCCCAGTACGAAGAGACAGCGCGACTCGACACAAAGGCGCCAGTGCACAACAGTCTCGGCGTCGTTTACATGCGGCTGGGTCAAAGATCGCTGGCCATCGAGCAATTCAACGAGGCCCTGCGGCAACATCCCGATGACGCCGATGCGGCGGAGAATCTTCGATTCGCGCAGGCGAATCAATTTTCCCCTCCCCGAAAGCCGTCACCGTAGCAAAGCTTCTTGTCTCGTCCGCTGCATGTCGATCTCGATGGTGCCTGGAGTTCCGCCGAACTCGCGCTCGAAACCTTAGACGCAACAAACTGGGGTCCGCAGCTGCGGTTTTCCGCCCCGCCGCGGCTGATCGAGCAGTTTTACTCCGAAATCAGTTCGCGCCTGACTTCATTTTTACTCTTCGGTTCGGGCGATTTCCATCATCTGAGCGCGCTTTGGGTGCGACGAGTCCAGGAGCCAGTCGTCCTTGTCTCGTTTGATAATCACCCCGACTGGGATGTACGGCCGCCGCGATGGTGTTGCGGCGGGTGGTTGAACCGGGCGATGGAATTGCCACAAGTCGAGCATGTCGCGGTCTGGGGCTGTGGAAATTTCGAATGCTGGTGGCCGGGGCAGATCTTTGGGAATCGCCGCGCCGAACGCAAAGGAATATTGGAAGTGCATCCATGGGCGGACGATCGGCCACCGAAAGATCGTGAAAGGCGTGGTGCAATCCTGCACGACAACTGGCGCGAACACTTCGAGCGCTTCGTGAACGATCGTCGCGGCGCAAACATTTATGTGACGATTGATCTTGATTGCCTTCGCGCAGACCAGGCCATGACCAACTGGGAAAATGGCCGATTTACGATGGTGGATCTTGTCTGGGCCCTGAGACAATTGCGAGCTGCCGGTCGAATTGTGGGGGGCGATATTTGCGGCGCCTATTCGAATCCTGTCTACGCCCGTTGGAAACAACGGTTCGCCTCCAAGATGGATCATCCAAAATTTCAACGTCCCGATTCGGTCACGACGCGAATGATCAACCGCGCCGCTTTCGAAACACTTTGGCCGGCATTAACTGAGTGACACCAGAACGATTCCCGCGCTGATCAGGAGCGAGCCAATAATCAATTGAGGCGAAAGCTTTTCTCGCAGAAAAATCGTCGCAGCGATGGCGATAATGACGGCAGTGGATCCCTGGATCGGATAAAAAAAGCTCAGATCGAAGTGTTGCAGCAGTCCGATCATGAGGAAAAAGGCGATCGTCAGGCTGGAAACGCCGCCGATAAAAAATTTCAGAGTCGGTGGACGGCCGAAGCCTTTGACCCGCGAGCATTCCATCGCGTGTTTGAGCAGGAGTTGACCGACCACCGTCGCAGTCGCCTGCATGGCAAAAACGGCGATAGGCACGATCGTTTGCCCAGTCATAACTGCTCCTCGATTTTTGCGACCGGTTTCGCCATAACCGAAAGACCGAGAATAACTATCGCGATGCCGCACCAGCGTCGCGCCGAAATATGCTCGGACAAAAACATCCAGCAGCTCAGTGGCACGAGCACGTGCACCACCTGGGAAAGGGGGAAGGCGATCGAGAGCGGAATGTATCGCAGAACGTAAATCCAGCAGAGAAAACTTAGGATGACCAGGCCGATGGCGCACCAAATCCAAACGGAGCCGAGTCCGGTCAGGCCGGTCCATTCCCAGCCGGCGATTCGTGCCGTTCTCGACGCACCAATCTTGACCAGCGTTTCATGCGCAGTAACAAAGACGATTTCGAAAACGAGCACAATCCAGGGATTGGCAAAACGCTGCGGCGCGCGATCCATCACGCGCAACTATGGCTGCGAAAGTATTTTCGCAAAGTACGATCGCACTTGGCGCCGTATGCAAAAATTCCACCCACGCACGCTCGATTGATCCGCTGTTCGGCGTCGAGACTTGGGCTCAAAGCTCGTTCGCGTTTGGGAACTTTCGCAGAACCGGATCGTGTCGGGTTGGTTCCAGGTATTTCAACACGTGCCGGAAAATCGGATTCAAAAAACCGCGTGTGTGCATCACGTAAAGATCGAGCGGCACCAGCTCGCAGCCCAGGTGCAACTTCGGATCGTAATTCAAAGGACCGCTGCAATATTCTTTCAATCCGTTTTTGATGGCCCAGGTCAGAACGTCGCGCAGCGTGTAAAAATAAAGATGCAAGTCGAGCGCGATGCGATAATCCAGTCCGAGACATTCATCGTAAATTTTCCCGTCATGAATCAAACAACAGCTGAAGGCGACGATGCGTCCTTCCTGGCGCCAGATGAAAAAGCGCGCCCGTTCCGGCATCGTTTGTCCCAGCCTAACGAATGATTCTTTAGTCAATTGCTCAAACCTCATAGGCGAGCGCTGGTGAACTTGGAGATAGAGTGGATAGACTTCGTCGATGCACGGACCGATATCGTGGACAACTTCCATCTCGATTTTGGCCGCCCGCTCGGTTTTGCGGAATTTCCGGCGCAAACTTTTGCGCGTGATATAACCGAGCGTCGCGAGATAATCGTCGAAGCTGGCATACTTAAGCGGGAGTCGCGTCATCGGCATACTCGGCACGCGGGCGTAGCCGTTCGTTGAAAAATTGGACAGGGTTTGCCGATATTTTGCTGGAAAATCCTTGAGCACAACGAGCGCGGCCTTGTTCTTGCGCGCATAAGCCCGCAAACTGCGATGCAAGGCAGTAGCCAACGAATTTTCGTCCTTCGGATCGCACGCACCAAGATGCCCTTCGCCGGCAGCGCAGCCGACCATCAAGACGCGCATCGTCAAAAATCGCGGAAATCTTCTGCGGATGAGTTCAACCAGCGCCCGCGCCTTGCCTGGCACGCCCTCGACCAAACTTTGTTGGACGAAGAACATTGGTTGAATCGCGCGAAGACGTCCCTCGGCATCTTGCAGCAGCCAATACCGATAATCGAAATCGTTCGCCAATGTCTCTTCCATGATTTCGTAAAAGCGGTGATCTTTGCATTTGTTTTGAAACGCTCGCCTCCACTCATCGGAGTGTTCTAGCTCGGTATGCGTCACCACTTTGGCGGCGAGACCTTCCGGCAAAGAAGTTGTTCCAAAAGTTTCCATGGCTACCGCCAAACGGCAGTGGGAGAGACTATCAATTAGCTGATTTTGACCTGTTTCTCAAGCTTTTCGCGTAAGAGGCAAAAAGGGCGTGAAGGCCAACCCGACCGGTTTCGTCGCTGCCATAAGCAACGACAGTAGGCAGACCAGAACGGAGCCGCCTCGCAACCGCTAAAGCTCTGCGGTTAGATTAAGTTGCAGCGGCGGCGCCGCCACCGCCTTGTTTGGCGCGCTCTTCGATGTATTTGATGACGTCTCCGACGGTCTGCAACTTTTCTGCGTCTTCGTCCGGGACTTCCACCGAAAATTCTTCTTCGAAAGCCATCACCAATTCGACAATGTCGAGCGAATCCGCCCCCAAATCCTCGATGAATGACGCCTGCGGCGTCACTTGCTCCGGGTTCACTCCCAGCTGCTCGACAATAATGTCTTTGACCTTTTCCTCGATCGGTTTATCCGCCATAAAAATTTCTTTGGTTAGGTGCAGGCCTAAACGAGCCAGCACAGCATGGCAAGTAAATGAATTGGCCGGGAAGTCAATCAATTTTCGGGCGCGAGTTTACATCCCCCGCGGTTATCGTAGAGGTGAAACGTGGCAGATTCCTCCTTAGCTCTCGACGAACTGGTCGACTTAAAGATGTTGCCTGCGTGGGCCAATGAGCCGGCGCCGGCGGAGCGCTATGCGCATGTTGATGGCGAGGAACAACCCGTCCGCGGCAGCGAGCGACCGCGCCACCAGCGCGGCCGGAAGGGAAACCGCCCAACTTTCAAAGGGGAGACGCGCTCGGAAAAATATCGCCGACCCCGTTCGATGGGAAAAGCGACGCGTAGCCTGGGCCGAGATCGCGAAAATCGACACCCGCGCGCCGAGCTGCGGCCAGAGCCAAAAGCTGGCGTTCAATTTATTGCGCGAGTTGCGGTATTGGAAAACGTGATCGCGCAAATCAAGGAAAACACCGTCGCGTACTCGCTTTTTGCCCTGGCCCGCTTATTCCTGGCGAAGCCTGAACGCTACCAGGTTCACCTGACCACGACGTCGGAGTCGCCCCTTTTTCAGCTGGGCGAGAATGGCGCAATCTCGGCGGATCGCGATTTTCTGGAGCGGAACGCGTTTCGTTTGGCACAGTCGGATTTCTACAAGACGGATGTCACGCAAAGCGATGCGATAAAAGGAAATTTTACCAGTGTCGCGCGCGATCGTTTGAGCGGCACCAATCTCGGACCGACAAATCATCACGATTATCAAAAACGCTTGCGCGGCCTTTACGAGCAGCGTTTCAGCCGGCGAATGAGTTTTGCCGATTATCAGCGACAAATCGAAATCGTGAACGATCCGCAGCTGGTCGAGCAATGGAAGGAAGACGCGCGAAAAATCACGACCTATTCGACATTGCACGAAGAAACTCCGGTCAGTTTCGCGACCGCAGCCGAAACCGAACGGCATTTCCGCGAAAAATATTCCCCGGATCTGATTCGGATAGCGCCTGAATTGACGATTGATGGCCCAACGAGTCGGCGAATAAACGACCGGCCGTTGTATCGCCTGATCGAAAACGAATGGGCGCGCGAAAACAGGTCTCCCTCGCGCATGATGCAGGAACTGTCGGCCCGGTTTCGACAAGCAGGATTGCAGGTCTTTCGGCAGCGGCGGGGGATGCTGTTCGTTTCGCCAATCCGTCCGCGGCCGCTCGTTCAGGAAAACGCGGCTGTTTCGCCGTCAGTGAAATCGATCATCGAAACATTAGCCGGGCAGCCCATCGCAAATCGCAAGGAACTGGCGGACAAAGTTCTTACCGGTCTGGTTGGCGAAGAACTCGAACGAGCAAAGCTTACCCTCGCGTCCGATTTGCATTGGCTGATTGGCGAAGGGCATGTGATCGAATTCAACGACGGCTCGCTCGATTTGCCGCGGGTGAAAGCGAAACAGGCGCAAAAAGGAATTGTAGCGGTGGTTGTGCCGGCCGCAGAAAATTCAGTCGAAACAAAGGCAGCGGTGGTTGTGTCAACGGCCGAATCACAAGAACAGGCGGCGGACGCGTCTGCGTCTGCGGCGAGCGTCTGCGCGCTCGACCAAGCAGAAATCGGCGGCAGCTAACTCTTGGGGACATGCACGCGCCTTGCCTGCCAATCGGGTAGGTCTGGTCGAAGACTTGCCACAAAGCCCGGACTTAAATCGCGCCCGCTCTTTTCAGCGCCTTGTAAGCGCCGTTCTTGTTGATCGTCTTCAAGCCGCGCGCTGTCACACGAACGCGCACAAATTTTTTCAGTTCCGGCACCCAGATTCGATGTTCGTGCAAATTTGGAACGAACATCCGCGCAACATTTTTGGTTACGTGCCGGCCGACGCCTCCTTTTTTCTTGGCCATACCGCGGCGATGAATCACGCTGCCGCGCATGGCTTTCGATCCGGTGATGGCGCACACTCTTGACATAACTTCGAGACTTCGAGAAACGGGCGCAAAACCTGCCGCGCGCGAGGCGATTGTCAAGCGATTTACTCGCGAAAACATTTCGGAGTGGTTGAACGGAGCCATGCGTTGATGGTCAAATCCAGTTCGCGCTTTGATCGTCGCGTGAGCGAAAATCGAGTTTGATGCAAAGGAACAATCATAAATTGCGAATCGGGATTGTCGGCGCCGGAAACATCGTTCGGAGGCGGCACTTACCTGCACTCAAGCGCAATCCAGATGTCGAATTGGTAGCGGTTTCGAATTCGAGTTACGAGAGTGCAGAGAAATTTTGCAATGAGGAGTTGCCTCAGGCGACTCCAATGCGCAATTGGGCCGATCTCCTTGCTGTGCCCGACCTCGACGTCATCTGGATCGGGACGCCGCCCTACATGCATTCGGCAGTGACCATTTCCGCGCTCGAAGCCGGGAAACACGTTTTTTGCCAGGCGCGTATGTCGATGGATTTGGCGGAAGCGAATGAAATGCTGGCGGCATCGAAACGTTATCCCCAGCTGGTCACGATGCTTTGTCCCCCGCCGTACGGAATGCGGGCGGATTTGCTCGTGAAAAAGATTCTGGCTGAAAACCAAATCGGCCGGCCGCATGATATTCGCCTGCAAAGTTTCACCGGCACCTATCTCGATCTCGACGCGCCTGCCCACTGGCGGCAACGCATCGAGATCAGCGGGTTGAACGTACTCACGCTTGGAATTTACGTCGAGGTGCTGCATCGTTGGTTCGGCGACATTGCCGGACTTTTCGCGAGTGGAAAAATTATCGCGCCGATCCGCCAGGGTTACGAGGTCATCGTTCCCGACCTGCTCAACGTCGTTTGCGCTTTCGAAAATGGCGCTGAAGGCGTGCTTGAGTTCAGCGGGATCAATTCCGGCGCGCCCGGCGATCGGCTGGAAGTTTACGGCGACAAAGGGACGCTTGTTTACGATTTCGCAACGGACATCGTCCAGCTGGGAAAAGTCGGTGAGAAGAACTTGCGCGTAATCGATCTTCCACCGGATTTAGCTACCGAATGGCGGGTCGAAGATGATTTCCTCGCCGCGGTAAAATCCAAAGGTCGTGTCCGTCCGCATCCCGATTTCGAAGATGGAGTGCGTTATATGCGCGTGGTTCAGGCGGTGGCTGACTCGCGTGCGCGCAACGAGTGGGTTGCGATTAAGAAATAGCCTCTTCGAGAGGGCTATTTTGGCGAAAGCTTGTTACTCGGAAGAGCCGATTCTGTTTTTTCTTTGCCGCCCCAAAGGTGAAATGTGTAGGTGAAAACCACGTAGCCCATAATTCGGTCCGGATGGTAGTTGGCGAAGTAGATCGCCGGGTTCATTTGAAAATCCGGAGTGATGTTCCAGGTAAACCCGATGGTGGATGAGTTCTCCTTCCCGGTTTGGAAATCGACCTGTACCCGCCATTGTTTGTTGAAATCGTAGGCGTAACCGAGAATGGCCTCTTTTTTAGATCCAGTATAAATTCCGCCTACGATGAACTTGTTGTGCTCGCCGTAATAACCGGCCTCGATGTACGGTTGAGGATCAACGTTCTGCCGTGGCGACCAATTGGTAAATCCAATCGAAAGCAGGTACGGTTCTTTGGTTAAAATTCCAATCTCGGTGGCGAAAATCTCTTCGTCTGGTTTGAAACCCTGGAAAACAGCAACCTCCGCCCATTTCGTCAGGCCCATCTCGGCCTGCAACTCATAGGGATTTGCGATTCGTTTATCTTGAATTTGCAGACTCAGAGAAAGATCTCCTTCGTCTTGCAAGTCCGGCGTCACGATCTGGCTCAGACCCTTGGTCGTGGCGCGCGACTGGGACACAACTGCGATGGCAAGTACGATTGCCAATCCGAGACGAATAATATTTCTCATTACAAACCGCGACTCTTTCAAACCCACGACCTACGGATGAGCCAGGTCTTGATTACTTGCGTTAGCCCGAGGTAGCAGATCAACGTCAACAATAAGAGGGGCCAGAAGAGCGACGGCAGCGGGACAAATCCAAGGAAGGTTGCGAGGGCTGAATAAGGAAGATACGCCCCCAGTGCCATAATGATGACCGTGGTGAGAGTGAGTTGCCAGCTGGCGCGCGACTGGACGAACGGAATCAGGTTGGTGCGAATGACGTGGATGATAAGCGTTTGAGTCATGAGTGATTCGACGAACCAGCCGGTGTGAAAGAGCGCAGCCGCATAAGTTGCGTCCGGTTCAGCGGTATTAGTAAACCGCCAGGCCAGATCTGCGGGGGCTGCGAGATTGAGATGGTTGCATTTAAAGAGAAACCACATCATGGCGTAGGTGGTGTAATCGAAGATCGAACTGATCGGACCGATCCAAATAATAAATTTGGCGATTTCGCCGATGTTCCATGGCCGCGGTTTCGCAACTTGTTGCGGGCCGACGTTGTCGGTTGGGATCGGGACCTGAGAAAAATCGTAAAGAAGATTGTTGGTCAACACCTGGATGGGTGCCATTGGAACAAAGGGAAACCAGGCACTTGCCCCAATCACGCTGAACATGTTACCGAAATTCGAGCTGGCCCCCATGCGGATGTACTTGAGGATGTTCACGAAGACTTTGCGGCCTTCGAGAATTCCCTCTTCCAGAATCAGCAGACTTTTCTCCAGAAGAATCATGTCTGCGGATTCCTTCGCGATATCGACCGCGTTATCGACCGAGATGCCGACGTCGGCTGCGCGTAATGCCGGGGCGTCGTTGATTCCATCTCCCATGAAACCGACGACGTGGCCTTTTTTTTGCAGGGCTTTCACCACACGCTGCTTGTGCGAGGGCGAAAGGCGGGCAAGCACATCGATCTTTTCCACGGAGTCGGCCAGTTCGGCATCGCTCATCGATTCAACCTGCTTTCCGAGCAGGATTTTCTCTGCATTGATCCCGACCTCGCTACAAACCTTCCGCGCGACGAGATCGTTATCGCCGGTGAGCACTTTTACATTCACCCCGTGCTGTCGGAGAGCTGTGATTGCTTTCGCTGCTGTATCCTTGGGCGGGTCGAGAAACGCGATGTAACCGGTCAAAACCAAATCGCACTCGTCGGCTCTGGAGTAGACCGGTCTCTTTTCGACTTTCTTGGTGGCAACAGCCAGCACCCGCAGGCCGTCTTCATTCAAGCTGTTGACCTGCTCGAGAAGGTCGCCCACGAGAATCGGCTCCATGTCAAACATCTCACCTTCGCTCTCGAAGTGTGTGCACTTGCTGAAAACTGCTTCCGGAGCGCCTTTGGTCAGTAGCTGACACTCGCCATCCGGTCCCTGAACCGCGACCGACATCATTCGCCGCGAGAAATCGAATGGAATTTCGTCCAGCTTGACGAACTTCTCGATGCCAAGTTCGCCATGTAACTCCGCGTGCTTAAGGACGGCTCGGTCGAGAACATTTTTTAGTCCGGTTTGAAAATGGCTGATGAGATAGGCGTCGCGCAGCACCTCTTCATTTTCTTTCTTAAATACATCGACATAGAGCTCCAGGATGACGCGATCAATGGTGAGTGTGCCGGTCTTATCTGTGCAAAGCACATTCATGGCGCCGAAGTTTTGGATCGAGTTGAGCCGTTTCACGATGACCTTTTTCCGCGACATCGCGATTGCGCCTTTCGAGAGACAAACGGAAACAATCATCGGCAGCATCTCCGGCGTAAGCCCGACCGCGACGGCAAGAGCAAAAAAGAACGCTTCTTTCCAATTGTGCTTCGTAACCCCGTTGATCGCGAAAACGAGCGGCACCATCACGATCATGAAACGGATCATCAACCAGGTGAATTTTTTTACGCCCTTGTCAAAGGCTGTCTCGACCTGACGGCCTGTCAGACTATGCGCTACCTTTCCGAAGTAAGTATGAGGGCCGGTTGCGACGATCACAGCCGTGGCTGAGCCGCTCTCGACGCTGGTGCCGAGAAAGCAAAGGTTCGTACGCTCGATCGACGAAACATTTTCCCGCGAATCGAGAGCATCCGTCTTTTCGACCGGCAACGACTCGCCTGTCAGCGTGGCTTGAATGACGAAAAGGTCTTTTGCGGAAATTAGTCGCACATCGCCCGGGACCATGTCGCCAGCGCAAAGCTTCACGACGTCGCCAGGCACGAGATCGCGAAGCGGGATCTCTCTCGCCTGGCTATCGCGCACGGCGGTCGCGGTCACGGTGATCATCGCCTTCAGCTTTGACGCGGCGTTATCGGCTCGGGTCTCCTGGACGAAGCGGAGTGACATTCCAAGCGCCACCATCAACATCATGATGGTGCCCGCCGCGGTGTCTCCTGTCGAATACGACAAGATCGCGAGAACAGTCAGCAGTACGACCAGCGGATTGCGAGCGGCGACCCAAAGCCGCGACAACCAGCTCTCTCTTTTTTCGTAAGCAACTTCATTTGGTCCGAAGACGTCCAATCGCTCCGCCGCTTCTTCTTCACTTAAGCCATTCGGCGATGTCTTGAGGCGTTGAAGAATTTCTGCAACGTCCTTGGTTGCGGAGGTGTGGATCAACTCCGCGATGCGGTCGCCGTTAGGCTCTTTTATTGCGAGCATGGTCGATCATGCGGCCGCGTATCGTTTCAGAACGGCTAACAACGAACGCAAGTGTCGCCGTCCCTCCGCTCGAGTCGCGGAATTTTCGATGCACTCATGCATGTGCGACTCGATCAATTCTTCACTAAACGATTTCAATGCCTGTCGCGCTGCGACGACTTGCATGAGGACATCCGAGCAATCGGTGTCCGTTTCCACCATTTTTTCAAGCGCCTCAATCTGGCCTCTGATCTTCCGCAAACGCACGACTAGGGCGCGCTTTTCCAATCCGGGACGAATGTGTTTCGATTTCATAAAATTTCAGCGGGTTTAAATTGATTCAGGATAGGGGATGGGGGTATATAGTATCGACGGCACTAAGGCAACTAGAATAAATACGATGATCACCCCTGTTTCGGCTGCCACCGAACGTTGCAACATTAAAAATCATGTCCGAATCCGTCAGCGGAAATTGCGCCGAAGAGTTTGTCGCATCCGTCAAACGCGGCGTCGCAGAATTCGAATTCAGCGAGAAAGCGCAATCATCAGTTATCTTTCCGCCAGGCGGTTTCCGTCGAACTCAAAGGAGGCTCTAATTCTTCGTTTGCTTGCTCAAACTTCTATCCATCGCGTGAAAAGACTTGAATCAGTGCTCAATCACCGGTCAGAGACAAGCAGAAAGCAACCGCGAAAGTGGTTATTAGACTGGAAATGCTTCTGTGCATTGCATGTTCCGCGGCCGTGGCTGCTTCTGTGGCTTAGACATTACAGAAATCGCTGACCGGCCTGAGGCGATTGCATCACAGCAGCGTGCCGCGAAGAATAAGCAGCGCGACATTGAAATAAATAATCAAGCCGGTCACATCGACTAAAGTGGCGACAAAGGGCGCGGAAGAGGTCGCTGGGTCAAGTCCGAGGCGGCGCAGCAAAAACGGAAGCATCGCCCCGCCAATCGTTCCCCAGGTGACTACACCGATGAGCGCCACTCCGACGGTGAAGGAAACCAGCCAGTGATATTTTCCGTAGTCAAAAATGTGGAGGTATTGCCAGAGACTAATTCGCAAAAAGCCGATTGCGCCCAAAATCAAACCGAGCGCGAGCCCGGCGCGCAATTCTTTACTCACAACGCGGAACCAATCCCGCAATGTCAGTTCGCCGAGTGCCATCGCGCGGATGACCAATGTCGTTGCCTGCGATCCAGAGTTGCCGCCGCTGGAAATGATCAGCGGCAAAAACATCGCTAGAATGGCTGCTTTCTCGATTTCCCCGTTGTAGCCCTGCATCGCGGTCGCGGTCAGCATTTCACCGAGAAACAAAAGGATGAGCCAGGTCGCGCGCTTCTTGACCATTCGCAGAAACGGGATTGTCGTGTACGGCTCATCCAACGCTTCCAAACCACCAAGTTTCTGGATGTCTTCGGTCGCCTCCTCTTCAGCGACGTCGAGCATGTCGTCGGCGGTTACAATACCGACGAGCACGTTACTCGAATCAACGACCGGCAGAGCAGCGCGGTCGTATTTTCGGAAAACATTCAACGCTTCCTGCTGCGAATCGTTCACTTTCAGCACCGCGAAATTGTTGTCACGAATGTCGCTAACTTTGGTGTTCAGCGGCCGCAGCAAAAACTCGCGCATGCGAACGTCGTCAATCAATTTTCCGCGATTATCGACCACGTAGACGAAGTTGAGCGTCTCGCTGTCTTTGCCGACTTCCCGCACGTAATCGAGAACCTGTTGGACCGTCCAATCCTCATGCACCGCGACAAAATCCGGCGTCATCAGCCGACCAACGCTGCCTTCCGGATAGCCGAGCAGCGCTTGCGCGACGTGCCGTTCGTCGGGCGTGAGCAGCTTGATCAACTGGCGTGCCGCCGCGCTCGGCATTTCTTCGAGGAGCGCAGTGCGGTCGTCGGGTGACATCTCGTTCAGAATGGCGACCACCTGCTCGTGCGCCATCGCGCGTAACAACTTTTGCTGCGCCTCGACGTCCAGATATTCGAAAACGTCCGCCGCCAGTGCCGCCGGCAAAACGCGGAAAACGATCACCTGATCGTCTTCATCCATGTCCAGAATCACTTCCGCCACATCAGCCGGCGGCCATTCGCGAAAGAGATCCCGCAGCGCCGCAAAATTGCGCGCATCGATGAAGCTTTTGATTTCGGGAATGAGAATTTTGCCGACCATGAGAACCTCCGTCCCCGGCGCCGCCGAGTTTTAACATCGACTCTCGGGAAGAGCAACGTGTTCCGCACTTGGAATTTGTCGGAAACAATCCTATATGAATAAGGATGCCGTCTGTTGCGACACGTCCCATGATTCAACGCGAGATTGATGCCGACCGCATTTGTCTCCTCAGCTTCGACCGGCCGGAATCAGGCGCGAACGTTTTCGACGCAGCCACCCTCGACGAGTTAAACGAACATCTCGATTTGATCGAAAAGGATTCTTCTTTGCGCGGTTTAATCCTCATCTCAGCGAAAAAATCGATTTTTATCGCCGGGGCCGACTTAAAAACATTGTTGAAACAGGCCCAGGCGGGCGAGTTGCGCGCGTTTATTGCAAGGGGCCAGCGCGTTTTTAATCGAATTACGGCCCTCAAGATTCCAAGTGTCGCTGCGATCCACGGCGCATGCGCCGGTGGCGGCTACGAAGTGACCCTGGCCTGCGACTGGCGAGTAGCATCCGACGATCCGGCGACTCGAATCGGTTTGCCGGAAACGACTCTCGGCCTGATCCCGGCCTGGGGTGGTTGCACTCGTCTGCCGCGATTGATTAGCGCCGAAAAATCTGCGGAGGTGATCTTGAAAGGCAAACTGCATTCCGCCAAAGAGGCGCTCAAGCTCGGAATGGTCGATGAGATCGCTTCGCGCGGCCAGTTGGTGGATTTGGCCCGCAAGAAGCTGAGCGAGGGAAAACGGAAACTACCGCAACCGTCGCACAGCGCGAAAGAGGTTTTGGCACCGCACTCTGCCGGCAATGGGGCGCCCGCTCGCGCAGTGGAAGTAATGAAAAAGGGCCTAACGAGTTCTGTTGACGAGTCGTTGAAGCTCGAACTCGATGCAATCGTCGATCTTGGCAAGACGGAATCGACCCAAAATTTGATCCGCAATTTTTTCCTGGCGGAAAAATACAAAAAGGGTGTGGCCGGCGCGCCTGTCGGAAAAGTAGTTCATGCCGCAGTGATCGGCGCGGGGGTGATGGGCTCGGGAATCGCGCAGTGGCTGAGTTCGCGGGGAGTAACCGTTATTTTGCGCGACATTAACCGCGAGTTGCTCGATCGCGGACTGGCAAATATCGAGAAGATTTACGCGGACGCGCTCAGGCGCGGCTTGATGAGCGAAGAAAAAGCGAAGCAGGGCCGCTCGCGCGTAGTTGCCTCCTGCGCGCCGATGGAATTGCGCGATGTGCAATTCGCGATCGAAGCCGTTTCAGAAAAAATGGAGATCAAGAAAGAGATTTTCCGGAGCCTTTCGATGCAGGCGGGACCGAAGACAATCGTCGCAACAAATACGTCGGCGCTTTCGATCAGTGCGCTGGCGGCGAGCACGATCGCGCCCGATCACGTGATCGGGCTTCATTTTTTTAATCCGGTGAGCCGAATGAGGCTGGTCGAGGTCGTGGTTGGGAAAGAAACGTCTGACGAAACAAAAGAGCGCTCGCTCGCGTTCGTCAGGCAAATCGGCAAACTGCCGGTGGTCGTGCGCGATAGTCCGGGTTTTCTCGTCAATCGCGTTTTGTTCCCGTATTTGCTCGATGCCGCGGAGCTTTTTGAGACGGGAGTGGATACGGACAAAATCGACAGCGCTTTGGTGAACTGGGGCATGCCAATGGGGCCATTGCGTTTGATCGATGAGATTGGCCTCGACGTAACGATCGACATTGCCGCGACGCTGGAAAGGGCTTACGGCAAACGTGATCGGGCGCCGGAAATCTTGCGCGAAATGCTGGGGGCAAGAATGCTCGGCCGAAAAACGGGGACTGGGTTTTACAAATATGAAGGGAAACAGCAAACGCCTAACGAATCGATTTCGCAGTGGCGGTCCAAATCGCCATCAAACGGAAGCCTCGATCCGACCAACCGCCTGATTTTCCTGATGGTGAACGAGGCGGCGCGATGTCTCGAAGAGAAGGTCGTCGAAAACGCGGAAGATGCCGATTATGGGATGATTCTAGGAACTGGATTCGCGCCTTTTCGCGGTGGTCCCCTTCGGTTTGCCGAGCATTTCGGCGTGAAGAAAATTGTCGATGAAATGAACCGCCTGTCTCAAACCGATGAAAAATTTGCGCCGTGCGATATTTTGACGAAGCACGCTCGAGACGGAACAAGGTTTTACCAATCATGAACTCGCCGCCGGAAGCTCCTGAAAAGCAAATGGCTGAGGAAACCAGCACAAAGCCACAAAAGTCCGCGCCAGCCTCTGTCATCGACACTTCGAAGATGTCGAAGGGCAAGCGGGAAGCGCTCGAGTTGGCGGAAGCTTCCCGCGATCCGCTCGATGACCGCGGCAGTTTTGCCAGCAATCTTTTCATCGGGCGCTACGATTTTAGCCGTATTTATCCGTGGCCGGAGCAGAGCCCGGAAGATCGTGCCGCCGGAAAGGACTTTCTCGCCGCTCTCGAAAAATATCTGCGCGAGAAAGTGGATGCCGACGAAATCGACCGGACCGGCGAGATTCCCCAGGAGAACATCAACGATTTGTTCGCGATGGGCGCCTTCGGAGTGAAGATTCCGAAACAATACGAGGGACTCGGCCTGTCGCAGGTAAATTACGGCCGTGCGGCGATGCTGCTCGGTAGTTGGGACGAGAATCTGACCGCGCTTGTCTCGGCGCACCAATCGATCGGCGTTCCTCAACCGCTGCTCCTTTTTGGGACCGAGGATCAAAAGAAAAAATATCTGCCGCGCGTTGCGCGCCGCGAAATTTCGGCGTTTGCGTTGACGGAATGGAATGCAGGCTCGGATCCGGCCAACATGAGTTTGCGAGCCGACCCGACCGAAGATGGTTCGGCCTTCGTGCTCAATGGCGAGAAACTTTGGTGCACGAACCTGATCAAAGCCGGGGTGCTGGTGGTGATGGCGAAAACCCCACCGAAAATTGTGAATGGCCGGGAGCGCAAGCAAATCACCGCCTTCATCGTCGATGTTGACTCGCCCGGATTGGAAATCACTTATCGTTGCCGCTTCATGGGGTTGCGAGCGCTCTATAACGGCATCGTCAAGTTTACGAACGTGCGCGTGCCGCGTGAGAACATGATCGCAAAGGAAGGGCAGGGGCTGAAAGTCGCGCTGACGACTTTGAACACGGGGCGGCTCACGATTCCAGCAGCCTGCGTGGGGTTGTCGAAACGGTTAGTCGAGATTTGCCGGAAATGGGCGAGCGAACGCATTCAGTGGGGCGTGCCGATTGGCCAGCATTCCGCTATCGCTGGAAAAATTGCGGAAATGGCAGGCAATACGTTCGCCATGGAAGCGATGACGTTTCTCACATCCGGTCTGGTTGATCGGAAGGCTGGCGATCTGCGCATCGAAACTGCGATGTGCAAAATGTGGTCGACGGAGACAACCTGGAAAATCGCGGATGACGCGATGCAGGTGCGCGGCGGTCGCGGTTACGAAACCGCGCAATCGCTCGCTGGCCGCGGCGAGGAAGCGATCCCGGTGGAGCGTTTTTTGCGGGATTGCCGCATCAATACGATTTTTGAAGGTTCAAGCGAAATCATGCGTCTTTTCATTGCGCGTGAAGCGCTGGATCCACACTTGAAAGTTGGCGGTGCGATTTTTAATACGCAATTGCCAATATCGGAACGCGCGAAAGCGGTTTTTAGCTCCGGAAAATTTTATGCCGGCTGGTATCCGCGGCAATGGTTGCCGAACGGTTCGCGCAAGGCGGACAATCTTCACCGCGATCTGCAGCGGCAGGTTGATTATGCCGCGATCGCCAGCAAGAAACTTGCGCGCGGTTTGTTTCACGCCATGGCGCGTTTTGGTCCCAAGCTCGATCGTGAACAACTTTTGCTTTCCCGGTTTGTCGGAATTGCCACCGAACTTTTCGCGATCAGTGCGACTTGCTCTTATGCGCAGTATCAACTCAATCAGGGCAAACCGACCGACGAGATTCTCTCGGTCGCAAATTATTTCTGTCGCTCGGCGCGTTCACGGATCGATCACCATTTCGCGGGTACTTCTCGCAATGCAGACAAGCGCGGCTATCAGTTGACGCAGGAATTACTTGCCGGAAAGCACGAAATCCTGCGCAGCGGTATCGTTTAATTAGTCGAATCGCCGCAAGACCAGGGCAACGTTTGCGCCGCCGAATGCGCTCGAGTTTTTGAGAACAATTCGCGGCGCGTGACTGATTGGCTGAGTCACAATTCGCGAATTCGAGCAGGCCGGATCGAGCTCGGTGATTTTCATTGAGACAGGCGTGAATTTTTCGCGAAGAGCGAGCGCGCAAATAGCAGTCTCGAGCGAGCCGGCCATGGAAAGGCCATGACCGGTCTGGCTCTTCAGGCTACTGATCCACGGCGAATTATTGCCGAAGACATTTTGGATCGCTTTGATTTCAGCCACGTCGCCAAGTGGGGTGGCCGTCGCGTGCGCGTTCACGTAATCGATTTGTTCTGGGGCAACGTTGGCATCCGCCAGCGCGGAGCGGATCGCGCGCGCGAGGCCTTCGCCATTCGGTTCCGGTGCCATGATGTTATAGCCATCCGAGCTTTGGCCCCAGCCCGTCACTTCTGCGTAGATCGGTGCGTTGCGTTTTCGGGCCTGCTCCAATTCCTCCAGGACGACAACGGCAGCACCGCCCGTGCTCGCAAATCCGTCGCGTTTTACGTCGAACGCGCACGGCGCTTTTTTCGGATCAGTCGAGCGGGTCAACGCACGAACGCTTGCGAATGGCAGAATGGTGTACGCATCG
>Ga0187779_10000556_pt1 | contig 24926 bp, 24 predicted proteins | sample 1015_Q2_SP10_10__FD_132435 | JGI IMG/M metagenome (GOLD analysis project Ga0187779, IMG submission 132435) | Tropical peat soil microbial communities from peatlands in Department of Meta, Colombia - 1015_Q2_SP10_10_MG | ecosystem: Environmental > Terrestrial > Soil > Wetlands > Peat | place... | reverse complement strand
TGGGTCAGGAACATCCGGCCCGAGGCCTCTGCCCGTCCGGACCTCACTACCACGATCGGCTTACTGCTCGCAAAACTTCTCACCGCGGTCATGAACCTCCGCCCGTTCATGATGTTCTGAATGTAGAGGATGATAGCCCGTGTTTCAGGGTCGCAGCCGAGATAGTCGATCAGATCGGCGAAGTCGATATCCAGCTTCCCCCCCACAGAGATAAAATGACTGAAGCCCATCTGTTTGCTTATCGCCCTCTCCAGGAAGGCCGAGGAGAATATGCCGCTCTGGGAGATGAAGGCGATGAACCCCTTCTGGGGAATATGGGGGAACAGGCTCGCATTGAGGTTCTTGCCCGGCCGCAGGAAGCCGAAGGAGTTTGGTCCCATGACCCTGAAGCCGTAAATGTTTGAGAGTCTTCTGATCCGGTTTTCCTGTTCCTCCGAATCAGCGCCGGGAAGCTCGAAGTGAGGCGCCAGGATGACGACGCCCTTCACCTCCTTCTGTCCGCATTCATCGAGGGCGGTATCAAGCTCTGCGGCGGGAGAAGCGACGATCGCCAAGTCGATCTCGTGCGGTATGGCGGTGACCGACCTGTATGCCTCAACGCCCTGTACCGCCTCGCGGCGTTGATTCACCGGAAAGACAACGCCGTTAAATCCTTTCCCAACGAGGTTCCTGAAGGCATAGTAACCAAGAGACCGCTTGTCGTCGCTCGCCCCGACGACCGCTATGCGGTGTGGATTAAAGAAGGTGTCGAGATTCTTGATCGACATACCACAACCTCATCTGTCAACCGGTTTTAAGGCACGCCGTTCTCAGGGCAATGCATGTATCGAAAATATGTTTCCTCTCACAATTGCATCATCAGTCATTCTCAGCCGACTATTGAGAACAACCATTTCATCTCATTAGTATCATAGCAGACTTTCTTAAAGCAGCATACCTGTTTGGTTAGTCCGACCCAGGACAGAGAACATCGCGATAATTTCGACAGATAGAGGCGGGAACCATCGTTTATCTCCATGGTCTATGAACCGAAAGGAGAAAAATGGTCGGGGCGAAAGGATTTGAACCTTCGACTTCACGGTCCCGAACCGTGCGCGCTACCAGACTGCGCTACGCCCCGATAATCCTGCTCGCGGGAGCGTCTGGGAATCGAACCAACCTGCCGGATTTTGGCCGGCAACACTGGATCTGATGTGCTAATTCCCGCGGTTCCCGCTCTGTTCGGAATGACAGATTTTACCAGGTTTTTTCAGCATTAGCAAGGGGTTGCCTTTTTCTCATGAAGTCGGCTGGAATCAGCTGAAACACGGGTGATTGCGATTAGGAACTACAGTTGGGTCCATGTCCCATGTCGTAGGTCTCTGCGGCAAAAATGAAACAGTAGGGATAAAAGGAAGAAGGGGTGCGATCGTAAGTGCAATTTGCCAATGAAGCCAGCGGCTCACGAGCACTTCAGAAGGAATCCTTTTCAACCCACCTTCTATTGATGATCCTGTTTGGGAGGTGACGGGAACAGTGCATAGGGCGTCATTGGTTCCTGATCCGGAGGTAAATACGTTGGAGCAGGTTCACCGCCTGTGCCAAGATATCGAACCAACTGATAAATGGCTTTCAGATCCTCTTTTTTCACTATGTTCAGAGCATACCACGGCATCGGGGGCCTGGTTTTCAGGGTTCGGGCAGTCTTCACCCATTGGTCTTCTGTCATCGTATTGATAAAGATCCGCAAATTTACTGCGTAGGTTGTTCCCCATGGACCACGCCACCCAAACCTGTCCCCTGTGAGCCATAATATTTCTGGCACCTTTCCCTCAGAGAGCAACTACCCAGCTGTGTGGCAATCGTTGCATCCGGCGATCACCGACAGATAGCGCCCACGCTCAATCTGTTTCGTATCGAAGCTCCTCGCAGGATTCTTCCGGAAAGCCGTTTCCGCATATACACAGTCGATGGAGATGAACCCGAGAATGAGCACCACTAAGAGTGTAAGTGTCTTTCGCATTAGTTCCATGTTAACATCCCTCCGCTTGTTCTTATTACAGTCCCAGGGAGAACACCGTAACTTCTTCAAATTAGGACAATCCGTCATCCCTCATCAGCTTTTTTGTATCCGCGATGTTAAAGAAGCGCTCAACAATCTCATCAACGACAACATCAGGTCTTTCTCGCGCAATGATCTGACCATTCCAGTTGTATTGCCAAATGTAAACTGCCCTCTTGAAATGGTGGCCGAGCAATCCTATCCAGCTATCTGAAAACGAATCACGAAACGAAAGCAATATATACTTTCCGGTCGGATTCTCCGTGTATACCGGGGGCGTATAGGGGGAGGGCCGCTTGACAAAAATATTAGGGTCCGCCTTGATTTCCGACAACTGCAGTGGTGCACGAGGTCTCAAACGGACGACATCTCTCTCGGTCATGCTCTGTCCTCCGAGCAGACCTGCGAGGTCCCCTCCCTTCTCTTGAGAGAGGGAAGGCTCAAACGCAGCGTATGGCAGAGGTTCCCCCAGGTCGCGTAGCTGCCGCGACAGCGCCTGTATCAAAGCCTGATAAGCGACAAATGCTCCATACATGTTCCAATGCGTATCAGTATAAAGATATGTGCGGGCAGTTTTTTTTGCCTCCCGTAGCGCAGGACGAAGGTCGAGCACTTCGATGGTAGTGTTTGCCTTCAGGTGAGCGAGGAGTTGGTCCAACTTGGTCTGATGTTCCGTCCTGGTAAGCCAATCGGGTACGTGTTCCGGGTAAATTGTCTGTTTGTCCGGGACAATCACCAGGAGATATCTGATGCCGCGTCTTGCCAGCCAGTCCCGCCTCTTCTCCAGCAAAGCCTGCCACCCGGCCAATTCCTTCCGCGTGAATGTCATCGCGCCCTGAAAATGCTCCAACATCTGTTCGCCCGTGTAATAGAGCCAGCCGTCACGGCCAATCAACACGGCGGGATGATTCGACTCTCTGAAGAGTTCATGCTTCCATTTCTGCTCACAGCGGATGAGCCTCTTACGGAAGCCGAAGCGGTCGCCGAAGTAAGCTTCCAAGCCGGCGGGCAGGGCACGCAAACTTTCCATACTCAACATGACCTCGGGAAACTTGGCGGGAGCGCGGTTTTCATTGATCCATGGGGCTTTGTCTAAACTGAAAAAAGAATCAAGCGTTGGCATCCAAAGCAGAATCAGAAAAATAGCAGATAGTAGCAGCGCCCCGACATTGTTTACCCCGACAAAGGACTGCGAAGCCTTCAAGAAGACTCCATCTGAAAGTCGACCTTCCAGTCGCTGTGGTGATGATCTGTTATGCATGTTCTTTTGTTTTAGCACAAATCTATCTTAGAGGATAGTTGAGCAAATCCACGATTCTTCGAAAATGCAACCAGGTGCTTTCTAAGAAAACCGATGGCCATACGAAATTTCGAGCAACTGTCGTCGAGTAAGAATAGCACAGCACATAAAGGCTTTAAAAAGGACCTTTCTCTCGACTCCACCGACAACCAATCGCTTTTCAAATCTTTGCAACGATGAAGATTTTCAAAGGAAGGGCAACGATCGGCCGGCCATTATTCATAATTCTTGTCTAATGTAACATCAAGCCATTTCAGCGCGTCCTCGATACGTCTGAAAACTTCAGTCTTGAGGCCAGAGCCATAAAGCAGTGCCTGATGCACTCGTGACAGGTCATGTGCTAGCTCCCCCGGCGCAACAAAAGCGCATCTCTCGCCGGTAAATATACGGGCGAGCCTTTTCTTCTTCTGCGCGATCAGAGATGCCTCCTCGGAAGTAATGACAATGTTATCAATCTTTCTGTAATCAACGAGCTTCTTCATTGGTGCTTTATATCTATCATCCAAAGCCAAGGCGTCAAGATGTCCTATGACATCAACACCCGTAATGACACCGGAGCCTTTTGCGAGTACTAATTGTTTTTCCATTATGATGTCGTATGCAATAGGCATCCTATAACTCCATGGCTAATAGACAATGATCATATGAACTTCCGATTTAATGATCCCATAGACCCAATATACCACAACGGGAAGACCGATAAAAGTTGCACAGACCGCTGTTTTAGGAGATGCCATACCCAACACTGCCCCGGGACGGGTATTCAGGGTGCGTGAAGAGACAGAAGAAAGACTCAAAGAAAGTCGTAACGGGCACAATTTGGGCACAATCACAGTTCATGACATGAAGAAAGGGAAGTGCTGCATGGAAGGGCGTAAGTCCTTGATTCTCAATGGCGGGAGCGTGTGGGAATCGAACCCACCCTGCCGGATTTTGGCCGGCAACACTGGATTTGAAGTCCAGGAGGGACACCAGAACCCTATGCACTCCCGGTCGCTATTTTACTTGCTTTGCCCATGGCAATGCAACCATCCTCCCTGCGGATTCCAGACCGACCGGAACATTACTAAAATGAGGTTGTAGCCGGCGCAATAGTCGGGCTGCCTTGTGAAACCTCTCTTGAACGGCGACGGCTTCTCAGTTCTCCGGCATATATTGACATTCATACCGCCTGTCAGTACAATCTGAATAATCAGAATACTAAGTCGCCCTGCCTCACGTATTGACACGCGTCACTGAACAAGTTTTACAATCCTGCGCTTTTCGGCGCCGATCGCGATTCACGATAAAGAGGAGAATCCCTTATGGACAAAGAAGCAAAACATCTTTACTGGCACAGCCATTCAGTCACCGTCAAGGAGCGGAGAGAAAGTTATAATTATGTGAGCTGCGTACTCTGGTTCACCGGATTGTCGGCGGCCGGGAAATCGACGCTCGCAAATGCCCTCTGCCAGAGGCTGCACCTCATGGGGGTGAAGAGCTATGTCCTCGACGGCGATAACATTCGTCACGGGCTCAATAAGAATCTCGGTTTCAGTCCGGAGGACAGAAAAGAGAATATCCGGAGAATCGGAGAAGTCGCGAAGCTCTTTGTCGATGCCGGGGTCATCGCGATGACGGCCTTCATATCGCCCTACCGGGAGGACCGAGACAATGTGAGGGCGCTCCTGAAAGAGGATGAATTCATCGAAATCTTTCTTCGCTGTCCAATCGAAGAGTGTGAAAGACGCGACCCCAAGGGAATCTATAAGAAGGCGAGAACCGGTGAGGTGAAAGAATTTACCGGCATCTCCGCGCCCTATGAAGAGCCCGCGCACCCTGAGATTATTCTCGATACGGATAAGCTGACCTTAGAGGAAGCCGTCGAAGCGGTGATGCGGTATCTGATCCAGAACGAGTATATCAAACCTGAAAATTCCCGGGAAGTCTGAGAAGGGTCTTGCTCGAAACAGCGGGGAAGAGACTGATACTCACCGCCCTCTTGGCAGCCGAAGAAGCGGGCAAGGCCATTCTCGATGTCTACAATGCCGGTGCTATCGTCGCGGATGAGAAATGTGATGGTTCGCCCCTGACCCTTGCCGACAGGCGTTCGCATGAGATCATAATCCGCCGCCTCGGAGGAGAGGGCAGCTCTCGATTCCCTCTTCTCAGTGAAGAGGGTAAGGATATCCGATACGAAGAGAGGAAGAAGTGGGAATGCTTCTGGCTCGTCGACCCTCTTGACGGGACGAAGGAGTTCATCAAAAGGAACGACGAATTCACGGTAAACATAGCCCTTATCAAGGGAGGCAGACCTGTCCTCGGGGTCATCTATCTGCCGGTAACTGATACCTTCTATTTCGCCGCCGAAGATCTTGGATCCTATAAGGCAGAGCATCTGAGGATTGCCGGACTGGTTCGACCGGGACAGACTGATGGGGAGACGGAGGAGTCATTCCGGGAGGTAATGGAGAGGGCAGCTTCCCTCCCGGATCGGGGAACGGAAACAGGAGCATCAGGCATCCTCAGGGTTGTGGGCAGCAGATCACATGCAACGGTCGAGCAGGATCTCTTCATCGAGGCACTCAAGAAGAGATATGAACGGGTTGAGATCGTCCCTGCCGGAAGCTCCTTGAAGTTCTGCCTCGTTGCGGAAGGGAAAGCGGATATCTATCCCAGATTCGGACCGACAATGGAGTGGGATACCGCGGCAGGGCAGTCCATCGTGAATGAAAGCGGAGGCGAAGTTGTCTCGATGAAAGACAGGCAACCCCTTCGTTACAACAAGGAGGACCTGAGAAATCATCCTTTCCTCTGTAAGGGAAGCTCTTCCGACCTCGAAGGTCTTCTTCATCCGGATCCCGACCCGCTCCGCTTTTAGACCCGCCATTCCCCCGATCGACTAGCTTTTCTAAAGCTGAAAAGTTCGTGGTATAATAAGGCGCTTAAGAAAGCAATCTTATCGTATACTCAGATACCAGGAGATTTCATGTCTTTCGACCTCAGGAAAATAATCGATCTCCATCAGGGCAGGCAGCTCTCGCTCCTTTCGGAGTACATGAACCCGCAGATGGCGAAGGTCCTGAAGACCCTCGGCTTCGACCCGGTCTACGTCAGGGGGAAGGGAACCCATCTCTGGGACGACAAGGGCAACGACTACCTCGACATGCTGTCGGGCTTCGGGGTCTTTGCCGTGGGCCGCTCCCATCCTAAAGTCAAGGAGGCGATACGCCAGTATCTCGAACTGGACAGTCCCAACCTCATAAAGATGGGGACTCAGCTCCTCTCGGGGATTCTCGCCGAGAGACTCGTGGATGAGTTCGCCCCTCCCGGCCTCGACACGGTCTTCTTCTGTAACTCAGGGGCGGAGGCCGTTGACGGCGCACTGAAGTTCGCCCATGCCTTCACGCGAAGGAAGAGGTTCCTCTACTGCGACCACGGGTTTCACGGCCTGACCCTCGGGACCCTCGCGGTCAACGGCTGCATGGAATTCAGGGAAGACTACGAGGCGATTCTCGCTGGGGGGACGGAGATCCCCTTCGGGGACGCGGCCCGTCTCGAAGCCGAGCTTTCCCGGGGAGACGTTGCTGCCTTCGTCGTAGAACCGATAATCGGCCACGGTGTATTCATACCGCCCGATGACTTTCTTCCCCGCAGCCGGGAACTCTGTGCGCGCCACGGTGCGCTCCTCATAGCCGACGAAGTCCAGACCGGTTTCGGCCGCACAGGGAAACTCTTCGCGTGTGAGCACTGGAACATCGTGCCCGACATCATGACCCTCTCGAAATCGCTCTCGGGCGGCTACTGTCCGATCGGCGCCATCCTCTACCCGCGGAAGGTCTACGACAGGGTCTTCAGTTCCCTCGACCGGTGCATGGTCCATTCGACCACCTTCAGCCAGAACGATCTGGCGGCGGTCTGCGGCCTCGCCACGCTCGATGTGATCAGGGAGGAGGGCCTCGTCGAAAACAGCGCCCGGATGGGCGAGTATCTCATGGAACAGCTGAGGGTCCTCGCGCAGAAGTACGAGTTCATCAGGGAGGTGCGGGGCAGGGGCCTCATGATCGCGATAGAGTTCGGTCAGCCCCGCTCGCTCAGTCTGAAGGCTGCATGGAAGATGATTCACGGGGTCAACCAGGACCTCTTCTGTCAATCGATGCTCGTGCCCCTGATCATGGACCACCACATCCTCGCTCAGGTATCCGGACACGGGAAAGACATCATCAAGCTACTGCCGCCCCTCGTTTTTGACAGGGCCGATGCGGATCGCTTCATTAAGGCCTTCGACGAGGTCCTGGACGCAGCGCATCGTTTCCCCGGGCCGATTTGGGAAGTCGGCTCTCGTCTCGCAAAGACGGCCCTTCGATAGGCCGGGTAACGGGAGCGACAAGTGAACCCCCGTATCGATCCTGAGATAGAAAGTTCTTCTGACCAGGTCCCTTTGCTTAACCTTCGTGGAATCCTCCGGTCTCGCTCGGCCCTCTTGGGGCTCTCCGTCGGAGTCGCTCTCTTCGTTGCGGTGCTCGTCTGGCAGGGAATTGACGACGTGTCAGAGGCGCTCAGGCGAGCTGGCTGGGGCATAATAGCTATCGCGCTTCTCCATCTTCCGCCCTTGTGGGCGGATGCCACGGGCTGGCGGCACCTGATCCCTGCACGGCAGCAGCCCCGCCGCCGCACCATGATCAGGGCGCGCTGGATAGGTGAGTCGATCAACGATCTCCTCCCGGTCCTCCAGATGGGAGGGAACGTCGTCAAGGCCCGTCTCATCGCCCTCCGGGGAGTCCCGGTTAGCAAGGCAGGGGCGAGCGTCGTCGTGGACGTCACCCTCGTCGTCCTAACACAAATACTCTTCACGCTCTTCGGTCTCGGCGTGCTCGCTCCGAGTCTCGGTCGAGGAAAATCCCTTCTCGTCGTGCTCGTCGGCTCCGCCATCATGGCGATCCTCCTCGGCGGATTCTATGTCGCCCAGCGGCGGGGGTTCTTCGGCTTCGTCGCACGGGTTTCGAGGAGACTCCTCAGCGGACCCGAATGGGAGTCGGTGTCGCGCGGCGCCTCCGAGATCGACGACGAAGTCCTTAAGCTCTATAACGAACGCCGTGCCGTGATCGCGTCAGCATGCTGGCACATGCTCGCCTGGCTCCTCGGCATCGCAGAGGTCTGGGTCGCGCTCCGCCTCCTCGGTCAGCCCGTGGATGTCCGGACAGCCCTTCTCTTCGAGAGCCTCGGCCAGGCTATCAGGACGGGTGCCTTCGCTGTGCCCGGCGCCCTCGGAATTCAGGAGGGCGGCTACGTATTGGTCGGAAGCGCGCTCGGCATATCACCCGGTGCGGCCCTCGGCCTTTCTCTGGCGCGGCGGGTGCGGGAGCTACTCCTCGGTTTGCCTGGACTTGCCGTATGGCAGGCGTCGGCCGTCCACAGCGCCCTCGGGAAAGGCATCAGCTACGCATCTGCGACGGAAGGTGCACTCGTATCTCCATTGGGTGGGGACGGCGCGAATGCCGACAAGAGGCGTTGGAAAGTCGAGCGCTCGCCGATCGTGCACGCCATTAACATCGGGGGACGTCTCCCCGGACTGCGTTCGATGCCGGGACTGAGGGAAGAGGAACTCATCGATGCGGCCCGCAAGCAGACGGCATTGGAAGACTTTGGCGGCCTTTCCTTTCGCGAACCTCTCGGTCGTCTCCTCGAGTCTCTCGATTCCGAGGCCAGGCTGAATCTCATGGGACGGCTTGCGACGCGGCACGATGTGATCCGTCTCCTCACGAACCGTCTCAGGATGGAGGAGGACCGGAAAAGAAACCCGGAAATAGGAGAGGAAAAGATACGCAGACCGATCATCATCACAGGCCTTCCGAGGACCGGAACTACCCTGCTCCATAGTCTTCTCTCCCTCGACCCGGCGAGCCGCGTCCCCCTGACCTGGGAGACGGTATATCCTTCGCCTCCGCCCGAGTCAGCAACCTACCTGACAGACCGGCGCATAGGTCTCGTGGACGGTCAGATACGCTGGTTCCACCGCCTCGTAAAAGGCTTTAACCGGATTCATCCTGTCGGAGCGAGCCTCCCCGAGGAGTGCCTCGTGATATTCAGCCATTCTTTTCTGAGTTATCAGTTCGAGACGACGCATCGCCTGCCTGCCTATCTCGATTGGCTCGAGGCACAGGACCTCCGTTACGCCTACGAGGTACACCGTCGCTTCTTGCAGCACCTCCAGTGGCGCTGCCGAGGAGAGCGCTGGGTCCTCAAGGCCCCGGCACACATGTTCGACTTCGATGCGATGTTCTCTGCCTACCCGGACGCCTGCGTCGTCATGACCCACCGAGACCCTCTCGAAGTGACCGCGTCGAACGCGAGCCTCACCGCGACCCTCCGATCCGCCTTCAGCGACGATGTCGACCCTTTCGAGGTCGGGCCTGAGTGCAGTCTCAGGTGGGCCAACGCTATCGGGAGGGCGATCCGCTCGCGCGACAGGGGGTGCGCTCCGACTGACCGCTTCCTCGACATATATTACGTCGACCTCGTGGCCGATGCCGTCGGTACGGTCCGGAAGGTCTACGCCGCATTCGATCTTCCCTTTCCGGAGGGAATGGGAGAGAGCATCCGTAAATTCCTCGGCCGTCATCCGAAGGACAAGTTCGGGAAGCACCGTTACAGCCTCGAGGACTTCGGTCTCGAGATCGAAGAGGAGAAGAAGCGGTACGGACCCTACAGGGAACGCTTCAGGCTCTGAGGAACAGGGGAGCCAGGTCGCAAAGCGGAATGACTACAGCCGCGGACAATTTCAGGACGGGCGGGAAAGGAGACGAAACAATGCGAAGAAGGAGTCATCCGAGTGCGTATCTGGCGGTGGGTTTCATGCTCTTTCTTCTCCTCTCTTCCGGAGCAGAAGGCGCGAACTGGCTCAAAGTCGGCGAAGTGAAGGGGAGAGTGATACTGTATGTCGATCCCGACACCGTAAACAGAACAGGTGAGACGGTAGGGGCGAAGACGAAAGAGGTTAAGTTCGAACCGGTAGGCGTGGGAGATGAAGACCTTGTCGAGGTGACGGGCTACACGGAATTCAGGTGCGGCAGGAATCAGTTTCGCCCCATGGAGACGACATATCTCTACAAGAGCGGCAAAACCGAGCGGATAGCCTCAGAGGGGATGAGGACATGGAAGACGATCAACAGGGAATCGACAAGAATACTCTATGACTACCTCTGCAAGAGACCTAACGTATCTTTTTGAGTCCGCCCGAATTCGTCGCCCCATTGAAATATAAAAGCGGTTACCTCACTTCGGCGGGAAATTCGAAAGGATACCCTGAACCGCCTGCTTCAGGTCTGTCGAAGCAGCATCGGTATTGATAGTACCGACCGCTGTCCCCCGCCAGACCATCTCCCTTCTCTCGCCCCCGTTTTCGTGGTGCAAGGAAGTTCTCGGTATGTCTGGAGGGGGAGGCGTATCGCTCCTCATTTTGTAGACGTTCAAGGCCAGCATCCTCAGCTGATAGCCGTACTGATAGCTGTTGATGTCGAATTCATAACTCATCGCTATGAGGAGATCGGGCCTCTCGGTAGTCCTGCTGAAGCCTTTCTCCGTGAGGAGCTGATCCGCAAGAGCCTGAACATTTCTTTCGAGGATCGGGTCCTGACGGCTCAAGACGGATGACGGGGCCCAGGCATAACTTTTCCCTTCGGTAAAGCTCGCCTTCGTGTCATAGGAATATTTGATCGCCGGCGCGCAGCTCACCAAAACGAGCGCCGACAGAAAGACTAAAGCCGTGACTGCCGAGAGTTCCCTTCCGCTGAATATCCTCATCGTGATTCCTCCTTCGTGAATACGAATTGACAGTAACCCATCCCGCAATGCCCAACTCACTTATAACAGGTTGACCCCCGGTTGTCAAGAATTCGGATGGACCGTTGATTACCGGATGCGGCCGGCTTATTCACGTCTGTGGGGTCAATCTTCTCGTCCAGGCAACAAGGTTTTCGAGGAGCTGCCTGATCAGCTCTCTCGTCTTCTCATCGGTCACCTTGCCCTCCCTGTCGATCTTCTCGTGGGCAAAGGGGACCATCACCTCCGGCTGGTTCAGTGCGAGACAACTGAGAAAGACAAAGCATTGCCGCAGATGATACTGGGCCCTTCCGGAGCCCATCATGCCGGGAGAGGCGCCCATGATAGCGACAGGTTTATGCGCAAAAACATTGTCTCCATAGGGACGGGAGGCGCAGTCGATGGCATTCTTCAGGACTCCCGGGATCGAATAATTGTATTCGGGAGTTGCGATGAGAATGGCGTCGGCAGCCCTTATCTTTCCTTTAAACTCCTTCAACCTCTCCGTAGGCTGATTTTCCAAATCCTGGTTGTAAAAGGGAAGCCCTTCGAGATCGAATACCTCGAGTTCGGCGTCTTCCGGAAGGAGTTCCAGAGCGGCCCGCAAGAGAGACCTGTTGAAGGAATCCTTGCGCAGGCTCCCCGCGAAGCCTAATATCCTGCATATCCTTTTCATGCGCTGCCTCCTATGCATTACGCTCTCTCCGCCTCAACGAACGTCGGACCCATTCTTACGTGAGGAACCGAGGACGATCAGGACCATACCGTCCGTAAGCAGGATCACATTCAGTGTCATGCTTATTCCGTGCAGCAGAGAGAACCGTTTCCTCGCCGCCGAATCATCGGGAGTATTTTCGAAAGAGACTATCTCCTGCTTCGTCTTCTTAACCTCAGGATAGAGGCCGAAGTTCACGAATAGACAGATGAAAACGGCTATGCCGAGGAGACCGAGTCTGAGTTTGCGGAACGGGCCTTTTCTCAGTTCAGAGACGAGAAAGAAGATGACCGCAAGGATTACGACGCCGAGGATGTAAGGGAAATAGAAGGGAAAGAGTTTATCGACGATCGCGCTCGCGGTGTTCCGTCCGAAAGACCTGAATATGAGAGGGGTGACGAGAAAGGTGAATATGAAGATACCGCCGACCCAGAGGGAAAGCATCAAGTTATAAAGAGCGAGTGCCATTCTTCCTCCAATCTCCAGCTAGGATGCCATCGGATTCTCACGGGTTCCGATACATTTCTTGTTATCGCCCCTGCATATCGCCTCAATCACCTTCCGGCCGGACAGGGCGTTCATGAAGAGGGCGCCTGCTGAAGTCACCCACACGCCGGCCATGTAGAAATTTGAAAGTCCCGGCAGGGTCATCTCCTGTCTGTTGCCGAAGATGGTGCGTAAGAACGATATCTTCTTGTTCGGCATATTCGCAAAACCGTGAGTGCCGCCCATGTAGCGCTCCCACGTCACCGCTGTAGGGACATCGATGACCTCGATCTGGCTTCTCAGGCCGGTGAAGTAGCGCCACTCCAGGATATCGATGACCTTATCGGCCACCTTCTCCTTCTCTTCAACATATCTCTGACGGTCGGCATGGAGATTCTTCCAGTAGGAATACCCGGATACGAGCTCCACCTTTATCACTCCCTTTCCGGCAGGCGCCATCGTCCTATCGAAGCCGTACATCTGCATCTCGAGACTGCCATGGGTATGGTTCGCGATGACAACCGGCTCATCGAGGAGCATCACCATCGACGATGGCTCCCGCGAGAGGTCCCTGTTGACGCCGAGGAAGACATGCACTGCCCAGTTCGTCTCATCGGGGGGGTCCGCGCAGTAGGACGCAATACGCCGGTCGCTGTATCTGTTTTCGAGCATCTCGATGATCGTCTTCCTTCCGTCCGCGTTCGAAATGACGATATCAGAGCGGTCTTCGGTGCCGTCGGCAAGTCTGATCCCGATAGCCCGATCATTCTCGACCAGTATCTTCTCGACCCTGGACCGGTAGTGGATCTCTCCGCCGAGGTCGCGATAGCGCCTTTCGATCGAGGAGGCGAACTCGCGGGCTCCGCCCACGCGCCACTGGAGACTTCCTTTATACCCGTACGCATGCCGTATCAGGTGGATCATGAGAGGGGCGGTGGGATCGGAATAAACGAGGAGCGGCATCGCCTTTCTCAGAAAACCGTCTTTGAAGCGGCCTCCGAACTCGGCCATCGTCGGTTTCAGCAGGCGAAATACCGGGAGGGTTGCGAGGAGCATGCTGAAGAAATCACCATCACCCATGATCAGCTCTCCCCACCGGTCTCTTCCCGCGAATGCCCTGATGCCGCGGATGTATTCCGCCGTCGCCTTCCGATCCCCGGGCGAAAGCCCTTGCAGGTGTTCTTCCAGCTTGCTCAGGTCATAGTAATCCCGGAAGATCCTCCGATCTTCCGAAAGGACGCTGACGCATTCAGGTATCGCGACGAGCTCGGCAGGCATCGCCCCAAGGTCGTTCCAGAGCTTATAGATCTCAGAGCTGGCATGACAGCCGAAGAGGTGATGGATACAGGCGTCGAAGGTGTAGCCCTTCCTCTGCCAGGAGGCGCACTGACCTCCCGGTTTCGAATGCATTTCGAAGATCCTCGTCCTATAACCGTTCATCCGGCCATAGATCCCCGACGCGAGGCCGCCCATTCCCGCACCGATTATGATTATCGACTTTTCCGCCATTTGAACCGCCTGCCGTTATTGTACCACTTCAAAATTGACGATGAGAGTCCTGAGTTGCGAGCGCCCTGCTCTCCGCCGGACGGTCTTCTACTCGGCCGGCAGCAGCCGCGCATGTATTTATGCGACGTCCTTCCACATGGGAAAGGTCAGTGCGAACAGGGCCCCGTCATCGGTAATTCCGGAGTCCCGGATGAAGTCGGCCGCTCCCCTGCGCGAACGCGCTGCGTAGTCCGGATCGGCCTCGTTCGGGAGGCGGTCAATCGACAGCATCAACGCGGACGGCGCATAACCCCAGGGGGCCCTCTCGAAAAGCGTAACGGCGGACACGGCCACGGTCGTGCCTTTCAGGCTCTTAATCACCGCCATGGCGTCGTCCTTTGACCATGCCCCTTCACCATCGCCAAACTCGGGAAGGAAGAGCGCCGTCTCCCTGAGCCGATTCGGAATCAGCTCAGGGAGCTTCATCAGCCTCTGCCTTCTTGTCCGCCTTCAATGCTTCGTTTACCTCTAATCAATCAGGCTTCTTTCCCCTATTATAGGGTTATTCCCTCCTGACCGGAAGTATCCGGGTAATTCTGTCGCTCTCTCTTTTAAAACGTCCCGCCTTTTTAGTATGCTAATAAAAGATAGTCTATCGTGTAATGTCATCATGAGCCACAAGAGGAGGTCTACCATGAAGCGTCGTGATTTTCTGAAGGTTGCGGCCCTTACCGCGGCCGCGGTATCAGCCCCTCCGCTTCGCGCGGAGACGGTATCGGAAACGCCCTCCGTAAAGAGCTACCGGCCGATAGGGAAGACCGGACTCAAGATGTCTGACATCTCCTTCGGCGCGGGCAAGCTCTCCGCAGCTTCGATGGTCCTCAGGGCGATAGACAGCGGCATCAACTACTTCGACACAGCCCCCGATTACGGACAGTCCGAGAAGACGATCGGGGAGGCGATGCCGAAGATTAAGAGGGACAAGGTGATCATCGCCTCGAAATTCTGTCACCCCGTGCCCTATCCGGGCCACGTTCCCGTGAACGCGACGAAGAAGGATTACATCGAAGCTGTGGAAGGCAGCCTCTCGAGGATGAAGACCGACTATCTCGATTTCTGTCTCGTCCATGCCATCGGCGACATGAACAAGGACCTCGAGACGGAGAAGAAGAGGCTCCTCTCGGAAGAGATGCTCGCGGCCGCTTCGGAATTGAAGAAGGCCGGGAAGATCCGCTTCCTCGGGACCTCCTCCCACGGGCCGACCAACATGGAGGAGCTCCTCATGACGGCGGTCGAGTCGGGCCACTACGACATGATACAGCCCGCCTTCAACTTCATGAAGTTTCCGAGGCTGCCCGAAGTTATGAAAGAGGCCAACAAAAAGGGCGTCGGCGTAGTAGCGATGAAGACACTCGCGGGTGCTAAGGACATGAAGATGGAAGAGAAGGGAGGGGAGTTTTCCCATGCCGCCTTCAATTGGGTGCTCCAGCATCCCGAGGTGAGCGGCCTCATCGTCACGATGAAGACCGCCTCTGATATCGATCTCTACCTCAAGGCGTCGGGCGGAAAATTCACAACGTCCCACCAGCGTCTCCTCGATAGCTACGCCCGCAGATATGGCAGTGAATACTGCAGGACTGGCTGCGGAGCCTGTCTGGGGTCATGCTCAGCAGGGGTCGAGATCGCCACGATCATGAGGTATCGTATGTACTTTGTGGATTACGGAATGGAGAAGAGGGCGATGGAGTCTTACGCGGCTCTCGAAAAGAAGGCGGCACCCTGTTCGACGTGCAATGATCCGGTATGCGTCGGCAGTTGTCCTTATGGCCTCCCGGTAAAGGAGATGCTCTGCGCCGCTCATGAGTCGATGTCGTTTCTGGCCTGATGCATTCCGTTCCGCTCAGATATCGACTCGTCCTCATCGGGATACTGCCGATCGTCGCGGGGGTCCTCTATTTCAGGGGACAGCAGTATGACCCCGCGCTCATCGACTTCAAGGCAGCAACGCCTTCTCAGTCGGTTGCATCTCTCTCGACTCCTCAGCCGATAGAGAAACCTCAGGCTTTCTCCGCAGTTCAAGAGCTCGCCGGTTTCCGGCAGTTAGGCGAGCAGCATCGTTATACGAAGGATAACCTTTACGAACACGTAGACGGCCACGCGGAATATTTCATCAGCGCCGGGTTTCAGGCACTCACGGTGACCGAATACAGTCTCGCCGGTTCGAATCCTCAGGAGGCTTCCATCGAGGCGGAGGTCTTTGACATGGGGAAGAGCATTCAGGCCTTCGGCGTGCTTTCCGATGAGTCAGGAGAAAATCCCTCTTCCGTTCCTGTCGGGACGATGGGGTACAAGACCTCGGGCGGGATAAACTTCATTAAGGGCCGGTATTACGTGAAGATCGCTGCCCTCAATCCGAAGGCGCCGCTGCTCAAATTCTCGAAGGCGTTGGCCGAGTCCCTGCCCTCGGGTCAGGACTCCTTCCAGGTCTTTTCGAAGTTCCCGAACCTCGGTAAGGTAGACCATACGAAATTCGTGAAGGAAGGCTACCGGGGACTCGATTTCCTCCATAACGTGATAGAGCGGCAGTACTCCATGGGAGACAGGAAGGTCCAGGTAGCCCTCATGGCCGCGAGCGAGCGTGAGGTCAATTCGCTCAGGAGCTCTTTTCTCGACTACTTCAAGAGATCGGGGATGCCGAATGAGAAGATAGAGAGAAACGGAATAGAAGCGTACAAGGTGATAGACAAATACGAGGGCGACTGGTTCCTCATACCGTCGGGAGATTCGCTGTTCGGTCTCTTCGGTACGGATGATGAAGCGGTCCTGAGATATTTCATGAAGGAATCAAAATCAAAAGGATGAGCCGTGCCGTCGAAGCATAACAAGAGAGAGCCTGAGGTCACGAGGAGGCAGTTTCTCCTCAGGACCGCTGCTACCTGCGGACTCGCGGCCGCGGCAGGCCTTGGGGGGTATCTCTTTTACAGCAGCCAGCCTGTCCGTAGGAGCGACACGAAGATATTCACATTCAGGGACTTCCGCACCGGGGAGAGGAAAGTCTATCCCCATCTGGCGGTAGTCCACGGCAAAGACGCCGAGAAGATGGTGCGGGCGGCAGTCGATAAGATCGGCGGGATGGGCCGGTTCGTGAGCCCCGGAGAGAGGGTACTCCTGAAACCGAACGCGTCGTGGGACAGACAGCCCGAGCAGGCTGCAAACACGAATCCCTTCGTAGTCTCTGCTGTCGTGAAGCTCTGCATCGAGGCGAAGGCCTCTGAGGTCTGGGTGACGGACGTCTCGGTGAACGACCCCTTCCGGTGTTTCAGCCGCTCCGGGATAGAAGAGGCGGTAAAGAGGGCAGGGGGAAAGATCAAGCTCGCGACCGAGAACGACTTCGTCCCGACTGACCTCAAGGGAGAGTCCCTCAAGGTATGGCCTGTGTCCGCCTTCTACCACAGAGTAGACAGGCTCATAAACCTGCCTGTCGTGAAACACCACTCCCTGAGCAAGTGTACCATGGCGATGAAGAACCTCTACGGCTCACTCGGCGGCCAGAGGAACCGCCTCCATCAGGACATCAACACATCGATCGCGGACCTCGTGACAGCGATACGGCCGACGCTCACCGTCATGGACGCGACGAGGGTGCTCAAGAGAAACGGTCCGACAGGCGGAAACATCAATGACGTCGCGATAGAAAATACCGTCATCGCCGGAGTCGACCTCGTCGTGATAGAGTCCTACGGACTGCGGTTCCTCGATCTGAAGCCGGAGGATATCCCCTTCATCGGGATGGCTGAGAAGAGGGGCATCGGGGTCTCTGACCTGCGGTCCCTCAACATCGCGGAAGCTGACGTATGATAAAGAGGATCCTGAGCTTGCGGAACATCAGGAGGACCTACGCGGCCTTCTTCCTGATCCTCTTCATCCTGCTCCTCTGGCTGGCGGGGTTCAGGCGGCTGAAGGGCTACGAGACACCGCTTTTCCTGGAGCTCGATCCCCTCACCGCGATAACCGCCTTTCTCACGAGCTGGACCGTCTACAAGGGTCTCGCGCTCTCACTCATCATCATCGTCGGCACTCTCTTCTTCGGTCGCTTCTTCTGCTCCTGGGTCTGTCCCCTCGGCATAATCAATCAGATCGTCGGAAGCATCTTCATCAAATTGCGGGCGGTCGACAGCATCGCGCTCAATACCTATCGCGTCCTCTACCGTCTCAAATATTACATCCTCGCCGTTCTAATAGCGGTAGCCCTCTTCGGCTCGCTCCAGACCGGGCTCTTCGATCCGATCTCATTCGTCACGAGGTCCTTCACCGTCTCGGTTTTTCCGGCTGTCAACCTGAGCCGGGGCTGGCTCTACATGAAGCAGCCCCTCTTTAACGGCGGAACACTTCTCGGGATTATCTTCCTTCTCGTCATCTTTGCGAACAGGTTCCTGCCCCGGTTCTGGTGCCGCGTTGTCTGCCCGCTCGGCGCGCTCCTCGGATTGCTCTCCTTCAGACCGGTCTTCAGGATATGGCGTAACGTAGACCGCTGCACTGACTGCAAGAAATGCCTCGGCCACTGCCACGGCGGATGCGACCCCGACACCGCCCTGCGGGTGACTGAATGCCACGTCTGCATGAACTGTATAGAGGACTGCCCGGAGGACGCTATCCATTACGGCCTACCTGAATCAGCGAGCTCTGTGCAGATGCCCCTCGACGTGAGCCGTCGCAGGCTCATCGAGACAGCCATCGCGGGCGCGGTGCTTTTTCCGATCATGCGGAGCACCATCGCCTCAGGGGCGACAGCCGAGTATCGGGTCATCAGACCGCCCGGCTCTTTGGCTGAGAAGGACTTTCTCCGGAGATGCATCAAATGCGGGGAATGCATGAAGGTCTGTCCGACGAATGCGATTCAACCTGCCCTCTTCGAGGCCGGCTTCGAAGGATTATGGTCCCCGGTACTCATCCCGCGGATCGGCTACTGCGAGTATAACTGCGTGCTCTGCAGCCGCGTATGCCCGACAGGCGCGATAGCGCCCCTCACGATAGAGAAGAAATTGGGAAGGGGAATCGGACAGAAGCCGCTCAAGATCGGCACAGCCTTCTACGACCGTGGGAGGTGCCTGCCCTGGGCGATGAACATCGACTGCATCGTCTGCGAAGAGGTCTGTCCCACGTCTCCGAAGGCGATCTGGTTCCAGACCGTAGATGTGGAGCTCAGGGACGGTCAGGTGAAGCGGCTGAAGCGGCCCTACATGGACCCCGACATCTGCATCGGCTGCGGCATCTGTGAGACGAAGTGCCCTGTCAGGGACAAAGCCGCTGTCCGCGTCACGTCTATAGGTGAGACACGGTCGACGACGAACAGGATTTTATTGAAATCCTAATAGAGTCTTAGGCTATACAACCGCCGCTCCAGTCCGGTTCGAAAACCATGAGCGGTACCGAGCAATGATAGGTCGCCATGGCTGAGCTGCCGTGACAGGGCGGATTGCACGTATAGTTTGAATCGTCCACTTCCCCGTCGACCCGACCCAGCAGTGATACCATGCGTTCGGCTGGGCGGAGAAGCAGACATCGATAGCCTCCCTGCCCTCAACCTCGGAGCCGTCGCCGTTCGAACCATGATTGTCAAGCCAGCCGGTCCCGTCGCTCCAGCTCGGCTGCCTCACCAGTGACCCAATCCTTCTCGTTTGCGCCCCACACCCCTATGTGGAGCGTTGCGTTGTTGTGTGCCGTGTCCCAGCACGAACTATTCATCCAGGTGTACGCGTAATCGACTAAGGCGGCGAAACGTGTCGGGATGCACGCCGGAGTATCCGGCGAGCAGAGATCGCCCGACGCGGTAAAGAACCATTCAGCGACGCCCGCGCCAGCCCACACATGGCCGCCGCCGCCGGAGATCCCGTAGCCGAAAGTCCCGGCCTTGGGATCCGCCTGTCCCTGCTGCCACTGCCATCCCTGATCATAGGGCGGCACCTTGATGAATATCGTGGAGCCCGATATGATCCGCGGTTTCATCCTTTCGATCTTCGGCCAGCCGATGCCAACCTTGCTCCTGCGCGCGATCAGCTCACGGTGCTTCTTAAAGGCGGCGAGAACCTTCTTGTCCTTGATGAGAGGCGCGAGAAGCGGTGCCTCCAACTTCGCGCGGAGCGAATCCGTCTCGGCGAGGCGCTGCCTGCGCGCGATGAATTTCTCTTTCGTCTTTCTTGCGAGCTACTCCATCGCCTTCTTTCCCGCAGCCCGTGGCGGCTGCCCTCCGAGAGCCTGCATTACCCTGTTTACGCCCTTAGCCCCTACGGTGATGATATTCCCTGACATGTTGCACCCTCTGTGAGTCTGTTTTCCTGTCCCTAATTATGATAGTAGCAGAGAGAAAAATATTTTCAACACCCGTATGCATCGGCTCCCTGACATTTCGGGTACTAAGGGGACTTCAGAGGCCGTCAGCATCCACCGACTATAGCGTGTGAATCCCGGAAATACTCCCGCAAGAACTCCCCCGCTCCCCATGGTACAATACTGAAAACAGGTCGGCCTGGCGACAGTCAGGAGGTGCGCACCAGTGGAAACATCCCGCGAAGTGATAGACAAGGCACTCAACCGGGAAGCAGCGGACCGGATCCCTGCGGCGTTGATCGGCGCAGGCACGTGGAGCGTGCGCGAGTTCGGCGTTTCCTTCCAGCAGATGTCCACCGATCCCTCGCTCATGGCCCGGATGATTACGGAGATGGCGGCCAAGCTCCAGAGCGATATCGTCTACGTCGGCTCCGGGTATCCCAATTTTCCTGTAGCGGCCCTCGGCGGCTCGATAAAGTATCGCGAGGTGGGTACGCCGGACCTCGAAACTCCCCTGGTGCATGCGGAGTCCGACCTTGCGGGACTCGACCTTTCGCGCATCAGCAGCGATCCCGTGCTCTGCGTCATCCGCGAGGCTTACAGCCTTGTCAGCAAAGCACTCGGACGGGATTACGCGGTGACGCTCACGGCATGGGGGCCGTTTACCCTGGGAGCGCGGCTGATCGGCGAAGAAGCGATGATGAAAGCGCTTTACAAGAACCGGAGCCTGGTGAATGCGGCGACAGAGTTCGCGGTCCGCATGCTGAAGCTTCTGTACGAACCGCTCCTATCGCCGGGCCCTCTCGACCTGATCTTGCTCGGCGAGCCGACAGCCTCCGGAGACCTGATGTCAAGGAAGCAGTTCGAGCAGTACGTGCTGCCGCCCCTGCAGGAGTTTATCGGCTATGCGGCAGGCAGGGGAGCGCGGACGATCCTGCATATCTGCGGCAACACCACGGACCGCCTCGACCTCTATCCGCGGACCGGGGCTCACTGCATCAGCCTCGACCACAAGACGGACATGACCAGGGCAAAAGAGGTCCTGCACGGTTCTATCTGCTTTGCAGGAAATGTGGACCCGGTGAAGGTCCTGCTCGAGGGCACGGTGCAGGACGTCGAGAACGCCTGCCGGAAGGTGATCGGGAAGGTCGGAACGCATGGGGGTTTCATCCTGATGCCGGGCTGTGACATCCCTCCCGGTGTGCCCTATGAAAATATCCGGGCGTTCATGCGGGTCGCGAGAGAATATAGGGCCTGAAAAACATATGAATCCTCACTAAGGAGATTATTATGGAACGGGAGATCATCGCTGTTTTCAGGGCTGCCACGGCGCGGCCCGATTACCTGACCGTAGACAAGCTCGAAGCAGGTCTCGGCGGATGGGGCGCCTTCAATATCGGCGTCTGGGCAGCTTCGAACGTCATCGCTCGGGAGATGCATAGGGGCAGGAAGATGAAGCTGGAGCCCTCCGACGAGATTCATACCGACGTGGACGACATCGCGAAGAAGGCGGTCAGGAAATTGATGGACTGCGGGGCCGACCCTGCCAATGCAGCGCTCTGCGCCGCGGTCCTTCTCTATTGGGCAGGCGTGAACGTGCAATGCGGCATGCCCTGTCCGAACCGCAAGCTCGGGGCGGTGACGCGCATGGCCGCAGGCATCCCGTCAGGCCGTGTCTCCTCCATGCCTACCGAGAAGCAGAACAACAAGATATCGGGATTCGCCGCAACGTTGGCCATTTACCAGGCCCTCGAAAACGAGCACCTCGCCCCGTACGATTCCCAGTTCCTGCCGCTCGGGGCGGGCGGCCCGATCATCGGGCACTCGGCCATCGGAGAGGATCATCTCTTCCCGAAGCTCGGCCAGAAACTCAGCCGCATCGGGACAAAGGCGATGATCAAGGCTTACGGCTCTGCAGGCATGAAGCCGAACCGCTGGTTTTCAGCCCTGTTCGGGACCACGGCAGCCCTCGAGATAATCCATCCCGATGCCTACGTGGGAGAGGAGTTCGGCAGCTTTATGGTGACGAGGACGCCGGAGACGGTTGCCCAGGCCGCGGTCGAGGAGGCGGGTCTTCCGGCAATTGTCCATATCCGCGGCACAGGCGAGGAGCTGGACACCGCGCGGGTGGTGGGCGATCTGGCTATCATCCTGAAGGATTCCGGCACGCCCACGGTTGTCGGCATGATCATGTTCGCTGAACTCTGCTCGATCATCCAGGAGGGTTCGGCGATCGGGGCAGGACGGTCTGGCGGACCGCTCGTGATCCCGCTCCATCACTGGGTGACGACGCCTACGCTGGCGCTGTACCTCATGGGCAAGGGCTCATCACGGGACGAGATAATCTCCGTAATCAACAAGACCATGGATATGCATTTCCAGCGAGACCAGGCCATCACAGCCACGAACGTATTGGCACGGAAGGCTGATATGGTCGAACGGGGACCTATTACCGACATGATCCTCGCAGCCACCGAGCCGGGGTTCTCGAACGCTGTCTCAGTTCGGGCACTCCATGCGTACAACGAGATGAAGCAGGGGAAGACCCTGAAGGAGGTCATCCGCGCCGCGCAGGACAGGATGATCGCGTCACTGGAGCAGTCGGTTGCAAAGGCGATGAGCAAGAGGCTCGGCCGCGACATCGAGTACATAAGGTTCAAGGAAGTTCGCCCGGGGTCGGGGAGGAGGTCCCATGTATTCGCCCAGCGCCACTTCGCGTTCGACGCGTACGTGGATGTCGAGGTGAAGATCGACGGCGCGGTCCACCATCTGGACAACGTCCTGGCCAAGGCGGCACCCGAGGCCCTCATGAAGGCAGACCAGGCCACGATAGATGCCATATCGGCCGTATCGCCGGCCATCATCGAGATGCTCTGTTCGGGAGCGTCCTCCCTTGATGTCACGGTCTGCGCCTGCATGGCGGCCGCCATGGGAATGAACCCCGACGAGGCGGCGAAGGAGGCGATGACCGCCGCGGACGTACTGCTTGCCTTGCCTGCGCCCAACCTCAAACACGCAGCGCGCCTGGCCGCCGATATCATGAAGGGACTCGATTTCTGATGAAAAAGAAGAAAGCGCGTCTGCTCTTTGCACAGGTCGACCACGTTTCCGCCGAGGTGACCGGCTTTGCCGTGGGGCGGATAATGGAACTGGGCGCGCGCAATGTGCAGCTGATATCGAGCATAACGAAGAAGAACCGGCCGGGAAGCGTCTTGATCATCGACACCGATGACGGGCGCGAAGAGGCCATCGCGCTGTTCCTCGCCCGCGAATTGAAGGTATCCGGGTACCACCGGATCGATACCCTTCATCTCTTTCAGCGGGTCGCGTACGAGCAGCGGGACCTCGTCGTCGCGGTGGACGGGAGGAAACGGACGATCACGTGCGACGTGAAGATCGTGGGAGACCCGGCTGCGCCCCTGTCGATCGACGTGGAGCACGACGCCCTGGTAAAGATCCAGACGCTGCTGAAAAAGAAGAACCGGGACCTCTCCCTGGGAGAGCTCAGGCTCGCGATCGAGTCTAAGCTGAGAAAATCGAAGAAGACGATACAGCTTGATATCTAGCTTGGATAGGCTACCGCGAGTATAACTGCGTTCTCCGCAGCCGCGTAACTTCGATAGGTGATAAGTGCCGACGTTTTCTTCTTACCCGCGATTCTTCGGTGTCTTTCCTGAATACCTCTTGAACCATCCGACCGCATACTCGAAAGGCGCACTTCCCGTCGATACCGCAATCGTGAACCTTTCCAGCTCCTTCGAAGAACATTCGAGTTTGAAACCATTCATGGCAAGGAAGATTCCTGCAGACGTGATTGCCGTCCTTTTGTTCCCATCGATAAAGGGGTGATTGCGCGCAAGCGCCTCCATGAGCGCGACAGCCTTATGAAACAGATCGGGATGGAGGTCTTTCCCTTCGAAGGTCGCCTTCGGACGGGATAGGGCGGACTGAAGAAGTTCGAGATCCCTCACTCCGTGAATACCGCCGGTGGCATCTATCAGGCGGCTGTGAATGAAAAGGACCTGCTCGGGCGAGAGATACTTCACTTCTTTGCGAGTGCTTTCAGGGCAGGCTCGTAGTGTGAGATAAAATCGTTTACCTGTGAGACGAATTCCGGGCTAATGCCCTTCGGGTATTTCTTCCTCCGTGCCGGCTCTATGATGATGCGACCGCCTTCTTCGTCAAGGTTGATATCTACCTCGGAACCGACAGAAAGATGCAATTCTTGAAGAATCTCCGTCGGGATCGATACCCCCCTGCTGTTGCCGATGGAACAGACCTTTCTGTGCATGCAGCCCTCCCTCGCTTATGTTATAACAGCATTATAACATAAAGCCCTTTTACCCACGGCGGACAATCCGGCAAAACTGCCCTGGCGGCCTTGTAACCTGTCCCCTTTTCCAGCCTTATCTCTTATGCTGTTTTTGCGGGATACTTTGAAGAGATTACTGACGAGGACTCGCGATGATGTCGATGCGGACGTCATAGCAGGCGGTCCCGCGATCGACCGATATCGAGATGGCGGGGAAGTCTGAACCGTCGGAGACGAGGCCGCTGTCGAAATGCGTGAGATCTCCTTTGTCGATGCTGATTTCGAGAATAAGCTGATGCGTCCCGGCAACCTCACCGTTTGAATGGTATATCCCGAATCCGGTCATTGTGTGGAGCGCCTTTCCGCCAGGGCCTATCACGATCCAGGAGATGTCATCGAGACTGAATCTGCTGGACGCCGGACTGGGGTTGAGGGGGATCAGATTGAGAGACCCTAC